>WNFR01009101.1_pt1 | contig 16683 bp, 9 predicted proteins | sample 5400221 | NCBI WGS metagenome assembly WNFR01 (sample SAMN13153357, study PRJNA577476) | soil metagenome | isolation source: 40 cm soil under Madrone tree | place: USA:California | collected 2016-06-14
CGTCGCCTCGGTCAACAGCAGCGTGGACCGCCTGAGACAGCAACAAGAGGCCGCTGGCTATGGCCTGCGTGGGGACATGGCCGGGCGCCAGGAAAGCATGAAAATCAATCTATCCCGCGCCCAGGACGCCGCCGAACATCGCGAGACCGACAAGGCGAAGAAATATTACGACCGCACCACCGCTGACCTCGAGACACTCGAAACTTTTCTCGGACGCTGAGACGCGCACTTCTACTGCGCTGACCAGTAGAGTATTCTGATACGTTTCATCTGTCTTAATATTGTGGAGAACGAATTCGGCCTGGTGCCGGAGGAAGTCACTGTTCGTCGGAGGAAATCATGAGCAGGTTTCATTTATTTCTGTGTCTGCTGTTGATGTGCGGGCCGCTTGCCGTGCAAGCACAGTCTGAAGAATGGCAGCAACTCTTTAACGGCAAGGATCTCACGGGTTGGAAGCACGTCGGTCCTGGCAATCACATGGTGGAAGATGGACTGATTAAGAGTCAGGGTGGCATGGGTCTGCTGTACTGGACGGGCGGCAAGTTGAGCAATTGCACGATTCGCGTTGTCTACCGGATGCGCGACCACAACAGCAATTCCGGCGTGTTCATCCGTATTCCCATTGAGCCGCGCGAGGAATGGATGCCGGTCCACTACGGCTACGAAGTGCAGATCGACAACGAGCCCGAGAAGTCCAACGAAGACGATTACCACATCACCGGCACTCTTTATTCGTTGACTAAGCCGCTCGCCAAACCCGGCAAGCCTGGCCCCGAGTGGAACACGATGGAGATCACGTTGGAGGGTCCGCGCACGATAGTCTTTCTGAATGGCGTGAAGGTTACGGACTATACCGAAGGCGATCCTGTACCAGCGCGGAAGTTCGATTTTGAGCCTCAACATGGCCCTCGTCCTTTGGAGGGGTACATCGGCTTGCAGAATCATTCCGACACGGATGTGGTGTTTTTCAAGGAAGTCGCGATCAAGAAATTGAAAAAGTAATGCTGGACAATTCACAACCCAGGGGGGACTCATGGGCACCAATAAAGATTCTCTATCGCGCCGCAAATTTCTTGGACTGAGCGCCGCCGCCGGAGCAACGTTGGCGGCAAAAACTATTCTGCTGGAACCTGAGCCGCTCTACGCATCCGCTCGATCTGTGGCGGCGAGCGATCGCGTGCGTTTCGGCATGATCGGCATCGGGATGCAGGGCAACTGGCTGCTGAGCTCTTCAATCGAACTCCCTGGAATTGAGTGCGCTCGTGCGTGCGATCTCTACGATGGCCGCCACACGCTGGCTCGCGAGATCACCGCCAAACCCGATCTGCCGGTGACGCGGCACTATCAGGAATTACTTGCCGACAAAAACATTGACTGCATCGTCGCCGCCGTTCCCGACCACTGGCATAAACAGGTCGTCATCGACGCCGTCTCCGCGGGCAAAGATATCTACTGCGAGAAGCCCATGTCACACACCGCCGCCGAAGGCGCGGAAATGGCCGACGCCGCCAAGCGTACTGGCCGCATCGTGCAGATCGGCTCGCAACGCGTCAGTTCGTTGATCTGCAAGAAGGCGAGAGAAATGGTCGCGCAAGGCATGCTCGGCGATCTGATGATGGTCGAAGGCTGGCTCGGTCGCAACGACCCAACCGGCGCATGGGAGTATCCTCCGCCTCCGGATCTTTCGCCCGCAACGCTCGACTGGGACACTTGGCAGGGAACGGTTCCCAAACGTCCTTTCAACCCTGAAATTTTTGCGCGCTGGCGTTGTTGGAAAGAATACGGCACAGGCGTCGCCGGCGATCTGCTCGTGCATCTGGTCAGCGGAATGATGTTCGTGCTCAACTGGAACGAGGCGCCAAAGCGCGCGATGGCGATGGGCGGAATTCTCCGCTGGAAAGATGGTCGCAACATGCCCGACGTGCACGCCAGCCTATATCAGTACGGCGATATTCCGGTATACATGCGCTTGAACCTCGGCACCGAAATGCCGGAGACGTATCGATTCCAGGGCTCAAAAGGCATTCTGGAAATGGGCGAATTCGGCTTGACCTTCACTCCGCAAACCGGCAAGGACACTGCTCCCAGCTACTACGCCGGCAGCTTTCCCCATGCCATGCGGGACGCCTACGAGAAGCAATGGCGGGCGGAAAACACTCCCAAACTCGGTCAGGAACCAATGCCAGAGACGATCTCTTTCAAGGGTCCCGACTTCGACGATGTGAAGCCGCATCTGTGGAACTTCTTCGATGCCGTACGCACGCGTCGGCCCGTCGTTGAAGACGCAGTCTTCGGTCATCACGCGGCGCTGGCTTGCCACATGGCCAACGAGTCGTACTTCCGCCAGCAAGCCGTGTATTGGGACGAGGCCAGCAGAATAATTAAGAGTTGATCGCGCCGAGGAGCCGGCCCCGAACACGAAGTCACATCTGGCGGCCGGTTTCAGTGCCTGACCACGAAAATCGACAGCCCAGTGCGGCCGAGTCGGCAATTTTCCCGCTTAAGCCCCGCGTGCAATCATCTGGTCATTGCCTTCCCAAAATGGCATTTCATCGCCCAAGCGCTTATGAATGTAAATTCATGTAAAAGCTGGATTAAGCCGCAACCGAGACGCCATTTTTCACGTCAAACAAGGGGCTATCTTTAGATCTTAGGAATAGTGTTTTCCGAGGGCACAAATAATAGTGAGTAAACGAATACAGAATTCGATAAGCCAACGCGACTTCGCGACCCTCGCCATCTTTCTAATCAGCGCCTTCTTGGTAGCCTGCGGCGACGCCAGCTCCAAACCAAGTACCGCACGAGCCGCGACTCAGACGACAGTTCCTGTTGGCATTGCATCCGCTGAGCGCCGCGATGTACCTGTCTATCTCAAAGGCCTCGGTAGCGTCACAGCCTCAAATACCGTCAGTGTGAAGAGTCGCGTGGACGGTCAACTCGCGCAAGTTAATTTCAAGGAAGGCCAGAACGTCAATAAGGGAGACCTGCTCGCGGTCATCGATCCAAGGCCGTTCCAGGTGGCGCTCGATCAGGCCCAGGCAACCTTGTTTCGCGACCAGGCGCAGTTGAAGGATGCGCAACTCAATTACACGCGCTTCAAGAGCTTGCTCGATGAATCAGGAGCAGTCTCGCAGCAGCAGGTGGACACACAACGGGCGACCGCGAATCAGTTGGAGGGAGCGGTGCGTGCGGATCAGGCTCAGATCGACAACGCCAAGCTGAACCTGGCGTATTGTCACATCACCGCGCCTCTCAGCGGACGGATCGGACTGCGACTGGTCGATGTCGGCAACATGGTGCACGCGGCCGATACCAATCCGTTGCTCATCATTACCCAGGTAAAGCCGATTGCTGTCCTCTTTACGCTGCCCGAAGACAACTTGCCAAACGTGGCGCAGCATATGCGGCAGAGCACGCTCGCAGTCGAGGCCTACAGCCGGGACGACCAAACCAAGCTCGCAACCGGCACTTTGCTGACGATCGACAATCAGATTGACCAGACCACCGGCACCGGTCGTTTGAAAGGAATGTTTGCGAACGAAGATGGCGCTCTCTGGCCGAATCAATTCGTCAACGTCCGGCTGCTGCTGGAAATGCACAAGAATGCGATCGTGATTCCTTCGGTTGCAGTCCAGAACGGGCCGCAGGGAAGTTATGTATTCGTGGTCAAGGAAGATAAGACGGCCGAAGTTCGGGCGGTCACTGTTTCTTTCACGCAGAATAATGCCGCGTCAATCGCCAGCGGACTCAATCCGGGCGACGTCGTCGTCATCGACGGACAAGACAAACTCAAAGCTGGCAGCGTCGTAGCTCCGCATCCCGGTACCGGAGGAGGAAACAGGAAAGCGCAGTCATCGCCCGCGGGAGCGCCATGAACCCGTCGCGCACCTTTATTCTTCGCCCCGTCGCCACTACCCTGCTGATGATCGGGCTGTTTCTGGTCGGGATGGTCGCGTATACACAGCTCCCTGTTTCTGCGCTGCCTGAAGTCGACTATCCCACGATTCAGGTAGTGACGTTCTATCCCGGAGCTGATCCTGAAGTGATGGCATCTTCCGTCACGGCGCCGCTCGAGCGTCAGTTTGGCCAGGTTCCCGGACTCAGCCAGATGACCTCTACGAGTTCGCTCGGCAGCTCCATCATTACCCTGCAGTTCAACCTCAACGAGAACATCGACATCGAGGAGCAGCAAGTTCAGGCTGCCATCAACGCGGCAAGCACCTACCTGCCGCGTGATCTGCCGAATCCTCCGATCTATAGCAAGGTGAACCCGGCAGATTCGCCCATCCTCACGCTGGCCCTGACCTCGGACACGTTGCCGCTTTCGAAAGTAGAAGACCTCGCCGACACAGCGTTGGCACAGAAGATTTCTCAGCAGCCCGGCGTCGGATTGGTTTCCATTAGCGGCGGGCAAAAGCCGGCCGTGCGGATTCAGGCGAATCCCACGGCGCTGGCGTCGTATGGAATGAGCTTGGAAGACTTGCGGACTTCGCTCGCCGCCGCCAACGTGAACCAGGCGAAAGGCGTGCTGGACGGCCCACGGCAGTCATTCACGATTGGCGCAAATGATCAGCTCAATTCGAGCTCGCAATATAACGGCATTGTCGTCGCTTATAAGAACGGCGCTCCAGTACGGCTTTCCGATGTCGCGTCCGCCGTCGATAGCGCGGAGAATGTGAAGCAAGCCGCCTGGATGAATTCGACTCCGGCGGTCATCCTCAATATTCAGCGGCAACCCGGCAGCAATATCATCAGCGTCGCCGATCGCGTGAAAGTGCTTTTGACGCAGCTGCAATCGTCGTTACCGGCCTCGGTCAAAGTGCAGATCCTCACCGATCGCACCGAAACCATTCGAGCCTCGGTAAAGGACGTTCAATTTGAACTGATGCTCACCATCGGCCTGGTCGTGATGGTGATCTTCCTGTTCCTGCGGAATCTCTCGGCGACGGTCATCCCCAGCGTAGCCGTGCCGCTCTCGCTGGTTGGCACCTTCGGGGTGATGTACCTGCTGGGATACAGCCTGAACAACCTCACTCTGATGGCGCTCACCATCTCGACGGGATTCGTGGTCGATGACGCCATTGTCATGATCGAAAACATCGAGCGCTACCTGGAGGAAGGAGAATCGCCGCTAAATGCCGCATTAAAAGGTGCGGGCCAGATCGGTTTCACGATCGTGTCCTTGACCGTCTCGCTCATCGCGGTGCTCATTCCACTGTTGTTCATGGGCGACATCGTGGGCCGACTGTTCCGCGAATTCGCCGTAACCCTGGCGGTTACGATTCTTGTATCGGCAGTCGTGTCGCTGACCCTCACGCCGATGATGTGCGCGAAACTCCTCAAGCGCCACGATCCCGAACATCAAAGCCGCCTCTATAAGTCGACCGAGCGCTTCTACAACCGGGTGATCGAGTTCTACGGACGTACGCTCAAGTTCGTGTTGAGACACCAGACTACGACCCTGCTGGTAACTGTCGGCACGCTGGTGCTGACGTTGCTTTTGTACGTCATCGTACCCAAAGGATTTTTCCCCGTTCAGGATACGGGAGTGATCCTCGGTATTTCGGAAGGCCCGCAGAGTGTCTCGTTCTCTGCATTGGCGCAGAGCCAGCAAGCGCTGGCGTCCGTGATCCTGAAGGATCAGGACGTCGCGAGCCTTTCGTCGTTCATCGGAATCGACGGCATTAACTCCACTCCAAACAGCGGACGAATCCAGATCAACCTGAAGCCACGCAGTCAACGCAAGGCCACCGCCTCCGAAATTATCCGACGGCTTCAGCCCGAACTGGCGAAAGTCAACGGCATCACGTTGTACATGCAGCCCGTGCAAGATCTGACGGTAGAAGATCGCGTGAGCCGCACGCAGTATCAGTATTCAATGGAAGATGCGGATGCGCAGGAGTTGTCCGTCTGGGCCACACGCTTGGTGGATGAACTGCGGAAGTTGCCCGCGATGCGCGACGTCGCCACTGACCAGCAGAACGGCGGATTGAAGGCCGACCTCGTCATCGATCGCGACACCGCGTCCCGGCTTGGCATCTTGCCCCAGGCCATCGACGATGCGCTCTATGACGCCTACGGACAACGTCAGGTCTCGACCATTTTCACTCAGCTGAACCAGTACCATGTCGTGCTCGAAGTGGAACCTCAGTTTTCACAAAATCCGGATGCGCTAAAAAACATCTACGTTGCGATCATTACCGTGTACATCGTGTTGGGCGTGCTCTATGAGAGCTACATCCATCCTGTAACCATTCTCTCGACGCTCCCTTCGGCCGGTGTGGGCGCAATTCTCGCTCTCTTTTTGACGGGCAATGATCTGGGAGTTGTCGCTTTGATAGGCATCATTCTTCTGATCGGTATCGTGAAAAAAAACGCGATCATGATGATAGACTTCGCGCTCGAAGCCGAACGCGTAGAACACAAGCCGCCCGAAGAAGCGATCTTTCAGGCCTGCCTGCTCCGCTTCCGTCCCATCATGATGACCACCATGGCGGCCTTGCTCGGCGGCATTCCTCTGGCGCTCGGGACGGGCACAGGTTCGGAGTTGCGCCACCCATTAGGTATCACGATCGTTGGCGGATTGCTGGTGAGCCAACTCCTCACTCTCTATACCACCCCAGTTGTTTACCTGTGGTTCGACCGTCTGGCGCAGCGCTTCTCGCGCTACAGGATTGGCAATGCCATCGATGCGCCGAGCGAGGCCGCGGGAGACTGAGCTATGAATATCTCAGCTCCATTCATCAAGCGTCCGATCGGTACTTCGCTGCTCGCAGCCGCATTGCTGATGGCCGGAGCGCTAGCCTTTAATTTCCTGCCCGTCGCGCCCTTGCCTCAAGTGGAATTTCCAGTGATCAGCGTCTCCGCTGGACTGCCGGGCGCGAGTCCGGAGACGATGGCATCGTCGGTCGCTACACCTCTGGAGCGCCAATTCGGACGCATCGCCGGCATCAACCAGATGACCTCGACCAGTCAGCTGGGTTCGACCAACATTGTGTTGCAGTTCGATCTCAGCCGCAACATCGACGCTGCCGGACGCGACGTGCAAGCCGCGATCAACGCAGCCCGCAGCCAACTTCCAGCCAACCTGCCCGGCAATCCGAACTATCGGAAAGTCAATCCAGCAGATGCGCCGATTCTCATTCTGGCCCTCACATCCGACATTCTTACCTTGCCAAAAATGTATGACGCCGCCGACTCCATCCTGTCGCAGAAACTCGCGCAGATTCAGGGAGTCGGTCAGGTGTTCGTGGGAGGCGGCGCTAAGCCCGCCGTGCGCGCCGAGTTGAATCCCACTCTACTCAACAAGCTGGGAGTCGGTCTGGATACGGTTCGCACCGCCCTCAACTCCGCCAACGCCAATCGACCGAAAGGTGAACTAGCAGACACCGTGAACGCGTGGACGCTCGGCGCCAACGATCAGATTTTTACCGCCGATCAATATCGCCGGCTGATCGTCTCCTACAAAAACGGAGCGCCCGTGCGCCTCGGGGACGTGGGTGCGGTGCAGGATTCGGTCGAAGACATTCGCAATGTGGGGCTTTCGAGCGGCAAACCCGCCGTCCTGATTATCATCAACCGGCAGCCCGGCGCGAACATCATCGCCACAGTAGACCGTGTGGTAGCGGCCTTGCCTCTGCTCAAGTCCTCCATTTCGCCGGCGATTGACGTCAACGTTGTCATGGACCGTACCACTACCGTGCGCGCGTCCGTCCATGATATCGAGGTCACGTTGCTGATTTCGGTCGTCCTGGTAATTCTCGTCGTCTTTGTTTTCCTGCGAACGTTCCGGGCAACGATCATCCCCAGCGTAGCCGTGCCACTCTCGCTGATTGCAACGTTCGGCGTGATGTACCTTCTGGGGTACAGCCTGGACAATCTTTCGCTGATGGCTCTGGCCATCTCGACCGGCTTTGTAGTCGACGACGCGATCGTAGTCCTGGAAAACATCACGCGCCACACTGAAGAAGGAATGCCTCCTGTAGCAGCCGCGTTCCAGGGCGCTCGCGAGATCGGATTCACCGTGCTCTCCATGAGCACATCCCTGATCGCAGTCTTCATTCCGATCCTGCTGATGGGCGGAATTGTGGGACGTCTGTTTCGGGAGTTTGCCGTTACGTTGAGCGTGGCGATTGCGGTCTCACTGCTCGTGTCTCTCACTGTGACGCCGACGATGTGCGCCAAATTCCTGCGTTCCCCGGATAAAGAAAAACATGGCCGCATCTACCGGTTCAGCGAAAAAATCTTCGACGGCATTCTCTCGTTCTATCAATGCAGTCTGAAATTCGTCCTGCGCCATCAGTTCGCAACCTTGCTGGTGACCATTGGCACCGCTGCCCTCAGTGTTTATCTCTACATCATCGTCCCCAAGGGTTTCTTTCCGCAGCAGGATACGGGACGCATCAGCGGATCGGTGCAGGCGTCACAGGATATTTCCTTTGCTGCCATGAAAGAGAAGATGACGCAATTCGTCACGCTGATCATGAAGGATCCCGCCGTCAACACGGCCGTCGGTTTCGCGGGCGGCAACACGTCAGCCAACCAGGGACGCATGTTCATCACGCTGAAACCACTAGCTGAGCGCAAAGTCAGCGCCGATCAGGTGATCGCCCGCCTTCGCGGCAAGCTTGCTGTAGTGCCCGGCGCAACATTGTTTATGCAGTCTGCCCAGGACCTCACCATCGGCGGACGCCAGAGCCAGGCGCAGTTTCAGTACACCTTGCAGGGAGAAAGTCTCGATGAGTTGAATCACTGGGCCCCACTTCTCCTGCAAAAATTGCGAGCCCTTCCCGAACTTCGCGACGTCAACACCGACCAGCAGGACAAAGGCCTCCAGGAAACCGTAATCATCGATCGCGATACCGCCGCCCGGTTGGGCGTAGCGACCGCGGACATCGACAATGCTCTCTATGACGCATTCGGCCAGCGCCAGGTATCCATTATGTATCGGCCGCTGAACCAATATCACGTGGTGATGGAAGTGGCACCAGACTTTTCGCAGAGCACCGAAGCGCTCCAGAACATTTATGTCCGCGCTTCGAATGGCACCCCGGTCCCACTGGCGTCCTTCGCTCACTTCGGGCCCTCCAACACGCCACTGGCGGTGGCTCACCAGAGCCAATATCCTGCTGTGACGCTCTCTTTCAATCTCGCTCCGAACGTATCTCTCGGCCAGGCAACCGACGCGATCAACAAAGCGCAACGCTCGATCAATTTTCCGACGACCATCAACGCCAGTTTTCAGGGAACCGCGGCCGCATTCCAATCTTCGCTTGCAAGCCAGCCCTTACTGATTCTGGCTGCGCTGGTCACCGTGTATCTCGTTTTGGGCGTGCTCTACGAGAGTTACATTCATCCCATCACAATTCTCTCGACATTGCCCTCCGCCGGAGTCGGCGCCATTCTGGCTTTGCTGATTACGGGCAATGAACTGAACGTAATGGGAATGATCGGAATCATCCTGCTGATTGGCCTGGTAAAGAAGAATGCAATCATGATGATCGATTTTGCTCTGGAAACCGAACGCGCAGGAAAAGATTCGGCCGAGTCGATCTACGAAGCCTGCATTCGCCGCTTTCGCCCCATCATGATGACGACGATGGCCGCTTTGCTAGGCGGGCTGCCACTGGCTCTTGGCACCGGAACCGGATCAGAACTCAGGCGTCCGCTAGGCATAACAATTGTCGGCGGGCTGATTATGAGCCAGGCGCTCACGCTCTTCACCACACCTGTCGTGTATCTGTATCTTGACCGATTGCGTCTGCGAATGGGAAGCAAGAGGCCAGCCTCGGATCGGGATGAATTGCCGCCGCTCTCACCACGCCCAACCCCTGCCACGTGATTCTTTCGGCCTCGTCGCCTGCCCGCTGAACTCTCAAAAAGCGGCTGTCGAGCGTGCCAAACTCCGCCTCGGTTTCACCAGGTTTCGCCGGTTGAACTCAATGTAGGCGCTGACACGGTTGGCCGGCATCGGTTCTGCAAACAAATACCCCTGAGCCGACTCACAGCCGGCCAAAGCCAATAGTTGATGTTGGTTCGCTGTTTCCACTCCCTCAGCCACAACTTTGAGATCCAGATTCCGCGCCAGACCGACGATAGTTTTAACGATCGCAAAGTTCTCCGCATCCATGGTCTTAACGAAGGACTGATCGATTTTCAGAGTGTCGACTGGAAAACGGCGAAGATAGCTCAGAGAAGAATACCCGGTGCCAAAGTCGTCGATGCTCAGCTTCACTCCCAGATCTCGCAGCTGAGACATTGTTTGCTCAGTCGCTGCAACGTCGCTCATGGCCAGGGTCTCGGTGAGTTCGATGGTGATGCGCTCTGGATCGACGGCGCTCTCTTCCAATGCATCCTGGACGTGCCCAATAAAACCGGCGTGAGAGAAATGTCTTGAACTGATGTTGATGCTGACATACAGGGGCGGATCAGCTCGATGCGTCTGTTCCCAACTCGCCACTTCTAAACATGCCGTCTTCAAAACCCAAACGCTGATAGGAATAATCAAGCCCGACTGTTCTGCGATCGGAACAAAACTACTTGGCGGTATCGAAGTCGATCCCGCGGGCCGCCACCGCAAGAGCGCCTCGAAGCCCTGCACGGCGCGCGTGTCTACCGCGACGATCGGCTGGTAATGAAGGGTTAGTTCGTCGTTCTGGAGAGCGTATCGCAGCATGTCTTCAAGAAGAAGTCGACTCATGACTTGCTCGTGCATCGTGCGGTCAAAGAGCTCCGTGCATGCCTTGCCGTGGTCTTTTGCGCGATACATAGCGATATCGGCGTTTTGCAGCACTGTCTCTGCGGACGTTTCCGGCGTCGCCAGCGCGATACCAATCGATGCGCTCTTGTAGACCTCGTGCCCCTCGAGAAGGAACGGCTGTTTAAATGCCGACTCTACTCTCTGGGCTACGCGAATGGCGACGCTCGGGTCAGTAACATCCTCCACCAGGACGGTGAACTCATCTCCACCCATCCTCGCGATTGTGCCATCGCTACGCATACACGCCCTTAGTCTGTTGCCAACTTCTTTGACCAGGACGTCGCCGACGGCATGGCCATAGCAGTCATTGACGACCTTGAAATCGTCGACATCAACGAAGAGAACAGCGGCGCCTTGTTGCGGGTGCCTTTTCATGCGTTCGACGGCAATTTTAAGACGTCCCAGGAACAAGGCCCGGTTTGGAAGGCCGGTGAGCGCATCGTGAGTGGCATTGAACAACAATTCTTCCTGAGCGTATTTTCGTTCCGTGATATTCCGGGCGTTATAGACAATGCCACCGATATTTTTGTGGTGAATCAAATTTCGAACCACACACTCGAAATAGAGCCACTCTCCATCTGCATGTTGCAGCCGGACCTCAACCGTCGGATTCTGGCCCTTCTCCAAAAATTCCGCCCCGGCGCTCATGATCGTTGCTACATCGTCCGGATGTATCCAGTCGACCATGTTCGTTCCAACAAGCCTGTACTCCGGCAACGCCAGCACTGTACGAACTGACGGACTAGCGTATTTGATTTGACCCGCAGGCTCGGTAATAAGAATGATGTCGGTGGATTGCTCGATGAGAGCACGGAAGCGCTCTTCGCTTTCGCGGAGAGTATTGCGTTCGGTTACTTCCAACTGGTCGATGTGCTCTTGTCTCTTGAGCCGGAGAAAGAGTATCAGCATGGTTGCCGCCGCCAATGTTGCGGCCGCGAGCAATTCGTATCGAGCTCTCACTCCAACGCCTTGGGCCCATTGGTCCTCGGCTTCAATGGCTAGCTGCACTTGTTGCTGCATCAAGTCGAACTGAGGGCCGACTTCCTGGAAATCAACCTGCTTTGCCTCGTCAAAGTCGCCAGTTTGCATCAGGATCCATTGTCGACCGGACGACATCATGTAGCTATCTAACACGGGCCAGACTTTTTCCAGGGCAGGGGTGTGATAGTCGTGAAGGTGCGTCGCCAACACTGCTCTAGGCAATACCTTTCTGGCCTCCCGGATCCTAGTATCCGCTTCGGGAGTCAGATTCTGTTCCCGCAATGCTGCCCAGGTAAGACTGTTGATGTCACGTGTACGGACTGCAATTTGATTGAGAATTACTTGAGCGGACCGGACTTCGTCGACCTGACTTCGGTGAAAACTGGAGAGTGCAATCAAAACGGCAACGGCAGTAGCAAAAAGAGCGAATACGGGGGCGAATTTCGAACGTGAGAGAAGCTTCCGGAATCGTGCCTGGAGGCTTCTTCGCTTGGCCTGGAACGTATTGATCATTGAGAACAGATCTCTTCGAATTCGGCGGCAAACGAAGAATGGCCAACTCGCCGCCCACACAGCAAGCGCCAGGTACTACTATCAAAGATTGGATTGGGCCTTGGCACGTCCAGACGAGCAAGCGACGTTACGAAAGTGTGGACAGTTCTAAAGTAGTAAGGTCTTTTTGACAGAAGTCGGAACTATCGAACTCCGGAAACCAGCTTTTTATTCAATCCCTTACGGGGAGTTGGGCAATGAGGTTGGTAGCGCTACCGGGAATCGAACCCGGGTTTGAAGATTGAGAATCTTCCGTCCTAACCCCTAGACGATAGCGCCCCGGCAGAGCCGATTATAACAAAGCTCTCCAATGGGGCCGTGCCTCGAAAACGGCTCGATTGGTCTGATTTTTTTTGCCCCAGGGCTTGACAACTTCCAGGAAGAAGGACAGAATTTAAGGCGAATAAAAAGCGAATATTAGTGTTCGGCCTGGGCGGCTTCGCCCTTTGCGTTCCCTGAAAATTTTGAGGATTTATGTCTGCTTCTTCGGTGTTTTCATCGGCGGCTTTGGGCCGCCCTTTTATTTTTCCTGGGCGTTCGAGTGAGGCGCTGCTGGCTCACTTGGACGCGGTACCGAAGGTATCGGCCGCGGTCACACCCGCTTCACGTTTGAATGTTCGTCCGGCGCCGGAAATGGTTTCGAGCGGCATCCAGGCACTGGACGCGCTCACCGGTGGCCTTCCACGCGGCTGCCTTACAGAAATTTGTGGGTCCGCTTCTTCCGGCAGAACCAGCATCCTGGTGGCGGCTGTCGCCAGCGCTACACAGCGCGGAGAAGTTTGCGCGCTGGTGGATGCCGGCGATGCACTGAATCCGGCTTCTGCAGCAGCGGCGGGAGTGCAGATGGAACGGTTGCTCTGGGTGCGATGCAAAAAGGCAGTTCCCGGTTCTCGGTCGCCAGTTCTCAGTTCGCCGCCAGAACACAATTTCAAGAATTCAAACCATGTGGCATCCGGCAATGAGAGAAAAGCTTGGGAATCGCAACTGGAGCAGGTGCTGAAAGTCACCGATTTGCTTCTGCAGAGCAATGGCTTCGGAATGATCGTACTCGATCTGGCGGATATTCCAGCGCACAGCGCGCGCCGGATCCCGCTGGCATCCTGGTTTCGCTTCCGTCGCGCGATCGAACACACGCCGACAGTATTGCTCGTTCTGGAACAGCAGCCGATTGCGGGGAGTTGTTCGTCGGTACTGATGAAGGTTACAGGAAAGGTGTCAGGTGTCAGGTCTCAGGTGTTAGGGAAGAAGCTGTCTGCTCTTAGCTCTCAGCTCTCAGCCCACCGATCAGGACACACCGAGTTACTGGATGAATTCGAAATCACAGCAGAGTTACTCAGGTCGCGACTCGATCGCAAGCAGCCACAGTCAATCGTGAGTTTTCCGAGCCGGGCCGCCTGGGCAAGTTGAAAGTGAATCCAAACCCTACACCTGAGACCTGACACCTGCTTTCCCATGTTTGCCTGCCTCTTCATCCCGGACTTTCCCGTCGAGGCCATGATCCGCTTCGAACCGGAGTTGCGCGGACGGCCCGTAGCCGTGCTCGCTGGGCGCTCGCCGCTGGAAAAAGTCTTCGCCCTGAACGAAAAAGCACGTCAGATCGGCGTCGAGACGGGCGCAACCAAATCCCAATTGGAAGCATGGGGTGATCTCGTGTTGCGAGCGCGTTCCGAGTTGCAAGAGGCTTCCGCCCACGCTGCGCTGCTCGATTGCGCACAATCGTTTTCTCCTGAAGTCGAAGACACGGCCCCCGGCACCATACTGCTGAATCTCGCGGGTTTGGATGCGCTATTTGGGCCGCTGCCGAAAGTTGCCTGCGGCCTGGCGCGGCAGGCTTCCCGCATGGGACTGCAAACGAATGTTGCCGTCGCTGCGAATCCCGACGCCGCCGTGCTTGCTGCCCATGGCTTCTCCGGAGTCACTCTGATTCCGCAAGGCCATGAAGCGGAACGTCTCGGCGAGTTGCCGGTGGATGTGTTGTTGGAAAGTTTTTCTTCCGATGCGGACGAAGCCGCGCGCTGGCTGGAGACGTTCGATCGTTGGGGTGTCCGCAAACTGCGCGCGTTGACCGCTCTTCCCGAAGTCCCCGTAGCCGAACGTCTTGGACAGCAGGGAATTCGTCTGCTGAAGCTGGCGCAGGGCGGGGCTTCTCGTAGCCTGCGAATGTTTGAGTCCGCGCCGGTATTTGAAGAAGACATCGAACTCGAATTTCCGGTTGTGCTGCTGGAGCCGTTGGTGTTCCTGTTGAACCGCATGCTGGAGCAAGTTTGTGCTCGCTTGGGCGCGCGAGCGTTGGCAGCGCAAGAACTGCGCTTGAAACTGGAACTTGTCCAAGAGTCGGAGGATTGTGATCCCGAAAAAACCTCGGCTTTCACGCGCACGTTGCGGCTTCCGGTACCGATGCTGGATACAAAAGTGTTTCTCAAGTTGTTGCAACTCGATTTGCAAGCACATCCTCCCGGCGCGCCGATTCTGAAAATTCATCTCGCAGCTGAGTCGGCGCGTCCACGGTCCTCACAGAGCGGATTGTTCCTGCCCATATTTCCGGAACCGGAAAAACTGGAATTGACACTGGCGCGCATCGCCGGAATCGTCGGCCAAGGGAGAGTAGGCGCAGCCGAGTTGCTCGATACTCACCGCGAAGGAGCTTTTCAGATGCAGCCCTTCGCTCCTGTCCAACCGGAAATAAAAACATTACGACGAAAGAAGAACTTGTTCATGCAAGAAGAGAGCGACATCAGCCAAGTTAAAGAACACGCGCAACAACAAATGACCGCCGTAATTGCGCTGCGTCTGTTTCGTCCGCCGCTACGTGCGGTGGTGAACGTGAAAGAAGGCAAACCCGTGCGCCTCAAATGCCTTCATCACAAAGAAATCGCCGGCGAAATCGCCTGGACGGCCGGCCCCTGGCGGTCTTCTGGCGATTGGTCCGAGCAAGAAGGCTGGTGCCGCGAAGAGTGGGACATCGCCATGCCCGTCGAAAACGAAGTCATCCTTTATCGGCTGGTAGAAGACAAGTTAAGCCGAAACTGGTGGCTGGAAGGAACCTACGACTGAGCAGTTCTCAGACTTAGAGCGCCCATTGAGAACCGAGGACTGAGAACCGAGAACTGGTTTTGTATATCGAACTCCACTCCCGCTCTGCTTTCAGCTTTCTCGAAGGATCGTCAACTCCCGAGGCGCTTGTGGGAACGTGCGCGAAGATGGGCATGCCAGCGATGGCGCTCCTCGATCGTGACGGTCTCTACGGGTCGCCACGCTTTTACCTCGCAGCTAATAAAGCAAAAATCAAAGCGCACATCGGTGCAGAAGTAACATGCAGATCATTGCGGAATGAATTCCGTCTGCCACTGCTTGTAACTTCTCGCATGGGATATCAGAACCTGTGCCGGATGATCACGCAAATGAAATTGCGCGTTGGACGAAAAGAAGGAGCCTTCGCGGAGGAACACGATCTCACTGAGTATGCCGATGGTTTGATTTGCCTTACAGGTGGCGACGAAGGACCATTAGTGTCCACCCTAAGGCAAGACGGCCCTCAAGCAGCATTGCAATCCACTCAACGTCTGACAGAAATATTCGGACGAAATAACATTTACGTCGAACTCCAACGCCATTTCCATCGCGACGAGGAATATCGTAACCGCGTCGCCATCGAAATCGCCCGGACTCTAAATCTGCCGCTGCTCGCCACCAGCGCGAATTAGCCGATGCTTTCACAGTGCTCCGTCATCATCACACTCTGGCCACTGCCGGACGCCTGCTGGCGCGCAATTCCGAGCGTTACCTCAAGTCGCCCGCAGAAATGCAGGCATTGTTCGCCGATCTTCCGGAAGCCATTGCCAACACTCTTGAACTCTCCGCGCGTCTTGAGTTCAAACTCAACGATCTCGGATACGAATTCCCACGCTACCCCGTCCCCGACGGCGAGACCATGGCGTCATTCTTGCGTGACCGCACGCGCGAAGGATTCCAGACGCACTACGGCCGAGCGAATCCCGAATTAAAAAACCGCGCCCGCCGTCAGATCGACCGCGAACTCGCGCTGATGGAACATCTTCATCTCGAAGGCTACTTCCTGATCGTCTGGGATCTGGTGCGTTTTTGCCGGGAGAACAACATCCTGGTGCAAGGCCGTGGATCGGCCGCCAACAGCTCAGTTTGCTACTCACTCGGAATTACGGCCATCGATCCCATCAGCATGGACTTGCTGTTTGAACGTTTTCTTTCTGAAGAGCGAGGCGAGTGGCCTGACATCGATCTCGATCTTCCCAGCGGAGATGAACGCGAGCGCGTAATTCAGTACCTCTATCAGCGTTATGGCCAACGCGGCGCGGCCATGACCGCCAACGTGATCACCTATCGCAACCGCATGGCCGCTCGCGAAATGGGCA
>WNFR01005103.1_pt1 | contig 16681 bp, 16 predicted proteins | sample 5400221 | NCBI WGS metagenome assembly WNFR01 (sample SAMN13153357, study PRJNA577476) | soil metagenome | isolation source: 40 cm soil under Madrone tree | place: USA:California | collected 2016-06-14
GACTTTGCTGACCGCCGGCGTTCCGGGCTTCGCCTCGAAATAAGTTGGGTCCATGTCCTGCTGCGCGCGGGCTGAGCCTGCCATCAACAGCGCGGCTCCCAATCCCACCATCACCATCTGCATCCGAATTTGGTTTTGAAATTTCATGTCGCCCTCCACCGAAATTTGTATTGACACGGTACTCACCGCTGTAGTAGACTATTTCTGTTCAGAAGTGCGCCTTGCCTCCGCGAGGCTCCCTCAAAAATCCCAAATCTAATCTTTCTTTCTGGAGACTTCCATGTCCACCACTTGCTCCAAGGACCGCTCCTCTTTGTGTTCCTTCACCTTCGCGGATGGCCGGGACCGCCACTCGTGTCATCCCAAGCGCAGCGAGGGACCTGCTTTTCGCCGTTGTAGTGGCGGGTCTTCAGACCCGGCAGCGCGATGGCCGCGAGCGCCCCTGTGTCATCCCGAAGCGTAGCGAGGGACCTGCTTTTCGCCGTCGTAGCGGCGGTCTTCAGACCGGCCAGCCCGATGGCCGCGAGCGCCCGTGTGTCATCCCGAGAGCAGCGAGGGATGCGCTTTTCGCCGTTCTCGTCCAAACCCTGCACCTCGCCCAGGACGAATACATCAACGCCTACGGCACCGATTCCTGGCGCAAAAGCATCCGCACCTCCCACGAACAGTCCGCCAATCACATGTCGCTTGATCCCCCCTCGCCCGATCCCCCTCGCCGCCTCCTGAACCGGCCCCAGACCCAGCCCCAACTCCCGTCGCGCCATCGGACGCATCTCCAGCTTCCGAACAGGAGTGAATTTATCCCAACTTATTCAGAAACCGTGGCGGATCAGGGACGGACTGATGCGACGAAAACAGTTGTTTTCGGAGGAGGCGCGGTATTTTCTATATAGAGGCTAGCCGGCAGTCCATGATGGAGAAAATCTCTCAGCGTACCGAGGACGACTGCGTAGTATGCGTCCTAGCGATGGTGATGGGGCCACCTTACACCTACGAAAGAGTTTTGGAGGACAGCAAGAAATATCCGAGGAGGGACGTCGAAGGCCGCACTATAGCCTGGTGGATAGACTATCTCAAAAATAAGGGATTTGAAATTGAATTGAGGCCACTCTTGGATCTCAGGTCGTTTTCGGATTTGGCGTCCATTCCTGAGGACAGTCGCGCTATGCTGGTCTTTCAAATACCGCACATGAAAATGGGACATATAGTAGCGATTGATCGGTTCGGCGTCATTGATCCCCAAGAGCGTCCAGCCGAATACAGAAGTGTTCTCGACTTCTGCGAGATTTTCAAAATAGAGAGTTGGCGATTGTATTCTGCTCATTTTTGGCTGGTCCGCAAGAGCAGCGTTTCGGTGTCCTAACCGCCATGAACTGCGTCGGTTTCTGAATCCCAATAATCATAGGAGACGATCTCGCCGGAGGTACTGATGAGAAAAATAGCCGACAGACGCGAATTTGTGGTCTTTCTGGCATCGACTTTGCTGCTCTGTTCGGCTCCGGCAGCAGCACAACAATGCAAAGTATATTTCACCGTTGTCGAGTCAGACCCGCATCTTCCGGGTGGAACTGTCGCCCGGATGAGTGAAGACCAGGAAAAATGGTGGGCAAGGAAGGGCTCGAAGAAATTCCCTGGCGTATGCTACGATCCGACGAAGGCCACGCATAAAATAGTGTGGTGGCGCGACGTGGTTGGAGACAATCGGCACATAACAAATCCTGTTGACCCGAAATTCAGCACCACCGTGAGGCGGACCAGAGACATTGGATATGCGTATGTAAAGACGGTCGGCGCCGCCGACTCTGACAAGCCCATTTTTCTTGTCGATGCGGATCGGGAAGGAACGGCTCACGCACTCGAAAAAGCAGTCGAGTTTCTCTCGAAGCTCAAATAGTCCAGTCTGGCGCAGTTAATTTTCACGCATTCTCAGTAGAGAATCTCTTCCTTTTCCCCCTGCTTATCCTTCGCTTTTCGGTTCCGCTTCTCAATTTCTTCTTTGATCTCGTCTATGTATTGCTTTTGGAGCTCTGGGGGATTCCGCTTGGGGTTTGCCTCCAAATCATCCAAGTCTTCTTTGAGTTGTTCAACAGTCTTTTTCGCAAAGTCCACAGCCTCTTTACCTCCTTATGGTTGGATGCGGTCAAGGCGAGGACCGTCAGGGCGGTAGAACCGGCCAGCACCTACCCGCAAAGTAACGAGGCTGCGTTCTCAGAGTGCCTAGATTCTTCGCCGCCGCGATTGCAAATTGCAGCTAAGGCTCGCCTCCAAACGGCACCGATCCCCAACTAACTGCCTTTAGAATCAACACTTGCAAAAGTGTATCAAAACAAAGCACTTTAACTACCTTTAGAATCAACACTTATGCAAAACCGGGGGAGGGGGTGCTGGGAGAGGCGCACTCGCTTGGATTTCTAGTGGGCTATTAGTGTCGACTGGCTGGCCACGCGCTGCCACACGCCATTCTGGTTGCTCCCGGTGTCCGCGAAGGGCTCCCGTCTCAATGCGGCGTGGCAGCCGCGCCATCAAGAAACGCTTCCACGACCGGCACGAATTCCGCGGTCTTCTCTACCGGTGGGACGTGGCCGCACTGATCGAAGCTCACCAGCTTTGCCCCCGCGATTCCTGCCGCGTATCTTTCGCCGGAAGTAATCGGTAGCAGCGCATCCTGCTTGCCCCAAACGACCAGCGTCGGCAGACGAATCTGCGCCAGCCTGTCGTCGAGCCGCTCGGAAGCCAAACTTGGATTGCTCAAGATGGCTCGAACCGTATAGCCGTCGTGCTTTGCGAGTTTGTCGGCAAAGCTTTTCTGCAAAACCTCGTCTGTAACCCAGCTTGTGTCGTAAAAAACTGCTTCCAGCAATTTCCGCATATCCGCCAGCGTGCTCGGATTCAGGTTTGGAATCGGCTTGTCTTGCTGTAATCCCGCCGCGTCCACCAGCACAAGCTTTTCGACGGGAACCAGGTGCGCGCCACCGGAAATCTCCGCCGCGTACAAGGCGGAAATCCATCCGCCCAGCGATTCGCCCATGAAGCTCGCCTTCTCCACCTTCAGCACATGCAAAAACTCGTTTAGAAAATCCACATAGGTTTGGATCTTGTAGTCGATCAGCGGCTTGTCCGAGCGCCCAAAGCCAATCTGGTCCATGGCGATGACGCGATACTTCTTCGACAGCGGCGCTACCACCCGGCCCCAATCTCCATCCTTGCTGCTCCCCAGGCCATGCACGAGGACGAGCACAGGCCCCGAGCCTACGTCCCAATAATGGATCGTCTGGCCAAAAACGAGGATGGTCTTGTCCTGCGGTTGCTGCGCGGGAGCTTGCCCCAAGCAGGCAGTCACAAAGACGACGAAAACAATTGCTAGAAATGCTCCGCGACGCGCGTGCACGATTCCTCCGTTTCTAACGGCCTTCTATGTAGCACAAGTGCCAGCATCACCCGCAATAGCGATCGAGGAGGAGGCCCGTGGCCATCTCGCAAGAACTGCTCCAGATTCTTGTCTGCCCCGTGTGCAAGACCCCTGTTAAGCCCACGCCGGATCGCAACGGCCTGAAGTGCCAAACGTGCCGGCGCGTCTATCCCATTCGCGACGACATCCCCGTGATGCTGCCGGAAGAGGCGACTGTCGCCCCTGAATAGCGATGGGAAATACACCGCGATTCGACTTCTTCCATGCCTGGCAAAACTAAGACTAGTGCCGACCGTTTGAAGCGCCTGATCCCCCGTCTGCGTGGAAAACGCATCGGCGTCCTCGGCGACCTCATGCTGGACCGCTATCTGTGGGGCACCGCTTCGCGCCTTTCGCCGGAAGCCGCAGTTCCCGTCGTGGATTTCGTCGAGCAAAGCGAATGCCTCGGCGGGGCAGGCAACGTCGCGGCCAATCTGGCGGGGCTGGGCGCGCGCGTGGAAGCGTTCGGCGCTATCGGCAACGACGAGCCGGGTACTTCCCTGCGCAAATGCCTGCAGGACGCCGGTATCGTCGACAAAGGCGTGCTCGCCGACCCGCGGCGTGTTACCACAGTGAAAACGCGCATTATCGCGCGCCATCAGCAAGTCGTGCGCGTCGACCGTGAGCACCGCGAGCCGCTTCGGCCGGAAACCGAAGAGCGCATCCTGCGCGCCCTGTTCGCCGCGCTCAAACACCTCGACGCCCTGGCTCTCTCCGACTACGACAAAGGCCTGGTCACCGACAATTTCGCCGAACGCGTTCTTAGCGCGTGCCATCAGTTGCGCGTGGCCGTTTTCGTCAAGCCCAAAACTTCACGCCTCTATGCCTATCGCGGCGCGCGCGCCATTGTCAGCAACGCCAAGGAAGCGGGATTCTTCGTGACCCGCTCTCTGGGAGACGAAAAATCCGTGGAAGAAGCTGGACGCGCCCTGCTCGCACATTTTGGCTGCGCGGCGGTGCTCATCACCCGCGGTGAAAAAGGCATGAGCCTGATCGAAGAAAGCTCGCCGCGAGCTTTGCACATTCCCGCGACCGGATTTGAAGTCACCTACGCCCGCGTCGGCCAGCCCGGCATAGACCGCACCGCCAGCGGCCGGCAAGTCTTCGACGTCACCGGCGCCGGCGACACCGTGCTGAGCGTCCTCGCGCTAGCAGCCGCAGCAGGCGCTTCGCTTCCGGACGCCGCCATCCTCGCCAACGCAGCCGCGGGCGTAGCCGTCAGCAAACTCGGCACAGCCACGGTCGCGCCCGAAGAACTAACCCGCGCCCTCGACGAGATTAGCCAGTAGCACGCCCAAAGCGTTTTTTTTGGAGTGCGGTGGTCTTGCCGCCGCTTTCACAGAATCGACACTGGCAATGCTTTCATTGCGAGCAAAAAAACTCCCAGTTAGAGGGCTTTCATTATGGCGGGAAGCTAAACGATTTCTCCTCCGTGTTCATCCACACGGTCACCACGCGCGTCCTGCGGCTCTTCTCCGCATCCGTTGCAGCCGGCATCGGCGTAAAAGGACTCACCGCGATTTCCACCACCACGCTGTTGATCGAGCCCTCTGGCCGGCTTATCTTCATGATCTTGTAACTCTTCACTGGCCCGTAGTACCCGTGCGGTCCCCAATCCGTCAAAAAGTCCTGCAAGCGGTAGCTGGGCTTGGCCTTCCAGAGTTGATACGCGTTATTTGTGTCTGCAGCGACGAGCGCATCAAAGAAACGTTGGGCCGCTCGCTGCTCGGGGTAATACCGGAACGCAAAGTAGAGCACCACGGCGGCCAACACCACCAGCGCGCCCGCCACAAATTTCAAGTGACGCGATCTACTGGAAGTTTCAACCTGCGGTTCGAGAAGGGTCATCGCAAGTCTCCGCAAATGCGAGCGTAGCACAGCGTACGCGCTGTTGTTTACTTTGGGTAGCAACCCTTCAAAACTAATCAATTCGGATTGTACATCCCCAGACATCCCCGGAACTAAGGGTAGGATTTTCCTGCAAGCCACAGGATGGGTATGCATGCCACTTCTCGTTGTAGCTGTCCGTGCGTATCGAATAGCGACCCGAGGGCAAGCCCGTTACGTCGTAAATTCCATGTAGGTCGGTGGTGGTAGTAACGCTCCCCGCCGGCCCGGCAATGATCACGTTGACGCCCGGAGCCGGCTCTTCTCGATAATCCGGAGCATGCGTGCGGCGCATTGCACGGCCGATGATGCGGACCCCAATCTTAGGTGGACCATCTTGGAGAACACGAAGCTCGACTTCAGCATTGCTAAGGCGTCCTGATCGGCTACAGGTCCCAAACTCAACTATTGGCAGTCCCAGGGTTAATAAACCACCCCGCCACTGGCCATCAACAAAGTCTCGTTCTCCACCTTCAAAGAGGTATTGCGTCAAGAGAACGAAACTAGAATTCCACCAAGGTAGCCCCCAGAATCCGTGTTGAACCCTCGCCACCGCCCAGCCGCTGACCTTGCGGCCGCCCACATATCCGCGTGGATACCCAAGGTGGATAACCTTGGCAACGAATACCGCTTGGCTTGGAAAACGTTGCTTTACAAATGGCGGGTCGTAGCCGGAGCAATCGCCGATCGCTTGAAGGCGAACCAGCATCGAAATCACTCCGACTGAAACAACTAAGTAGAGGAAAAAGACTGTACATACCACCGCCGCAATTCTTCGTGGCAACGATACCCCAACGGTATTCCAAACGGGCGGCCAACCGATTCGGTGGGTCGCAAGCCAAAAGATTCCCGGTCCGACAAAAACCACCAACAATACTAATGCCACGATAAGAGATTCACCCCACGGCGCGGAATCGGGCCACCATGCAAACAACGCCGCCACCGGGCTAGCCGCCAGGAAGAGAACTGCCGCTAGTTTTCGGCTTCCAATGGCCGTCAGAGAAGCGAATAGAAGAGCAAAACCGACGAAAGTTACACTGAAGATCACCGGTGAGACGTTACCAAACTCAAAACTGACACCTACCCGGATCAATACAAAAATGCCCGCTAAGGCACCGAAGGAGATTACCAGCCAGTCGCAGAGCCTTTGCAGCAGCTTTGATCTTGGCGGCAAGGATCAGTTCCCACTCACCGAATGTGCAGAGCTCCCGAATCTATGGGATTAGACACCGACATTTCTCGCAAGTTCCTGACGTCTGGACTTGATCCGAGCGAGATCGAGCTAGGCCTCTAGCGCCCCGCCGGTGCCTTCCGGCAATTCGATTTGATATTTCGTCCGCACCTTCTGCGCATGCTGCTCCAGCGCCAGCGCTATCAGTTTGTCGATCAGCTCGCGAAATGGAACGCCGCTTGCCTCCCACATTTTGGGATACATACTGATGGATGTGAACCCGGGAATGGTATTCGCTTCATTCAGGAAAATCTTCCCGCCCTTCTTCTCCAGGAAAAAATCGACCCGCGCCATGCCGCTCAATTCCAGCGCGCGGAACGCCGCCAGGGCGAGCGCTTGAATCTTCTTCACTTGCCCCGGCTTCAATTTTGCCGGAATCAAGAGCTTCGTTCCCTCTTCCAGATATTTGGCTTGGTAATCGTAAAACTCGCGGTGCGGCACGATTTCGCCAGGAATCGATGCCGCGGGCTCGCTGTTTCCCAGCACCGCCACTTCAATCTCGCGCGCCACCATCGCCCGCTCCACCAAAATCTTCATCGCGAATTCCGCCGCAAGATTCAGCGCGGGAGCAAGCTCTTCCCGCGAATGCACCTTCGTCATGCCCACCGAAGATCCCAGCGTGGCCGGCTTGACGAACACCGGATACTTGAACTTTCTCTCGATGCTGCGCTGAACGTCTTTCGGCTCCCTTTCCCAATCCGCGCGCTGCACCGCGATCCACGGCACCACTGGAATCTTCGCCATCTGCAGCAAGCGCTTGGCGACGTCTTTATCCATTGCAATCGCCGACCCCAACACGCCCGCGCCGACAAACGGCAACCCTGCCAAATCCAGCAATCCTTGAATCGTGCCGTCTTCCCCGTACGTTCCATGCATCACCGGGAAGACCACATCCAGCCGCTGTCCGCCGCCGCTCCCATCCAGCCGCACCAGCGCCGCATCCGTAGGGTCCGCCGTCATCATCACGCGCTGCCCGCCCTTCAACACCTCCGGCAACATTTTCTGCGCCCCCGCCCCGACCAGCCAGTGCCCTTCCTTCGTGATCCCAATCGGCACCGCCTCGTACTTGTCCGGGTCCAGCCCGCGAATCACCGCGGCCGCCGACGCCAGCGAAACCTCGTGCTCGCCGGATCGCCCGCCAAACAGCACACCAACCCGCAACCGCTTTTTGTCGGTATTCACGTCGATTATTTTTCCAGAAGAGCCCGCAACCCTGAAGGGCAGACCCACATCAGGTTTCCAGAATCAGAAAGGTCCGCGGCTGAACTGAAGAACCGTTGCTCTCGACTAGCCACTAGCATTACTCGCCGTCCACCTTCTTTCAAAGAATCTTTTTACCTAACCCTGAAAGCACCAACTCCACTCCCAGCAAAGCCGTGCGGTTGTGCTCGTCAATCACTGGATTAATCTCCACAACCTCCAAAGACACCATCGCCTCCGTATCTGCAAGCATCTCCATGGCCAGATGCGCCTCGCGATACGTCACTCCGCCGCGCACTGGCGTGCCCACGCCGGGCGCATCCGAAGGATCGACAAAATCCATGTCCAGGCTCACGGAAATCCCGTCCGTGTCGTCCATCGCATACTTCAGAGCGTCGCTCATCACCTCGCGCATTCCGCGTTCATCAATGTCTCGCATGGTAAAAACGTGCACGCCCGATTTCTTCGCCAGCTTCTTCTCCTGCGAGTCTAAGTCGCGAATCCCCACCAGCGAAATATTCTGCGGCTCCACTTTCGGCTTGAATCCTTGCAACTCCACCAGTTCCGTAGCCCCGTAGCCCATGGCCGCAGCCAGCGGCATGCCGTGCACGTTCCCCGAAGGCGACGATTCCGGCGTATTGATGTCTCCGTGCGCGTCCAGCCATATCAAACCAATCTTCTTTTCCTTCTTCCTAAAGTAGCCCGCTACTCCCGACAACGAACCCGCCGCAATCGAATGATCTCCGCCCAGCACCACGGGCGTCATATTTTCATCCAGCGTCTTCTCCACGATCGCCGCCAGGTCCTTGCAAGCGTCCGCGATTTCCGCGAGATATTTGGCGCGTTTTTCCCCGTAAGACATCTCTTCCGGCTGCTTCACGGAAATATTCCCGATGTCCTCCACCTGGAGTCCCAGTTGCTTGATGCGCGCCTGCAATCCCGCCACGCGCAGCGCCGAGGGCCCCATATCCACGCCGCGCCGGCTCGCCCCCAGGTCCATGGGCACACCAATGATTCGTATTTTCTGCGCCATTCTTGATTTCCTAGCCCTGTAGCTCAGGCCCACCTTTTAGGCCTGAGGCTTTACAATGTTGCGAGTAAAAAACTGCTGATTCACTGCAGATGAAGTCTAAGGATATACCCGGTACAGCATGCGCGGGAACGGAATCACTTCGCGAATGTGCTCCGCCCCGCAAATCCACGCCACCGTGCGTTCCAGCCCCATGCCAAATCCCGAATGCGGCACGCTGCCGTAGCGCCGCAAATCCAGATACCACCGGAACGCTTCCTCCGGCAGGTTGTGCTCGCGAAGCCGTTTCACCAGCAAATCGTAGTCATGAATGCGCTGGCTTCCGCCAATAATCTCTCCGTAGCCTTCCGGCGCCAGCATGTCGAACGCCAGCGCCAAATCCGGGCGCTCCGAATCCGGCTGCATGTAAAACGCCTTGATCGCTGCCGGATAGCGATGTATCAGCACCGGCCGGTCAAACTCATTTGAAACGATCGTCTCTTCATCTCCGCCGATATCGTCGCCAAACTTCGCCGGATTCCCGTGCTTCCGCAGCACCTTAATTGCGTCTTCATAGCTGATCCGCGGAAATGGGGGCTTCACATTTTGCAGCTTCGTCGTATCCCGCTTCAGAGTCTCCAGCTCGCGCGCTTTATTCTTCAGCACTGACTGCACAATCGCGCTCACCAGTCCCTCGCCGAGGGTCATGGCCTCATCCAGCTCGACGTACGCCGCTTCCGGCTCCAGCATCCAGAATTCGGTCAGGTGCCTCCGCGTCTTCGATTTCTCCGCGCGAAACGTCGGCCCAAACGTGTACACCTTTCCCAACGCCATCGCCGTCGCTTCGATGTACAGTTGCCCGCTCTGCGTCAGGTAGGCCTTCTCGTCATCGATGTAATTCACTTCGAAGAGCGTCGAAGTCCCTTCGCAAGCCGCCGGCGTGAAGATCGGCGCATCCGTCAGCGTGTAACCCTGGCTGTCCATGAACTCGCGCGCCGCACGTTCCGCCTCCGCGCGAATCCGCAAAATTGCCGCTTGCCGCGGAGTGCGCATCCACAAATGCCGGTGGTCCAGCAAAAAATCCACGCCATGCTCTTTCAGCTGTATGGGAAACGGCGTGCTCTCCGGAACCCTCTGCACCACCTGAATCTTGCTGACGCCCATCTCGTATCCGCCCGGTGCGCGCTGCTCCGCGCGAATCTTTCCCGTCACAATGACGCTCGACTCCTGGGTCAATCCTCTCAACGCCGCGAACGCCTCCGGATTCTCCTTTAGCGCGCACACCCCTTGAATAATCCCGGTACCATCGCGAAAAATCGGAAACACCAGCTTGCCCGATTCGCGCAAGTTGTAAAGCCACCCGCGAATCGTCACTTCCTGCCCTTCGTATTTTCCAGCCTGCTCAATCGTAATTACCGTCATTCTTGTCTGCGGTTCCTCTGCGGTGAATTCTTCGCCTTTCCACACGCGAATTCGGGCAACGTCACTACCGGCTTGCAAGGCACCGGATGCTCGGTAGCCCCAACAGCCGTGCGTCTGCGGTGACTAGAGTCAGGTCCAGCACTTGCGCGGTGGCCGCCAGAATCCGGTCCGCTGGATCCTGGTGCAACGGAATCTCCCGAGCTACCAGCGCGATTTCATGCGTCAGAGGAGCTTCGCGCGTGCCAGCCGTTGCTCGCGACAACCACTCCCTAAGATCTCCAACGAGGCGAATCCTTCCCTTGAAATTCAAGGTCAGCACTTCCCACGTGCTGATCGGCGAGACCCAGAGCTCGTTGTTCTCGTTTTTCAGCTCTTGGAGAGTCCGTCGCCCCAGTTTACGGGGATCTGATAGCAGCCAAAGCCAGATATGAGTGTCCAGCAGAAGCCTCAATCTCGCAGGACCTCCCATTCACCCTCTTCATTCGCCGGGGAAATAATGTCGCCCAAAATTTCAACAGAGTCCTTCATCGATCCTATCCAAGCGGACCGCTCCTGAACCGATGACGGGGGAATCACCTCCGCGACGGGCGTTCCGTGGCGGGTGATGCAAATTGGCTTTTTAGTTTTACGAACGCGTTCGAGCACGGCTAGACATTTCGCTTTGAATTCGGAAATAGCAATTTCTTCCATGAAGAAGCCACCTATGGTCATAATTATGGACCATGGTCATAATAGTGGTCAACCACTAAGTTCCGCACTCCTCCTCAAACCGATCCCAGGCCTTCCGCGCCGCCGCAAGCTGCTCCTGCGCCGACGCCGCCTCCGGCCCCGTCTTTTCCTTCAACTCCAGCAGCAGCGGCAGATTTGCCTCCGGCGCCGTCTTCAAAATCTTGATCGCCTTCTCCCAATCAATCGTTCCATCGTACGGCGGCAAATGCTCATCCTTCTCGCCGTGGTTATCGTGAATGTGCGCGCCCACCACCAACTCCCGCAAAGGAGCAAATCCCTTCTCCACGCGCTCTTCCTCCGGTCCATCCGCCAGATGCGCGTGGCCGATATCAAAATTAAATCGCAGCCCTGTCAGCCTCGTCTGGTCGTAAAACGCCCGCAAGTACGCCGGATCGCCCATCTCGCTCGTCGTGTTCTCCACGCAAATCGTCACACCCAGATGCTTCGCGTGCAAAATCAGGTGCTCCAGCGAACTGAACGCGGCGTCGCGCTTGCGCGGATCTTCCGTCTCTCGCGTCCCGCCCATGTGAAAAATCATGCGCGGGAACGGCAAATCCTCCGCTACATCTATTGCCCGCTTCAATTCATCCATCGCTTCAATGCGCCGCACGCGCTCCACTTCGCAAATCGAAAGCGGCTGCCCGCTCTCCCGAGTTGCGCTCAAATCGCGGCTGGTCGGCGCGTGGACCGAACTCAGCGTCAGCCCCAGATCAGCTAGACTCGTTCTGATTTCCTGCGCTTCCGCCTTCGAGGTGTAATCAAAATGCGCTCGCGAGCAAAAAATCTCCACGCCCGAAAAGCCTGCCCCGGCAATTTGCCCGAGCAGTTCCCGAGTCAGCTTCCGCGAAACAAAAAGATACGTCGATAGCAGTCTCTGCACTGTCTTCTCTGCGCCCTCTGTGATCTCTGTGGTGAATTTTCTTTAGTAGCCTACTGCAGAACCTTTGTCCCGCGGGTCCGCCGCTCCCAATCTGTCGCCGCTCTTCGGGTCAATCCCAATCGCATTCACCAGTCCAATATGCCCCCGCAGTTTCACCGCAAACCCCCTCGCCTCCAGCGCCTTCTGTGTGCTTTCGGGAAAATCTTCTTCCATCAAAATCCGGTCCGGCAGCCACTGGTGATGAAACCTCGGCGCATTGATCGCCCCCTGCGCATCCATACCCAGCCGCATCCAGTTAATCACGCTCAGCAGCGTCGCAGAAATAATCGTCGGCCCGCCCGGCGATCCCGTGACAAAGCTCAGCTTCCCGTCGCGCAACAAAATGGTCGGCGTCATCGAACTCAGCGGACGGTGCCCCGGCGCGATCGCATTCGCGTCCGATTGAATCAATCCGAACAGCGCATTCGGCACGCCCGGCTGCGTCGTGAAATCATCCATCTCGTCGTTCAGCAAGAATCCCGCCGTGCTCGTCACGTGCGACCCGTACCAATTGTTCAGCGTATACGTGCTCGCCACGGCGTTCCCCGCCGCATCCACCACCGAAAAATGCGTCGTGTGCGGACCCTCGCCCAAACTCACCAGCGTCGACAGCGTAGCGCCCGTCGCAGCCACACCGCACGCATGCGGCTTGCCGGCGTGCACCTCACTGCTCGAAGACGCTCGCTGCGCATCAATCGTCCCCGCCAACTCCTTTGCATAGCAAGGATCGGTCAGTCCCGCCACCGGCACGTTCGCAAAATCGGGATCAGCAAGATACGCCGCGCGGTCCGCGAACACCCGCCGCATCGTTTCCGCCACCATGTGCACGCTTTCAACGTCGTCCCAACCCTTCAGCGGCACGTCCTTCAACATATTCAGCGCCTCAATGATCGCCACGCCACCCGAACTCGGCGGCGGCGACGTCAGCACTTCCCATTCGTGCCCGCCGCTTTCGTACTTCGCGCGCAGCACTTCCCGCACTCTCGGTTTGTAGGCCGCCAAATCCTCCTGGGTAATCAACCCGCCCGACTTCGCCATATCCGCCGCGATCATCCGCGCCGTCTCGCCACCGTAAAACTCCTCTGCGCCATTTTTGGCAATCCGTTTCAACGTCGCCGCCAGTTCCGGCTGCTTCAGGGTGTCTCCCGCTTTCCACATTTTCCCATCGTTCAAAAAAATCCGCCGGCTCACGGGAAATTGCTCCAATCCCGCCTTCTCTTCTTGCAACTGCCGGGCGAGCTTTTCGCTCACCGCAAACCCGTTTTCCGCCAGGCGAATCGCCGGCCCCATCGCCTCTGCCAGCTTCATCGTCCCAAACGTTTTCAGCGCCAATTCCAGCCCCGCAACCGTTCCCGGCACCGCCACCGACTTGTAGCCAATTACCGAAGCCTTTTCATCCAGCTTTCCATCCGGCTTGATGTACATGTTCCGCGCCGCCTTGCCCGGCGCCACTTCACGGTAGTCCAGAAAAGTCGTCCGCCCATCCGCCAGGCGAAGCAACATAAATCCGCCGCCGCCGATGTTCCCCGCCGCCGGCTCCACCACCGCCAGCGCAAAGGCCACCGCCACCGCCGCGTCCACCGCGTTCCCGCCGCGCTTCAAAATCTCCACGCCCGCTTTCGACCCCAACTCCTCATCGGTAGCAACCATCGCCTTCGCCCCGCGCACCGCCTCCCGCGGCCATTGCTTCGCCGCCTCCGTACGCGTCCGATATTCCGCCGCTGTCTGCCCGCAGGAAATTCGCCCGGTCAGGAAAAATGCGCCCACGGCCAAGCTCAGCGCACACACCGATGATTTGATTGGTCGTCTCATAACAAATAAAAGACACTAAGTGATTAAGCCCGCATCGTCAAGACAAGCCCCATCCATGTTTCTCTCCGTGCTCTCGGCTAGGACGAGTAATGCTTTTGCGTTATTGCGGCTGCTCAGCGTCTCCGCTGTAATCTTCCGCAACTTTCGTGATGTCCGTCACACGCGCTCCGTTTCCGGAGCCATTTCTCTTAGGCGGTGCGGTCGAGGTATTTCGTTGATCTAGGACTGGGGTGAACCGATGCGGCGATTTCTTCTGCTGGCGTCCTTGTTTGCTGCTCCCTACGCCTTTGGCCAGAGCAATTTCGCCGTTGTGCGTGGCACCGTCGTCGACCCGCAGCACAATCCCGTGGCGGGCTCCGAGGTCCAGCTCACGGCAACTGCGACGCATGCTGTACGCCGCGCCGTCAGCAACGAACAAGGCATCTTCGAAATCACGGCGCTATGGCCAGGTGAATACGAACTCGCCGTTCAATCGACAGGCTTCGCCTCTCTCAAGCAAACTCTTCGTCTCGAGGTCAACCAACAGCTTGCCCTCGATCTCAACCTCAAGCTCGCTTCCGCCAGCAGCACGCTGCAAGTCGTGGCCTCCATGCTCGACGTTCTGCACACCACCGACGCCAGCGTTGGCGAAGTGATCGAGCCCGCTGCCGTGGAAGCACTTCCTCTGAATGGCCGCATGCTCATCGATCTCGTGCTCACCGTGCCTGGCGCGCACGTCAGCCACGGCGCGCAAACCGGCGATATGAATCCTCTCTACTGGCGCCCCGGCCAGCGCTCTGCCGTCAGCATCGGCGGCAACCGCCCCAACGCCAACTATTTCCTCCTCGACGGCAGCAGCGACACCGACCCCACCTTCAATACCCTCAATCTCAGCCCCTCTCCCGATGCCGTACAGGAATTCAAGGTGCAAACCGGCAGCTACTCCGCTGAAATGGGCGGGGCCGGCGGCGGCCAAATCAATATCGTCACCCGCGGCGGCACCGATCAATTCCACGGTACCGCTTACGAATTCCTGCGCAACGGCGCCATGGACGCTCACACCTTCGGCGATATGGGCGGCTCCAAATTTCTCGTGCAAAATAATTTTGGCGCGTCCCTCGGCGGTCCCATCGCACACACCAAAACTTTCTTCTTTGTCAATTATGAAGGTCTCCGCCATTCAAAGGCCGATGCCATGATGGACACGGTTCCCACCCCTGCTGAAATCTCCGGTGATTTCAGCCAAAGCGGCACGACCATTTACAATCCCTTCAGCGCTCGCGCTAATCCGAATTTTGATCCCACCAAGCCCATCAGCGCCGCCAACCCGCAAATCGTCCGCGATCCCTTTCCCAACAACAAAATTCCCTCCGGCATGCTTAGCTCCGCCGCACAAACCTTTTTGCTGAACTATCTTCCCGCTCCCAACATGCCCATGGGCATGAACGGCTGCGGCATGACCATGATGGGTGCGCCACAAGTGGTGGGCGCCGGCCAAGACTGCAACAACTACCTCGATTCCCGCGACGAGCATCACGTCAACGACCAGGGCACGGTGCGTGTCGACCACGTCTTCGACCGCGGCGATACCCTCTCCGCACGCTATTCCCTCAGCTCCGAAAACGGTTTCATGCCCATCAATCTCCCCGGGTTCGGCACCTTTCATGACGACTTCTCGCAAAACTCCAACGTCTCTTGGAATCGCATCATCAGCCCGCGCATGGTAAACGTCGCCTCCGTCAGCGTCTCGCGCCTCTCCATGAGCCACACCACGCAAAGCGCCAACGTCAACGACATCGTCTCGCAGCTCGGCATCGTCGGAGTCGGTTTCGGCGGACCTGGCGCCTTTGGCGCTCCGTGGTTCAACGTGCAGGGCTACTCCGGCATGGGCGACACCTACGCCGCCACACCCATGCGCGCCTGGGATACCACCATCGAGGGCCGCGATCTCCTAAGCTGGCAGCGCGGCCGTCACAGCCTAAAATTCGGCGGCAGCTATCGCCGCTACATTTGGCCTATGTGGGGATTTTTCCAGAATCGCGGCTACTACCAATTCACCAACGGCTACACCACGCAAACCGCCACCAACGACGGCACCGGCTCCGGCCTCGCCAGTTTTCTCCTCGGCCTTCCCGCCGTGAAGCAGCGCCAGGCAGGCATCCCGCAGATGCAGCTTCGCAATTGGTCCGCCGATGGTTTCTTGCAGGATGATTTCCAACTCACGCGCAACACCACCATGCAGATGGGCCTGCGCTACGAATACATCAGCCCGCTCGTGGACATTCGCTACACCAATTCGAATCTCATCTTCTCCGGCGCGACGCCGCAGGTTTTCATCGGCGGCCAGAACGGATATCCCGGAGGCTTGATGTATTCGAACAAGCACGACTTCGCTCCCCGCCTCGGCATGTCGCAAAATCTTCCCAGCCTCGGCCTGGTTTTCCACGGCGCCTACGGCATCTTTTTCACTCCCGTGGACCTCAACACCTGGTGCAACCAACGCCACAACGTTCCCTATGTTTTCCCCGAGACGCAACAGTTCGACAATTTCACGCCACCGGCAACTTTGCTTTCGTCGGCGCAGTCGCAGTCCTCTTTGAATTTCGCTGCCGCCGTCCTCGGCAAAACCACCATCAGCTTCACCGCCTTCGATCCCCACGCGCCCGCCGAGTACGTCCAGCAGTGGAGCACCTCGATCGAAAAAAGTCTCGGCCACGAGACCACGCTCGAAGTCGGCTATCTTGGCGCGCGCGGAATTCATCTCCAGCGCGCCGACCTCATCAACAACGCGCCTCCGGGTCCCGGCGCCATCGGGCCTCGCCGCCCGTTCAAGTTCCTGGGATTCGTCGCAAACTCTAGCCTGCCCGCAAGCGTCGGCGTTTCGCCAACAGCTCTCGCTGGCTGCCCCGCAGGCGCTCTTTGCACTCCCGTCAGCACTATCAACCTGCTCGCCAACTCCGCGCAATCCTGGTACGACGCAGGCTATGTTAATGTTCGCCGCCGCTACGCGCATGGTCTCAGCTTCCTCGCCAACTACACCTATTC
>WNFR01003323.1_pt1 | contig 16680 bp, 8 predicted proteins | sample 5400221 | NCBI WGS metagenome assembly WNFR01 (sample SAMN13153357, study PRJNA577476) | soil metagenome | isolation source: 40 cm soil under Madrone tree | place: USA:California | collected 2016-06-14
CAGGACATCTCTGTCGGCGAGGTTAGTCAGCCCGGGTTGCGCGATGCGCTGCTGGATACAAATCCAGCCACGGCGTTCAATGCGTTCGGAGGGTTTTTCCACCGAAACACGTTGGCGGCCGACGCAAACGTTTATGTTAACCTGCATAACTCTGGTAACTATGAGTTGCCCATAGGTTACCTGACCTTTAACGGCGATTTGTTTAATCTTCCCGGTGGTCCGGTCTCGTTTGCCATTGGCGGCGAATACGACGCGCCGAGATTTACGCGCGATCGTGATGCGCTCAATACCACCTTTAACTCCATTGGCTCGACGGACGGGCAAAGCTTCCGGGTGAACCGGGATGTCTGGGGAATCTACGAGGAAGTACGGGTGCCATTCACCAGTCCCACGTGGAACTTCCCTGCCTTCTATAGCTTCGAAGTGGACTTTGCCGAGCGAGAGGAATGGTACAGTCAAAATACCTCGGCGGTGCTGCCGCTCGGGTTCCAGCCGTTTGTTCCCAGCGTAAGTAGCCAGTATAATGCGCAGAAGCCGAAGGTATCTGTGCGCTGGCAACCGCTCGATCCCAAGTATATCGGCGCACTCACCCTGCGTGGCAGCTATACCGAGGCGTTCCATGCCCCGACATTGGCTGAACTCACGCCTGCGAGTTCTCAGAACTTTCCAATCGTAGCCGATCCGTTTTCCACTCAGACCGATCCTCAGATTGAGGAACGTCTTCTAGGAAACCCCAATCTCCATCCGGAAGTGGCGTATGAATGGACCTACGGCGCTGTTTACAGCCCCAAATGGGTTAAGGGCCTGACGCTGAGCGCCGACTGGTGGCACATCGATATGCGTGACCTCGTGACAACCCTGGGTGCACAAACCATTATCGTGGAAAATCCACCGCCAAATAATGGCGCGTCAACGGTTGTAACCCCTGGCGGGGCGACGATAGTCCGTGGTGCTGGTACCGACCCGCTTGGGGAGCCGGGGCCAATCCTCTTCGATATCGATCCTAACCTAAACCTTTCCGGCGCTATCTTCGAAGGTCTCGATTATGAGGCAATCTACATCCTGGATTCCTCGATCTTTGGCCACGGAGATTTTGGTAGGTTGACCACGACCGTCAACGGCACCTGGCTGTCTCGGGCTAGGTTTCAAGCTGCGTCCAACGTGAAACCAGTCGGCATTGCAGGTGAGTTCCTTCCGACGGGATTCGCATTAACCAGTTCGCTGCCATGGAATCGTGCTAACTTTAGTATGTTCTACGATGGTCCGGCTGATACATGGGCGGCTGGCTTGGATGTCGGAGCGATCGTGCACTGGACTGGTCAGTATGAGGATGACAACGCAGATTTTACGGGCGCGAAGTTTAACACCCCGAGAACGAATCCGCCGGGGACTTTCGATAAAAATGGGAACGATGTTAGCGGCCTGGAGTCTACCGTAGCGCGCAAAGTATCGGCGTTGACGACGCTTGATCTGGTACTCAACTACACGTTTAACCTGCCACCGCCGGCACCGGCGGAAGTTCCTGGCTTCGCTAAGGACGGCGGCAAAAACGTGGCGATGAAAGATGGCAAGGAGAAGAATGTCGTGCCCGTATCCACGGCCGAATACGGCTGCAAAGACTGGAAGTGGTGGCTTAACAACACCACCGTCACCCTGGGTATGCAAAACGTGTTCGATGAAGATCCACCGTTCGTTGCTGGTAGCTTCGAAAACGGTTACGACGAATCGCTGGCTACAATCAAAGGCCGGTTCTGGTACGTCGGACTGAAGAAGAGATTCTAAAGCACAGACAAGGACAATTCACAGCGGCCGGGTTCGAAGACGAGCCCGGCCGTTTGTTTTTCACGGACCATCTAGTTAGCGATCCCAGATAACCCATCGGTCGGCATTATTGTGCGACAGGGCCCTGCTTCTGCAAGGCGCACTGGAACGGAGGGGGTTGGGCGCTCGCCGGGTTCTCGCGCAATGGCAGAATCGTGCCCGCCATTACAGAAACATTTGTAATGGGTCGCTGCATTTCAGAGTCCTTTGCAGATTGTTGCCCGATGCGGGCTCATTTGAGGCTACCGATGACACGGTAGCCCGAGCTCGTAAAGTGCGATTTCATCGCGAAGCGCGTTGACCAAAGCGCGATTTTCCAGGAGCTCGGCCGCTCGGAACGCCCGCAGCGCATTTTCGTCCGCTTCGGCGAAACGGCCGCTTTCAGCGCAAGCAGCCGCCAGCGTTCGCAGATAGTTGGGATCTTTGCCATGGGAAAGCCGCACGGCTTCATTGGCGAGCTCCACCGCTCGGCTACCATCGCGGATTGAAGCATCAGAGGAGGTCGCGAGGATCCATGCCAGCTTGTTACGAGGCAGCGGATCTAGGGCGGAAATCCGCGCTGCGTATTCGTACTCGGCGATTGCGTCCTTCTGTAATCCGGCTCCCAGAAACGCGTCTGCCAAAGCAGTGTGGAAGCGCGCGTCTTTTGGTAAAGTTGCATGTGCCTTCTGCCATTGAGCCATCGCATCGGGCATCCGGCCCTGCTGAAACAGAAGGTTGCCAAGGTTGAGATAAGGATCGCCATAACCAGGTCGCAGTCTCATCGCATTGTGATAATGATCGACCGCCTCATTTAACCGACCTTTTCTAGCCAGGACGGCGGCAAGATTATTCTCGATGAGTGCACCGCCAGCGTTGTAATGGGCCGCGCTGTTGCGAGAGCGAATCTGCAGCGTCGTCTCGAAGTGGGAAATCGCGCTGTCCAAGTCGCCGCGTTGCAGGAAAAGATGGCCCAAATTATAATGGGCCACATCGTTGTCCGTGGTAACAGCCAGCGTGTGGTTCCAGAGTGTCTCGCTATTTTTCCAATACGACGTCTGTACAAACGCCAGCCAGCTCAAGGCAATGATGATCGCTCCCGCGATAGCTGTGCAGAATAAGTTGTAGCCACGGCCCTCTGAGCGGTCTGTTCGCACTCCGCGCGATCCACGAGTGATCGCCAGACTGGGCACGACAGGTCGCGCGCCGGATTTGCGCGTCATTATAAGCGCCATTAGATCCGCGACGCCCCAAGTAATCAGCACATACAGACCGATCTGCGGCAGGTAGGTATATCGGTCGGCGCGCGCTTGCTCGCCAGCCTCTACTAAGCCGATCACAGGCACAAGCATCCCAACGTACCAGAACCAGCCAGTGAAAATGTAGGGCCGTTCTTTGCGCCAATGAATTGCCACCAAACTGACTGCGATGAGGAATGCAATTGCCAAGATAACCTGCCATAGGTGTAGCTGATCGTTAGGATGCGGGTAGAACGCTGCCAGCCGAACGGGCCAGAACATCTGCCAAATGTAAGCAACGTAACTAACAGCCGCATTGTTCAGTCGCCATGATAATGGCAACTGAGACATGGTGCGTGTACTTTGGAATTGTGTCAGCAATGTCAGCGCCGATGAAAAGGCGGAGAGCGCAAATAAAGGAACCTTTTCTGCGACTAGACGACGTATGATCGGCCATTGGCTGCTGCTTGCCGGTTGCCGCCCCAAAGCTTTTGGGAGCCCGACATGTGTGATTCTGCCGAGCGGCCAGTAATCCAAAAGCAGCAGGACGAATGGAACGGTTACCAGCATCGGTTTCGATATCAGACCGAGGGCGAACAAGAGAAAGACGAGCAAGTAACTCGCGACCGACGGCGCGCGGACATAGCGTGCGTAGGCAGCAAGGGTCAGCATGAAAAACACGGCACTTAACACGTCCTTTCGCTCAGAGATCCAAGCAACCGATTCCACGTGCAATGGATGAATCGCGAATAAGGCCGCAACAAAAGTGCTTCGCCACAAACTGCCAGTCATTTGCTGCAGGAGGAGGAACAGAAGGACAACAGCGATCGTGTGAAAAAGAACATTGGTGAAATGATGTCCGGCAGGCTTCAGCCCATACAGTTGGCAATCCAACATGTGTGAAATTGTGGTGAGCGGGTGCCAGTTACCGGCTATTGTGTGCGTAAAAGCCCAGGAGATCCGTGGTAGCGAAACGCCTGCGGAGACGTCTGGATTCGCATAAACGTATTGCGGATCGTCGTACGTGACGAACTGGTGGCGAACGGCCTGAGCAAACACAAGCCAGGTAATCCCGACGAGAACAGCACAAATCGCGACGATTACTGCCGTTTGCGGAACCGCTCGCTGCAGAGGTGCGTGTTTTGCCATTGGTCAACAATTGAATCGGGCACGTGTAACGTACGATTTTTCGTGTATCAAACCACCAGCAACCGCAGAATCACGGTCGTTCTGCTGCATTCGTTTTAAATACGATGGACGTCAGGATTGATTTTCGCCGGTTTTTGAGGAAAGCTTGGTTCCGCTAAGACATGCAGCACGTTTCTGCATTCTCACGTCCGCAAACTGTGCCGGCTGCGCCTGCGCTGGCAGCCGGGCGCAAGCCTAGTTTGTGGATTCTTGACGGCTGGCGCGACTTGATTCTCTACGTCTGCACGCCGCTGTTGCTGGTGCCCATTTTTATCGGAGCACAGGGACTTTGGGCTGCAGAAGACATTTATCTTTTCGTCGCCGCGTTCGGCGCGATGGGCCATCACTTGCCGGGCATGATTCGCGCCTACGGCGACCGCGCCTTGTTTCAGCGTTTCCGATGGCGCTTCATTTGTGCACCGATTTTTCTAGTCGTCGTCTGTGCAGCATTTTCCCTTTGGGACCTCAAAGGAATCGTGCTGGCGGCTTTTATGTGGGGCGTGTGGCATGGCATGATGCAAACATACGGGTTCTGCCGCATTTACGATGCGAAAGTCGGATCGTTTGCCGAGATAACGCGTCGGCTCGATTTTGCCCTGTGTGGAATATGGTTCGCAACTGCTGTGCTTCTTTCGCCGCAGCGGATGACAGACACCCTGGAAACATATTATTCCGCGGGCGGCCCATTCATTCCCCCGACACTTCTGCGAGCCGGGCAGCAGGGATTGCTTGCGCTGGCGCTTCTGGTTTCAGCAGTATTTTTGGCGAATTTTATTTGGATGTGGAGCAGCGGGAAACGGCCGAGCCCGGTGAAACTCGTGCTTCTCGTCACGAGCATTTCGTTTTGGTGGTATTGCAATAACATCGTGGCCAGCGTGCTCGTGGGCGTCGCGTTGTTTGAAGTGTTTCACGACGTGCAATACCTGTCGCTGGTCTGGATTTACAATCGCAAGCGAGTCGAGACCGACAGATCCATCGGCGGTTTCATGCGATTCGTATTCCGTCGCAGCGGCGCCTTGGTGGGTCTTTATGTCGGGCTGATCTTCGCCTATGGCGCGCTTGGTTATTACAAGTCGAGTATCGGCATCGATGTGGTGAAACGGATTCTCACTGGAGTGGTCACTGCGTCGGCACTCCTCCACTTTTACTATGATGGATTCATTTGGAAGGTGCGCGAGAAATCGACGAGGCAATCCCTCGGCATCGCCGGGGGAACCGCCGATGTTTCACTGGGCAGTTTCCTGCCCGGCTGGGCATTGCATGGCGCAAAATGGCTCGCTGTTTTCGTGATTCCTCTGGGGATGCTTTGGTTTGCCGAGGTGCACAGTGCCCGGGGTAAGCTCGATCGTTTTGCGTCGATCGTTGCCGATCTTCCAACCAGCGCGCGCGCCCATGTTAACTACGCCACCGAGCTGCAAGACGCCGGCCGAACCGATGAAGCATCGAAGGAATTCTCCGAGGCGATACGTTTGAGTCCCGCTTCGGCAAAGGCTCATGTCAACCTCGGCTCTCTATTGACGGCGAACGGGCAACTCGATGAGGCACAGAAGCATTTTGAACAAGCATTGCGGATCGAGCCGAACAACGCTGAATATCATTCCGGCTACGCGTATCTCCTGGACCAACTCGGCCGCAAGGACGAAGCGGCTGTTGAATGTGAGACTGCCATCCGTCTGGCACCGAGCTCGCCGCAAGCGCACTATAGCTATGGTGCTTTCCTAGAAAAGCACGGCAAACCGGACGAGGCGGTTGCGCAATATCGGCAGACGTTGCAGTTCGATCCAAATCACCTCGATGGCCATATCGATCTGGGCAATTTGCTTTTTGAAAGTGGCGAGATCGCGGAGGCAAGAGAGCATTTTCAGAAGGCATCGGTTCTGAATCCGAAACTTGCGCAGCCGCACAATTATCTGGGCAAGGTTTTCATGCGTCAGGGCAATGTTTCACAGGCGATTGCACAATTCGAAGAAGCCTTGCGCCTTCATCCGGATTTTCCCGAGGCCGAGGAAAATCTGCGCGTTGCCAGGGAAACGGGCGCTCAGCCTCCGTGAGGAGATTAGACCAATTCGACCTCGTTGACGCTAACTGTTGGACCAACTCGTGGCAGTTCGGGAAATTAGTGTCTCACTCTGGCGGCGAAACTGGTTTTGGGCACTGGTTCTCATTGCGTCTGTTTTCATCGCCTATTCCCAAGTGTTCCAAGCCGGATTTATTTGGGATGATGAATCGCATCTGACGCGGAATCCGTGCGTGGTCGGTCCGCTGGGCCTTAAGGAAATCTGGACCAGCACGCAAGCAGTCTATTACCCGCTCGTGCTGACCACGTTTTGGGTTCTGCACAACGTCGCCGGGCTGAATCCGCTGCCATATCATCTTCTGAATGTTTTGTTACATGCTGCCTCGGCAATTCTGCTTTGGCGCCTTCTGCGACTACTCCAAGTTCGCGGAGCATGGCTGGGCGCTGCCCTGTGGGCTTTGCATCCCGTGATGGTGCAATCGGTCGCATGGGTTACCGAACTAAAGAACACGCAGTCGTGCTTGTTTTATCTGTTATCGATCTTTTTCTTTTTGAAGTGGGAAGGCCGAGGAAGCTCGGTTTCGAGATTGCCGTCGCGGCGTGCTGGAAAGCGCCGCTCCTCGGTAGCGTTCGCGTTATCTCTCGTTTTGTTTCTTTTGGCGACGCTAAGCAAACCTTCGGTGGTGATGCTGCCATTTGTATTAGCGCTTTGCATCTGGTGGATGCGAGGAAGAATCCGCTGGCGCGATGTGCTGCCGCTCGCCCCGTTTACGCTAATATCGGCGCTCGTCAGCGCGTGGACGATTTGGGAACAGAAATTTCACGCGCGTGCAGTGGGTCCCGATTGGGCGCAGACCTTCCCGGAACGTCTTATCATCGCGGGTCGGGCAATTTGGTTTTACCTTGGTAAGCTGCTCTGGCCGCATCCGCTGATCTTCATTTATCCCCGGTGGGAGGTTGATCCATCGAAGCTCATTGCGTATCTCCCTTTGCTGTTGGCGATAGCCGGGCTGGTTGCCTTGTGGTCCATCCGCGCGGCCTGGGGCCGTGCTCTGTTTTTTGCCGGTGCTTACTATGTGATTTCGCTATTTCCTGTGCTCGGCATCTTCACTGTCTATTTCTTCCGTTACTCGTTTGTCAGCGATCATTTCCAGTATCTGGCGAGCATGGGACCGCTGGCTTTGGCTGGCGCTGCAGTCGCCGCTGTTGCAGGGCGTTTATGTCAAATGCCGCTCGCGTTGGCGACTGAAACAGGCGCCGCACAGTTAGCCAAGAACAGGCTCGCTGTTGCTTCACGAAGATTTGTTCCGAGCGCCTGCCTCGGCGGCGCGCTTCTGATTTTGCTGGCGTTCCTCACGTGGCAGCACACTACCGAATACCGGGATCTGATCGCTTTGTACACAGCAACGCTAAGGAAAAACCCGGCTTGCTGGATGGCGCATTACAATCTCGGCATCGTTCTCACGGACCAGGGCGACATTGATCAAGCGATCGATCATTATCAACATGCCGTTGCGTTGCGGCCGGCTTATACGGAAGCGCATTACAACTTGGGGCGGCTTCTGGTTGAGCAAGGCCGGGTTGATGACGCAGTCGTTCATTATGAAGAAGCCGTGGAAATCAATCCTGGTGACCCGGAAGCGCAGAATAATCTTGGAGTTGCGCTTTTTACCATCGGGCGGGTTGATGATGCGATCGCGCATTATCAAAAGGCGCTCGAAATTCAGCCCGAGTACGGCGAGGCTTCTTGCAATCTGGCAAATGCGTTTATCTCGAAGGGCGACTTCGACGGTGCAATCGCTCAGTATGAAGTCTGCGTGGCAGCTATACCGGACCAAGCGGAAGCGCAGTACAATCTCGCCAGCGCTCTTCTGCGCAAGGGGCGCACAGATGAAGCAATCATCCATTACCAGAAAGTCCTCCAGTTGTATCCTGAGAACGCAGATGCTCACGCGAACCTTGGGAGCGCTTTCGCCGCAAAAGGAGACATTCGCGATGCAGTGGCGGAATGCACGAGGGCGATCGAAATTGCGCCAGAAAATGTGGCTGCGCTTAGCAATCTGGCATGGTTGCTGTCTACATCTGCCGATCGTTCTTTGCGAAACGGAAGTGAGGCTGTTCGATTGGCTGAACGCGCGGAGTCGGCGAGTTCCAGGAGCGACAATCACGCAACTGTTCTGCGGATTTTGGCTGCTGCATACGCCGAGGCTGGTCGATTTGCTGATGCTAAAGAGACGGCTCAGCAGGCGTTGCAAGCGGCTATGGTGGAGGGCAACGCCTCTTTGGCCGACGCGCTCCAAGGGGAGCTTGCTCTTTACGATCTTGGTTTGCCGTACCACAAATAATCTGCGTTGCTGTGGAGCTATAGCAAGGCACTTAGTTTAGTCCGTAGATAAAGCGGCCGCTTATTAGGCAACCAGAGAGCAACTCTAATCGCCCAAAGAACCTGCGCGAAGCGGTAGGTTTGCACGGTAAAGCACGAGATCTTTTTCCAGACTGGTCGCCAGCCCGCGTTTACCCTGCATATTGGCTATCGCCGTGGCTTGTCGGGCCGCGGCAATGGCCTCGGTGAACCGGCCACTTTCCGCATAAGCAGCGCCGAGCGTCCGGAGAAACTGAGGTTCTCTAACACCTGAAAGCACCACCGCTTGCTCGGCAAAGCCGACCGCCTTGGCACCATCGCGAATTGAGTCATCGGAAGATGTCGCGAGTGTCCATGCGAGGTTGTTGCGCGAATGTGGATCTTCGGGAGCTAATGCCACTGCCATCTCGTACTGCGCGATCGCATCCTTGAATGATCCCTGCCGCAAAAAAGCATTGCCAAGGGACGTGTGGGCGTCTGCGTCATTGGGTTGTAGCTGAAGGGTCCATTCCCAGTCTGCGATCGCTTCATCAATCCGTCCCTTCGCAAAGAGTACGTTGCCACGATTGTAATAGGCATCTGCATAATATGGTTGCAATCTGATTGCCTCCTCGTAATGAACCATCGCTTCGTCGGAGCGGTCTTTCCTGGCGAGAGCATCAGCCAGGTTCATTTGCACAAAAGCTGAACCGGCGTCGTAGTGTGGGTTCGTCTTGCCAGATCTAATTTTTGCGGCACTTTCGAAGTGCGAGATAGCTTCATCCAGCTCGCCGCGTTCGGCACACAGGTATCCCAGATTATTGTGGGCAACATCGTTGTCAGACGTCACTGCAAGAGCATGGTTCCAAAGAGTACGGCTGTTGCGCCAATAGGAAGTCTGAACGAATGCTGTCCAGGCAAGGACCGGGAGGAGGACTGTCGTGATCGCGGTGGCAACAACAAGCCGTGATTGGGACCGGCGGACTTTTGCTATGTCGGCAGTAAACCATACGGCAGCCAGAAACAAGCCGATGCTGGGAAGATAGGTATAACGGTCCGCGTGACCTTGTTCGCCAACCTGAATCACACCAATCACCGGAAAGAGCATTACCACATACCAGAACCAGCCCGTTAACAAATAAGGGCGTTGGCTTCGGAAAATGGCCGCGGCGGCGGTGACGGCCACCAGCAACGCCACAGCGAAAATGACTTGCCCAATTGACAGAGTATTATTTGGATGAGGGTAGAAAACGCCGAGGCGCGTCGGCCATAGTGTTTTCCAGATGTAAATCACGTAACTGGCTAATGCGTTCTCTAAGCGCCAGAGCAACGGCAATGGCGGGATTGCGCCGGTAGCACGCTTTTGCAGGACAAATGTGATGACGCAGGCGCCTACGGAAAGAACGAATAACGGAATCTTTTCTATAACCAGCTCTAACAGGGGACGTCCGACATCTGCTTGCTGACCTCTAATTCTATTGAGCGGCCAGTAATCAAGAAGGATCAAAACGACTGGTGCAGTAACCAACATTGACTTGGCCATGAGTCCGGCCACGAAAAGGACAGTGACTAGCAAATAACGCATGATGGATCGTGACTGCGCATAATGCACGTACGCGCCGAGCGTGAGAAAAAAGAAGACCGCGCTTAGAACGTCTTTTCGCTCGCTCACCCATGCCACTGATTCGACATGCAGTGGGTGAACCGCGAATAGAGCTGCCACAACGGCACTTTTCCATGGGGCGTCCGTCGTTTTCCGGAGGACTTGGAACAGCAAAAGCACTGCTATGATGTGCAAAAAGACGTTCGTGGCGTGATGCCAGCCAGCATTCAAGCCATATAGCTGGCAGTCCAACATGTGCGAAACGGTCGTTAGTGGATGCCAGTTACCTGCGTGTTGGCTGATAAAGGCAAAAGTTATTCCTTTTACCGTTAATCCAGCTTTAATCGCAGGAGAATTATAGACATATAAGTCGTCGTCGAAATTGACAAAGTCATAGCGGATTGTTTGACCGAAAACGGCCAGAGTAATGGCAACCAGAAAAAGATATACACTGACAATTATTCGCCAGCCCGGACTGCGCCGTGATGCGTCTGGCCGGCTGCCAGAGCGTCCTTTGTTATTCACTTCTGTGGAAGCGAGCTCTTGCTTGTGAGACTTGCATCCCGGAGTGGACGGTTTTCCTGGTACAGGGCGATGCTGCTCTGGAGCTCAGCAGCAAGAGCGAAGTTGCCTTGTTTGTTGGCCAGTTCAACTCCCTGCTGCGCCGTTTCAATCGCCTGAGGAAATTGCTGATTTTCTGCATACGCAGCGGCCAATGTGCGGAAGACGATTGGGATTCTATCTCCTGAAATCTGCAATGCCTGCTCCGCCAGCTGGACTGCTCTCGATCCGTCTCGCAGTGAATCATCCGGGGCAGTCGCGAGCACCCAAGCCAGGTTGTTCAAGGCATTCCCGTTGTCTGGTTGAATCTCCAAGACCTTTTGCCATTCCTCAACGCCCTCTCTGATTTGGCCTTGTTGAACCAGGACCGTGCCCACAATGTTGTGTACTTCCATGTTGTCGGGCTGTAGCTCGAGTAATTTGCGATAGTGAACCAGGGCGTCGGCGACTTGTCCTTTTTGAAGAAGAGCCTTCGCGAGATTCTCGTGGGCGGGGCTATTGTCGGGCCGCAGATCCACCGCTGCTTTGAGAAGTGAGGTAGCTTCGTCCAACTGCCCTTTTTGCAGAAACACTATGCCGAGGTTGTTCTCGGCAACATCGTTGTTTGTAGTTACCGCAAGGGCGTGCTTGAACAGCGTTTCGCTATTGCGCCAATAGGAGGTTTGGACCCACGCGCCCCAGCTCAGGAGTCCGATAGTAAGTAATGCAGCGGCGCTCAAAATGGTACGCTGATGTCGCCATGAGGTTGTCAGATCGGTTAGGGCCCATGTGACAGCTATGTATAGGCCGATCTGGGGCAAATAGGTGTATCGATCAGCGCGCCCCTGCCAGCCGACTTGAACCAGTCCAATAACCGGTACAAGCGTTCCCAGATACCACAACCAGCCTGTGATTAAGTAGGGTCGCTGTTTCCGCAGGGCGATAGCCACCGCCGTAACGCAAACAAGCAGGAGGAATGAGGAGCTGATTTGCCAGAGCGGCAGCCGGTTCTCCGGATGCGGGTAGAACACCGCGAGGTTTACCGGCCAGAGCATCTGCCAGATGTAGAGGACATAGCTGAGCACCGCGTTATTGAATCGTTCAAATATCGGCAACTCCTCGGTGTAGCCAACGGCGCCTTTCTGCGCAACAAGCGTGGCGATACTCGAAACAGCCGAAAGCGCGATCAACGGAATTTTTTCCAACACACGCTTTGACACCTGCCCTTTGATTCTATCAAGAGGCCAGTAGTCGAGAAGCAAGAGCACGAACGGCAACGTTACCAGCATCGGTTTAGACATGAGGCCACATGCAAAGACGAACGCCACCACGAGATAGCGCCCAGTCCGTGGCAAGCGCACGTAATACAGATAGGCAAGCAGTGTGAGCATGAAGAAAACGCCGCTAAGCACGTCCTTTCGCTCTGCTATCCATGCGACCGATTCCACCCGTAACGGATGGATTGCGAACACTGCCGCAACAAAGGCGCTGCGCCAAAATGCGCCGGTCATTTGTAGCAGACCGACGAAAAGAAGCATCACCGCAATACTTTGTAAGAGGACGTTAGTGAAATGGTGCCATCCTGCTTTCAATCCATATAGCTGGCAGTCGAGCATGTGCGAGATGGTCGTCAGCGGATGCCAGTTCATGGAATGAATATGGGTAAATGCCCAGACAATGCCGCTGATGCTCAGTCCCTCAGTTACCTTCGTGTTTTCGTAGACGTAACGCGGATCATCATAGTTAACGAAGTCGTGCCGGAGCGTTTGGCCAAAAACAAGCCAGCTCAGTGCCGCCAGAGCGATACAGATGCCCATCGTCTGCCGGGAACGGTTGATTCGCGGCGAAGTCAATTGAGCGTTGATACGATGCATGCCTCGATTTTGCGTAAATGACAACAGCCGATTGACGAACGAGCAACTAAATCCGAATGACGAAAGCCGAAACGGCATGAACATCGCAGCCCGGTCATTGGGCATTCGGTCTTGGTCATAGCTCGGATTTCCTCTCGTAAATCAAAACATATTTTCCCAGCTGCGGCACTGATTGTGGTACGCTGCCAAAATAATAATCTGTTTTGTCCGGCGCTACCATGTTCACGAAACCGGCAACAGTATAGTTTTGCGTCGTGTATTCGGTAGCCCAGTTAAAGATCAACTTTTCAGATTCAGACCTTTGCAGCCAAGAATCTGGCATTACCACGGAGATGAGAAACTTGGGACGAGCTTGTTCTATCTCGCGAATCATTTCTTTTTGCATTTGAGTGGTGTACCTATGGGCTTCCATAAGGCCGTAAGTATAGATGTAGCCGGTTGCAGAATGCCGGTTTGAATAAAAATAAATCTGCGGCTCAGAACCTAGCACGGCTATCGTATCGCTTGGGGTTGTATGTCCTCGCAGATATTCTGCGATTCTAACGGATTCCACAAAAGGACTCTCTGGATAAATCATTCGAGAAGCATCGGCCGGCGAGGCCTCGAAAAAAAAGTTCCTTTCTCCGAGGATCGGCCAGGCAAGAGCAGCTCCGAGAATTAGGATCGGAATAAATCGCAGTAGGATAAACTGATCTGTGATCAGACCAGACAATCTGCTAATGGCGAGACCAGCAAGCAGCGAGACAGCGGGAAGCACCAAGACAAAATAGTGCAATCGAAAATAGAATCCCGGGCATATCGCCAATGCAGAGAAGAAAAAGAAACCGAGCAGAAAAACTGCGGTCCTACGCGTTCTTGGCTCCCACAAACCCGAACCGAGTCCAATTCCAGCTAGTATCCAGATCGGCCAGCTACCTAACACTACTTCCTCCGCGTTGTACGCGAAGATTTGCCGCGCTACGCTGAAAGGAACCAGGCTGCCATATTGGCTCGCGTAATCGATTGTCCAAAACCAGAACCTCTCGAAAACGCCGATTCGCCAGAGGACCAGACAAGTAACTCCTAATGGCAGAATTACGCCGGCACTGAAAGTCACACCTTGCACAAGAATTTTTTTAGCTTGGGCTCCGCGATGGAGATTGCCAGAGACAAGATAAATCGCCCCAAACAAGGCGAAAAAAACTGCCGGCTGCTTCATTAACAGTCCCACGCCGAAGAGCAACCCGCTCGCGAATAGCCGCCGCAACGCTTGGCGATCTGTTGAGCTGCACAGGAGCAGGGTCCCACCGAGCACGGGGAGGAGCACAAAGTGTGTTGCGTGGCCCGCAAAGCCTAGCACCGACGCACTCACAGAGAGCACCGCATAGCTCATTGCCGCTGCGAGTCCCACTGTTGAACTTATCAATTGCCGCCCAAGGAAAAAGATAAGGATGACCGTAGCTGCATTTACCAAAAGCAACCCCAGATGAATTCCGGTGATTGTTTGTCCAAAGATCGACATGATCACTGCGTAGGCCGCATAAGTGCCCGGGAACTTCATGTTGTAGGCGAGCTTGTATGGCGGGATGCCTTGCAATATCAGTTGCCCGGCATATGCGTACTCGCCTTCGTCGCGTTCGAGTGGAATTCCAAGTAGTCGCGTCCGAATTGCGATGACGACGCCGAAAACGATTGCGGCAAGGATCCACCAGCCAAAACGCAGTGCTTTGCGGTTGATCTCGATCTTATCGGTCACGGAAGCTCCTCTTTCGAACGAAAAGCTGCGAGTTGCAACTGAGCGATTTCCGTTGCACTGCGTCTTCTCAAATGGCTCTTAGCACGCCAATCCCGGGCAAGATTTCTGGGCTTGTCTTTTCTCGGCGCAGTCGCGCCTGCATTTTCGCTCTGGTCTTGGCTGCTGTAACGATTCTCGTGTATCGCCCTGCCTGGAATGGCGGGTTCCTTTGGGACGACGACGCCTACGTCACAAATAATGAGCTATTGACTGCGCCGGATGGATTACGCCGCATCTGGTTTTCGCTTGATTCGCCTTCGCAGTACTTCCCTTTGGTTTATACCACGTTTCGCGTCGAACACGCGCTTTGGGGACTGAACCCAACCGGTTATCACTGGATCAATCTGGTATTGCATGTCGCCAACGCCCTGCTTGTTTGGGCGGTGCTAGCTCGGTTAAAGATACCGGGAGCATGGCTGGCGGGAGCAATTTTTGCCTTACATCCCGTGCAAGTGGAATCGGTCGCCTGGATCACGGAGCGCAAAAACGTGCTCATGGGCTTCTTCTTTTTGCTCACGCTCCTTGCCTGGATTGCCTTTGTTGACGAAAGGACCAAGCGGCCATGGCTGTTTTACGGGCTGGCCCTGATCCTTTATCTACTGGCGCTTTCGGCCAAGACAACGGCTTGCACGCTCCCGGCAGCGTTGTTTTTGATTTTGTGGTTGGAAAATCAACGCATCAGTCGGAAGCGAATTTTCCAGATCGTGCCTTTCGTCGTTCTCGGCCTGGCCATGGGCTCATTGGCAATCTGGTGGGAGCGTTACCACCAGGGAACCAGCCGAGCGATTTTTACGTTCCTGAACCCAATCGAGCGGATCCTCGTCGCTAGCCGGGCTGTTTGGTTTTACCTGAGCAAACTCATCTGGCCATCTAAACTGACATTTATTTACCCACGATGGGACATCGCGTCGACTCATCTTCTCGGCTACGTCTGGCTGTTAGCAGGGTTGATCGTATGCGTGGTAATCTATTTTTTGCGCCGGTATTTGGGACGCAGTATTGAGGTCGCAGCCGCATTTTTCGTCGCGACGCTCGGCCCGGTGTTGGGGTTCATCATGCTTTACACATTCCGCTACACGTTTGTGGCTGATCATTATCAATATCTGGCCTGTATCGCTCCGATCGCCTTGGTGGCTGCCGGTCTGGTTAATCTGGCCGATACCTTTAAGAAGAGCCGCGTCGTAATTTTAACCGCGGCGCTCTGTATAGTGACAGTCCTGGCGATACTGGCGTGGCGACAAGCCGCAATGTATGGCAATATCGAAACGCTCTGGCGCACAACTCTCGCGAGAAATCCTGGCTGCTGGATGGCTCACAACAATCTCGGGATTGTGTTGTTTGAAAAAGGTCAGCTCGACGAGGCGATCGCGCATTACCGGAGGACGTTGCAAATGCAGCCTAATTTTTGGGATGCTGATTACAATCTTGGCAGCGCTCTCTTAGGGAAAGGCGAAGTAGATGAGGCCATCCTCTATTGCGAGAAGGCAGTCGCGAAGGAACCGAATGATCCGGATGCTCAGGTGGCTTTGGCTAATGCTCTCCTTCAAAAGAAACGCATCGATGATGCGATCGTTCATTATCAAAAAGCAGTGGCAATGCGTTCCGACTATTTTCTTGCTCGTTACGGTCTCGGCCATGCTCTGCTTGAGAAGGGACAACTAAGCGCCGCGATTGAGCATTGTCGGGCTGCCCTATTGATTCGGCCAGGCAACCCGGATTGTCACACGATCTTGGCCATTGCTCTTGATGAAAGCGGCCATTCTGTCGAGGCTATCCAGCATTACCAAAGAGCCCTGGAGATTTCTCCACAATCCGTTTCGGCCCTGAATAATCTGGCGTGGTTGCTGGCGACGTGCCCGGATGCGTCGCTCCGCAACGGGGCCAGGGCAATTCAACTTGCGCAGCAAGCTGATCAATTTTCGGGAGGCACCAACGCAGTTGTCCTGCGCACATTGGCTGCCGGATATGCGGAAGCCGGGCAATTTGGAAAAGCGATTGAAAGTGGCCGGGCTGCAACGCGGGCAGCACAGATGCAGGGCGATAACTCGCTGGCCGGGGAGTTAGAGCAACAGATCGCACTTTATGAGCTTGGTTTACCTTTTCACGAAGCGCCAAAATAACGATAGCGGGCAATTGACTTCCACTCTGCCAGGCTTTCGATTCTCCTTCAGTTGCGGCCAGCGCCCGCGGCTACCAACTATATCAGAGCTCGCCGCGCAGTATGTTGAAAACAGCCGTACTCTGCAGCACGCCTTGCAGGGTGTCTGTTCCCGGACCGTTGCCAAACGCCACAACATCTTCAACG
>WNFR01003324.1_pt1 | contig 16679 bp, 18 predicted proteins | sample 5400221 | NCBI WGS metagenome assembly WNFR01 (sample SAMN13153357, study PRJNA577476) | soil metagenome | isolation source: 40 cm soil under Madrone tree | place: USA:California | collected 2016-06-14
CATACCGTCCTGGCTCAAATGCTGGCGCTCTGGCCGCATGATCCAGCAATTCAAAACGACGAAGCTTACACACGACTAATGCTTTTGCCGGCTAAAGCCGAAGAGACCCCGCAGTCGCGGAGCGAGGTCGCCGCTATTGAGCAGCTCGCCGAGAAATTAATTGAGCGCGAACCGGCCAGCCTGCCGCACCACACGCTCCTTGCGCTGGCTCGGCTGCGGCAGGGTCGCGCTGCGCAAGCGCTGCAAGTCTATGCAAATATCAACGTCCCGGAGCGCGTCCTGACGCCCTCAGCGCTCGCTGTGCATGCAGCAATTCTGGCAGCAACCGACCACCCTGAAGATGCGCGCACGGAAAGGGCCCAGGTTCCGTTCGATAAGTTGCTGCCGCAAGAACGCGCCTTGATTGAAGGCAGTGACAAGAAGTGAATGATAAGAGAAGTCTGGAAATGAGCAGGGAGACGCCACGATCACCCGCAGTTATCCAATGAGCTGGATCACGATTCTTTGGTCGATGAACGCGGCTGCGTGTCTGACGCTCGCGGGGATTTATCTGCTGATCTGGTGCAAGCAACGCGAAAGCTGGGTCTACCTCGCATTTTCGTGCAGCGCTGTAGCGGGAGCGGCACTCACTGCGTTCGAGCTGGCGTTAGTGCGCGCACAGACCGTCGAACAGTACGGTGCAATCCTGCGTTGGGCGCAGCTTCCCATTTGGGCAGTCGTCGTGTCCCTCGTAATTTTCGTGCGCCTTTATTTCCGCGCCGGACGCCCCTGGCTGGCATGGAGTGTCTGCGGCCTCCGCACGCTCGCGTTGATCCTGAATTTTGTTTTCGTGCCGAACCTCAGCTACCGCCAAATCACCCATCTGAACCAGGTCTCATGGTGGGGCGGTGAGACGGTGTCGGTTCCGATGGGTGTGACAAATCCGTGGGTTTTAGTCGCTCAACTCAGTTTGCTGCTGCTCATTGTTTTTTTCATCGACGCCACAATAACTGTCTGGCGGCGGCACTCGAAGCGCGGGCTGGTCGTCGGTAGCGCTCTGATCCTCTTTAGCTTGATTGCGGTGGGCCAGGTGGTGCTGGTGGTCTGGGGAATTATCACGATCCCATTTCTCGCCGCTTTCCCATTTCTTGGCCTGTTGGCAGCGATGGCCTACGAGCTGAGCAGCGACATGCTTCGCGCGGGCCAACTCGCGCGTGAGTTGAAAGCAAGCGAAGCAGCACTGCGCAACACAGAGCGGGGCATGGAGCTGGCGGTAAATACAGCCGGAATCGTCGTATGGACCTGGGACATTCCGCGAGATGAAGTTTGGCTTTCTGACAAGGATCGCGCTCTTTTGGGCTTCTCTAAGGACGAGAGGCTGAGCGCAGAGAGCGTTCGCCGAGTGATCCATCAGGAAGATCGTCAATTCGTGCGTGACTTGGTGGAGGGATCCTTGAAGACAAGAGACGAAGTCGAAGCTGAATACCGCGTAGTGCTGCCCGACGGCAAGGTTCGCTCGATGACAAGGCGCGCGCACATCGAGTTCGACGAAAAGGGCAAGCCGGCATGGGAGCGCGGCGTTTTGATCGACATCACCGAACGCAAGTTGGCAGAAGAACGCTTCCGGCTGGTGGTCGAGGCGGCGCCCAGCGGGATGGTCATGGCTAACAGCGAGGGCAAGATCATTCTCGTGAACGCCCAGGTTGAGACCTTCTTTGGTTATACACGCGATGAGCTCATCGGTCAGCCCATCGAGATGCTTGTCCCCGAGCGATTCCAGTCTAAGCACGCCGGCTTTCGCCACGGGTACCTTGGCGATGCCCAGGCTCGCCCGATGGGCGCAGGACGCGAGCTCTTTGCCCGGCGTAAGGACCGCAGCGAATTTTCGGTCGAGATCGGTCTCAACCCCATTCACACTCCGGAAGGGCTTTTTGTTTTGGCCTCGATTGTCGATATTAGCGAGCGGAAACGGACAGAGTTAGAGGGGGCGCGTCAACGCGATGAGCTGGCGCACCTCTCACGTGTGACGATGCTTGGCGAACTTTCGGGCTCGCTCGCGCACGAGTTAAACCAGCCGCTTACCTCTATCCTCAGCAACGCTCAGGCTGCTCAGCGATTTCTCGCGGACGAAGTTGTCGATCTTAACGAGCTGCGCGAGATCCTTAATGACATTGTGGCCGAAGACACGCGCGCTGGCGAAATGATCCAGCGCCTGCGCGTCCTGTTCAAAAAAAGGGAAATGCCAAAGCATACTGGTGATATCGACATCAATGAGGTCGTCCAGGACGTCCTGAAACTAGTGGGCAACGACCTTATGAATCAACACGTGACCATGGATACACAACTCGCGCAGAATTTGCCGGCAGTTACCGGGGACTGGATCCAGCTTGAGCAGGTCCTGCTTAACCTGGTGCTTAATGGCTGCGAAGCGATGGAAGATTGCGAGCCTTCGGATCGCCGGCTGCGCGTCGTTACCGAACTGGACAACGGCGCGGTGCGTGTATCCGTCACCGATCGGGGCGGCAGCATTCCAGAGGAAAAAATGGACCGCGTCTTCGAGCCTTTTTTCACCACTAAAGCGGAGGGAATGGGGCTTGGGCTCTCCGTCTGCCACACCATCATTCGTGCGCATCGAGGAAAAATCTGGGCCACGAACAATCTCGACCGCGGCGCCACGTTCCATTTCGAGCTGCCTGTTAACGTGTGAACGACCGCCGATTAAAAGGGCTCAAAATGGATAAGCAGTTAATTCACGGCAAATTCAACCGCGGATTACACGGATAACACGGATGAGCAAAATAATTCATGAGGAGCTGAGTGGTATGATCATCGGTATCGCCATGGAAGTACCTAACGAAATGAAACCTGGACTTGACGAAAAACTGTATGAACGCGCAATGATTATCGAATTGAATCGACGCGGCCATGCCGTTGCAGTGCAAACATCGTTCCCAGTGTTTTATCGCGCTGAATTGATTGGCAATCTTGTTCCCGATCTGATCGTTGATAATGCCGTTATAGTGGACCCGAAAGTCGTGTCCGCATTTACGGACACACATGTCGCCCAAATGATCGGCTATTTAAATATCACCGGGCTTGATTTGGCGATTCTGCTAAACTTTAAGAGCGCACAGTTGAGCTGGAAACGCGTCGTGCGTCAGGATAAACCTGATGGGGGCCAACCAGCCGATGTCGAGCTTTAACTTTTTCAATCCGTGAGATCCGTGTAATCCGCGGTTCTTAAAATGCAACCGTTTGCAAAAACCGATTCGCCAACCGTTTTCATCGTGGACGATGAGGCGCAGGTGCGGAAAGCGCTTTCGCGCCTTTTGCGCGCGGCTGGCTTCGTTGTAGCCGCGTTTGCGTCGCCCGGCGAATTTCTCGCGCAGCACGACCTGCACAAACCGGGGTGTCTGGTGCTCGATCTCATGATGCCCGGCATCGATGGAATTGAACTGCAAAGAGCGCTCGCCCGCAAAGGCAGCGTGCTGCCCATTATTTTTATCACTGGTCACGGTGATATTCCAAAGAGTGTGCAGGCAATGAAAAGCGGCGCGCTTGATTTCCTCACCAAACCCGTGAACGATGAAAACCTGCTCGCATCCATTCGCGCCGCGATTAAACGAGACAGCGTCGCCCGGCGCGAGCAGGCCGAGCTATTCGAGATCCGCGCTCGCCTCGCCTCGCTCACGCCACGCGAGCAGGAAGTCCTCGACCACGTCGTGACCGGCAAACTAAACAAACAAATCGCCGATGACCTCGGCGTCGTAGAGAAGACAATCAAAGTGCATCGCGCGCACGTGATGGAAAAAATGAAGGTCCAGTCGGTTGCTGAGCTGGTTCGGTTGACGGAACGCGCCAGACGATCGGGCTAAGGTAGCGTAAGCCTCCCACTTGCGTTGACGGGGGTTCGCTCGCCCGGGCGTGCGCTCCCCATACTGGACTAAGGTCCAATATCGCCCGGTCGCCGTGGTGGTTACAGTTCGCCCCTGTGACTAACAATCGGCCATTTATCGCCTTTGTAGATGATGAAGAACCCATTCGGAGGGCCTTCGCGCGCTTGTTGCGTTCCGCTGGCCTGGATGCGGAAACATTCGACTCCGGTGCGGAGTTTTTGAAATCCATCGACGCGCATCGGCCGGACTGCGTCGTCCTCGATCTCCAAATGCCGCAAATGCACGGGTTGGCCGTGCAACGGCAGCTCGCCAAAGTCCACGCAGCCATCCCCGTCATTATCCTCACCGCCCATGATACACCCGAGGACCGTGAGCAGGCGATGAATGGCGGCGCATCGGCTTACCTCCGCAAACCGATAAATGATCGCGAGCTGCTCGATGCCATTTCTACCGCCGTCACCCGCGCAAAGGGAGTTGCGCACCGGTGAGCTGCCCGGCTTCTCCACCTCACTTTGTCGCCGCTTGAGAACTACGATGAAAAGGAATTCGCTCAGCACAAAACTTCGGTCCCACTGCGGAGATGGTGGCGACAAAGCCCGGCAGACTCAGTCAGATACGCTTAATTATAATCGCGGTACTGAATGGCGCGATGGTCCGCTGCGCCGCGCGAAGAAAGATCGGTCATTCAAAGCTCTGCTGGTTTTGGCGATTGCCGTTACGATCTTGATCGCGAATGAATCCGCGGTCTGCTCAGCCCAGGACATCGAATGGACCGGGACAACGAGCACGACATGGGGCACAGACACCAACTGGAATCCTACTGGCGTTCCAACGGGCACAGATAATGCCGTTTTCAACGGCACTTTCACTAATCAACCGACCTTGACTGCCTCTGAGACCGTCGGCGGTCTCTGGATGACAGATCCCGTCGGGCAGGATGTCACGGTTGGCGGCGCCCACTTGCTCATGCTGCAAGGCAATACGATTAATGGCAATGCCGACCTTGGTGTCCTGGTTGATAACAGCAGCGCGTTCACGCTAACCATCGCTTGCGTCACAAGGATCGTAAATTCCCAAAGCTGGGCGAACAATTCCAGTAACCTTCTCACTGTCAGTGGCGGGGTGGATCTCAATGGCCAGACCCTTACCGTCAGCGGTAGCGGAAATACCTTAATGAGTGGAAAGGTCACCGGTGGCGCCCCGTCCTCATCGCTCGCCAAGAGCGGCAGCGGAACATTGACCCTGGCCGGTAACAATACCTATCAAGGCACAACGCAGGTGCTCGAGGGGACACTCTTACTAAATGGCGACCAGTCGACGGCCCATGGCCCCACTACCGTAACTGTCAGCGGCGGCGGCACGACGCTTGGGGGATCAGGCACCATCGGCGGCACAGTCACTGTCGGTTCGGGAGCAAACATTGCGCCAGGAAATGGCGGCAATACCACCGCGATTCTGAACACCGGCGCGCTCACCCTGGCATCCGGCTCCAATTTTCTTGTCGATATCAACGGCACGACTGCGGGCACCCAATATGATCAACTCAACGTGACCGGGTTGGTCACGCTTACCGGCAGCAATCTGGTGATCACAGTTGGGGGGACAATAACTGTCGGGCAGCAATTGACGATTATAAACAATGACGGCAGCGACGCGGTCGTCGGGATGTTCGCCGGTTTACCCGAAGGAGCGACGGTCACGTCTGGCGGTGACACTTTTAGCATCACTTACATCGGGGGCACAGGCAACGACGTCGTGCTGACTCCGCTGGTGGTTGTTCCAGAGCCCAGCACATGGATCGGCGGCGCGCTGGCCGTCGCAGCGCTCGCTTACACGCAACGACGCAGACTGCGGAAGGTGATCCTCCTTCGCCGAGCCTACTGCGGACAGGTAGTTCGCAGCTGAGAGTTGAGGGCGTTTCTGCGAAACGCCGCTTCAACCCTCCGATCCTTCAACACGCAGCATCGCCAGCTACTTGCGCACGGAATCGCCGATTTTCGGTTTTGCGGCGTGGGCCAGCTCGAGACGAAAAACGGTTTCACCCTCCTTCATCAGATCGAGCCGGTCGCGCGCAATCGTTTCCAGATATGTCACGTCGGTCTTGAGCAGATTGACCTCGCGAGTTTGACGCGAAAGCGAACTCTGCTGCTCGTTTACGTGTTGTTGCAGATCATCGATCTCGGCCCGGCTTTGCACCAGTTTTTTGTATGGGGAAATGAACAGGCTCACGATCACCAGCCAGATGGCGAGCAGCAGCAGAACGCGAAGAATGCGGTTGAGCCGCTGCCAGACGGTGGCTTCGCGGCGCGCGCGGAAATCGGCGTAACTATGATCCACTCAGCGCATCTTACCGCCGTACACGGCTTTGTCACCAAGTTCTTCTTCGATTCGCAGCAGCTGATTGTATTTTGCCATCCGATCGCTGCGGCTAAGCGATCCAGTCTTGATTTGGCCGGCGTTCGTGGCAACCGCGATGTCGGCAATGGTGGCGTCTTCCGTTTCGCCGGAACGATGGCTGATCACGGTGGAATAATTATTTTCCTTGGCCAGATCAATCGTCGCCAGTGTTTCGGTGAGCGTGCCGATCTGGTTCACCTTGATCAAAATCGAATTCGCCACGTGTTCGGCAATTCCTTGGCGGAGAAATTCAACGTTGGTGACAAAGACATCGTCTCCCACCAGTTGAATTTTGTCGCCGAGCTGCGCGGTCAGTTTTTTCCAGCCCGCCCAATCGTCTTCCGCGCACCCATCCTCAATCGAAATAATCGGAAATCGTGCGCAAAGATCGGCATAATACTCGATCAATTCTTCGGCGGTTTTCTTTGAGCCATCCGATTTCTTGAAAACATAAACGCCGTTCTCGCTGTCGTAGAACTCCGAGGCGGCCGGATCGAGCGCGATAAAAATTTGTTCGCCGAGCTTGTAACCGGCTGTCTTAATCGCCGTCGCAATCGATTCCAGCGCGTCCTCGGCGGAATCGAGCTGCGGCGCAAATCCGCCTTCGTCGCCAATCGCCGTGGAAAGATGTCGATCTTTCAGGACGGATTTAAGCGCGTGAAAAACTTCCGCGCCGTAACGCAGCGCCTCCGAAAACGCAGGCGCTCCGCGCGGCACAATCATGAATTCCTGAAAATCGATCGGCGCATCCGAGTGCGCGCCGCCGTTTAAGATGTTCATCATCGGCACGGGCAAAACTCTTGCCTCGGGTCCGCCGAGATAACGAAACAGCGAAAGATTTTCCGCAGCCGCGGCCGCGTGTGCCACCGCCAGTGAAACTCCCAGCACCGCGTTTGCGCCCAGATGTTTTTTGTTCGGCGTGCCATCGAGCTCGATCAGTTTGTTGTCGATCTTTCTCTGGTCGCGTGCATCCCAGCCTTTGAGTGCCGGCGCGATCTTCTCGTTCACATTGGCGACTGCTTTCTTCACACCTTTGCCGCCGAACCGGCTTTTGTCGCCGTCGCGCAATTCCCATGCTTCATGCTCACCGGTGCTCGCCCCGCTTGGAATCGCCGCCCGCCCCAGCGCGCCGCTTTCCACGCCCACATCCACCTCGATCGTCGGATTGCCGCGTGAATCCAAAATCTCGCGAGCAAAGATTTTGGTGATGCCGGTATGGGCCATACGTTTCGAGCCGATTAGAACAGCTTTCGCAGAACCAGGCAAATGACCTTTTCGCATCCCCGTCGCGAAATCCTTCGCCCCATCTGAGTTTGTTTGTTGCGGCCGAGATTCCAATTGGCAATTTGCCAGAGGCACGGATAGTCTGAACGATGATTCGGTTAACGAGATTGGGCGCTATTAGCCTGACGGCGATGATTCTTGCCGCTACGGCCGCGGAGACGAGCCGGCTGCCTGCTGATCAACTCGCCAAAGCGGCCAGAAGCGATTCCATCAGCATCCCGACACCGGGCGAGCTCTTCGCAGCCCTTGAGAAGCCGGGCAAAACAAACTGGTCCGGCCAGTATCGCGGACCAATGCCAATGACGTATCGCAATCGCGCGCAAATCGCACTCAACCTCGGCGGCTTGATCGCCGATGGCTTTATTGCCGTCGAAGCGAAGGACAGCCAGCAAGTCAAAAATATCGGATCAGACATCATCAAGCTCGCCAAAGCGCTCGGAGTAAGTGAGAACCTGCTCCGCCGCGGCAACAGCATCAACGAATTCGCCGAGAACGACGAGTGGGACACGTTGCAGGAAGAACTGGAAGCGACGCAAAACGAAGTCAAATCGTCGATGCAATCCCACAGCGACCAGGATCTGGTGATCCTGGTGAGTCTTGGCGGTTGGATTCGCGGCACACAAGTAGTCAGCGGAGCGATCATGCAAAACTACGACGAACGCAGCGCGAAAGTTCTGCGGCAGCCGGCGCTGGTTAGTTTCATGAAGTCAAGAATTAATGAAATCTCACCACAACTGCGCAGCGAGCCGCTGCTCAGAGATGTGAGCGAACAACTCACCGGGATTGAGAAGCTCGTTTCCTTCCCGGCCGGCAAGGCGCCCAGCGCTGATGAAGTGCGAAAGGTGAACGAAGCAGTCGGAAAGGTGATGGAGAAGATAGAAAGCAAGACTATCGAGAAATGAAACGCGGCTTCCCGATTTTTCTGTCGATCTTTGTCGTGGCCGCCACTATCTCTGCGCGCGCGGAGACGGATACCGAAGTGCAGGCGCGCAAAGCCGCACTCGATGTTGCCGGAGCATTTGCAAACGACGGTTTCAAAGTCCGGGATGGCCATTGGTGCGGGCAGGTCAAGCCGCACGATCATGCCCTCGTCGCCGTGAATCTCTATGCGGGAAATCAGTACTGGTTCTCTGCCGGTGCCACGGCGCCGGCCAAAAAAATTGCAGTGAGCGTTTATGATGAGACCGGAAAGCGAGTCACTACTGAAGACTATGATGCCGGGGAAAAGGCCGCCGCGGGCTTTGCGCCGGCGAGCAGCGGTCAGTACTTCGTCTCGGTCGATCTGGTGGAAGGCGAGGAGGGCAGCTTCTGTCTTATCTATTCGTATAAGTAGACCCGTCGGCTCTTCACTCCGCGAAGCGCCACGCCGACGCGGTTGCACCTGCCGGATGCGAAGCGCACTTTCCCGCGCTCACTCCTTTGCTAAAATCGAACGAGGATGATTTCGCTCCAGGTATTTTACGAAGGTTACGTTCAGGGGGTCGGCTTCCGCTGGTCTGTACGACACATCGCCAAAGGTTTCGACCTTACTGGCTGGGTCCGCAACCTGGCAGACGGTCGCGTGGAGCTCCAGATTAACGGAAAGGACGAGGAAGTGCGCGCGTTCCTCGATGCTGTCGCGCAGAGTGAACTCCGCGCGCATATTCGCAAGCAAACCGAAAACAAATTGGAAAACCCGGTCATCGCCCGCGGTTTTGAAATTCGACCATGAGTGATCCCGCTGTTGCTGTTCGTGGCCTGACGAAAATTTTTCCCGTTCCTTTCCATCGACAGCCGATTGTCGCAGTGCGCGATCTCGATCTTCGCGTGGAGCCCGGGGAAGTTTACGGATTGCTCGGTCCAAATGGTTCCGGGAAGAGCACGACTCTCAAAATTATTCTTGGGCTTGTTTCGCCAACGCGTGGCTGCACCGAAATTTTCGGCCGCGATAGCCGTCTGGTTAAAAGCAGGGAAGCAGTCGGTTTTCTGCCGGAGAATCCTTATTTTTACAAATATCTCACTGGGGAAGAAACGCTGCGTTTTTTCGGACGGCTTTGCGGGCTGAAAGGCGCTCGATTGAAAAATCGCATAAATGAATTGCTCGACCTTGTCGGATTAACGAAGGCGCGGAAACGGCGGCTGGGCACTTATTCGAAAGGAATGTTGCAGCGGATCGGGCTCGCGCAGGCGCTGATTCACGATCCCAGGCTGGTCGTCCTGGACGAACCAACCGCAGGTGTCGACCCGGCAGGGTCGCGCGAAATTCGCGATTTGATTCTCGATCTCAGACGCCGTGGAATCACTGTGCTGCTCTCCTCTCATTTGCTCGCGCAAGCGCAGGAAATCTGCGATCGGGTCGGCATTCTCGCCGACGGCGTGCTTGTACGCGAAGGACATCTCGAAGAGCTCATCGCGATCGAAAATCAAACCGAGTTTGTCATCGCCGACGCGTCGCCACGTCTCGTGGAAGAAATTGAATCCCTGATCAACCGATCCGACGCGAAATTGATCGCGCGCCGAAGATCGACAACGAGCCTGGAAAAATTGTTTCTCGACGCGACCACCGAGCGGCCCAAGTCATGAGCAATAAATCGGCCGCTGCAACGCGATATCGCGCTTTTTCTTTCGCGCGCGTTCTTGCCATCACGCTCAATACGTTGACCGAACTGACGCGCCTGAAAGTTTTTTACGTCCTGCTGGTCTTCGCTCTGCTTTTGATCGGCAGCTCGATCTTCATGACGCAGTTCACTTTTCAACAGGAATTTCAAATCCTGAAAGACGTTTCGCTCGGCGCGATGTCGATCTTTACCTCGTTGCTGGCAATCGTCGCCACCGCGCGGCTCATTCCCCAGGACATTGAGGACCGCACCGTTTACACGATTCTTGCCAAACCGGTGCCCCGCTTCGAATATGTGCTCGGAAAAATTGCCGGCGTTCTCCTGCTTCTCGCGATCAGCACCCTGGTGATGGGCGCGGCGTTTTTTCTGGTGCTGTACGCGCGCGAGCAGATCGTGTTGCACATGACAATGCGGCAGATGTCGATGGCGCCGCGCGAGCAGCTCGATGACGCTCTGCGCGCGATCCGCTCGTCCGCTCTCAACATCGACATCTTCCCGGGCATCGTCATCATTTACCTGAAAGCATGTTTGCTCGCGGCGCTTACACTTTTTGTTTCCACCTTCGCCACCACAAATATTTTCACGATCGTGGTGATGGTTTTCGTTTATTTCATTGGCCATTTGCAAGCGACTGCGCGCGAGTACTGGCTGCAGGAACATGGCAGCGGACTGGTCACACGGGTCTTCCTCGCAGTGGTCGCGCTGTTATTTCCCGATCTGCAGGCGTTCAATCTGGTGGACGACATCGTCGCCGGCACGGCCATTTCATTGGGACTTTTCTTAAAGACCGGTGTGCTCGGAATTTTCTATACGACAATCTACACGCTACTGGCAGCGTTCGTCTTTTACGGGAAAGAATTATGATCCGTGCGCTTCTTGTCTTTGTAATACTGATGGTGCTGGGGGCGCTTAAATTGCCAATCGAGCGCGACCTCGCCGCAGTCCATCGACAAGAACATTTCCGCGGTGTCGCGTTTAATCTTGATCTTCGCGAAAAACTTGGCCAGCTCGGATTCATCGCCGCGCTGAGCGGATTTCGATCGATCGTAGCCGATGCACTTTTCATTCAAGCGCACGTAGGCTGGGAACGGACAGAATGGGGCCGTGTGCTGCTGTTGTTCCGGCAGATCACGACGCTGCAACCGCGCGCGATTTTGTTTTGGGACATGGCGGCGTGGCACATGGCCTGGAACGCAAGCGTCGCCGCGCTGAACGATAAAAACCAGCCGCGTCTCGCGCTGCGGGTAAAAGCGCAGCGCGAATATTTTGCACTGGGCAAAGACTTTCTTGAACGCGGGATAAAAAATAATCCCGATCGTCCTCAGCTCTATGAAGCGCTGGCCCGCCTTTACAAGGAGAAATACAAAAATCACGACCGCGCTTCCGAATTCTTCGCCAAGGCAGCTGCCCTGCCGGGAGCGCCAAGCTACGAGAGACGTTTCTCCGCCTATGAGCTTTCCTACTGCGAAGGGCGCGAGCGCGAAGCATACGATGGCCTGCGCCGGCTTTACGATAAAGGTGAGAAGGAACGGCTGCCGACCTTGATTACGCGTCTGAAATTTCTCGAAAACAAACTTGGAATCCCGCAGGATCAGCGAATTCCCGATGCAGACCCGTTGAAGCGTTAAATCGTTACATCGTTACATGGTCAAATCGTTGAAACGTTTCCGTTGTAACATTGTAGCCCTTTTAACATTTTGACCGCCACCGCAATGCGTTTCGCAATTTTCAGTGATATCCACGCCAATCTCGAGGCGCTGGAAGCGGTTTTAGCCGACGCACAGGCCCGCAAGTGCACTCACTTTGTTTGTCTGGGAGACGTTGTCGGTTACAACGCCAATCCGCATGAATGCGTAAAACGGATTCGCGCACTGGATTGCCCCATCGTGAAAGGCAATCATGACGAACAGGCGTCGCTTGTCGAATCGTCCACCGACTTCAACGAATTAGCCGAGCGCGCCATCAAGTGGACACGCGACAACTTGACGGAGAAGGACAAAGCGTGGTTGCGCGACTTGCCATTGCAGAAACAGGTGCGGGATTTTACCATCGTCCACGCAACTCTCGATATGCCGGCGCGATGGGGCTACGTTTTTAACAATCTCGATGCTGCCGCCAGCTTCACCTACCAGCACACGACCGTTTGCTTTTTCGGCCATACTCACGTGCCCATGGTTTTTACTCGCGAGGAGGGCGTCAGACGAGAGCAGCTGGAATACGTGCATATCGAGCCGGCCAGGAAGTATTTCATCAACACGGGCAGTGTCGGACAACCACGCGACGGGAATTGGCGCGCCGCCTACTGCGTTTACCACATCGAAAACAATCTCGTCGAACAGGTGCGGGTCCAATACGATCTGGCCGCTGCGCAAAAGAAGATTATCAAAGCTGGTTTACCGCCGCTGCTGGCGGAGCGCCTTGCCATTGGAAAATGAGACTACTGACCGTTGTGACACAGCCTTCTGCCTGCCGCGCTAGCGGTTCGCCGAAGGTGGGACGGCTGGATCCCTGAAGCCTGAAACCCGAAACCTGAACGCTAAATCGATCTTGATCATCAAGCCGAGTTCGCTCGGCGACATCGTCCACACGCTTCCGGCGGTCTCGCTGGTTCGCGATGCGCATCCGCACGCCGAGATCACGTGGGTGATTAACTCTGAATTTGTGCCGCTGCTGCGCGGCAATTCTGATATAGACCACGTCTACGTTTTTCCGCGAAGTGAATTTAGCGGCCTCGGCGCGCCAAGGAGCTTGTTCCCGTGGTTGAAGAAGACCCGCAGGCTGCAGCCCTCTCTTGCGTTGGATTTTCAGGGCCTCCTGCGCAGTGCGTTGATCGCGAAAATTAGCCGCGCGGAGACGATTTATGGAATGAGCGATGCGCGGGAAGGTTCGCGTTGGTTTTATGATCGTGTCGCCAAAGTCGATCGCCGGGAACACGCGATCGAGCGTTATATCAAGCTGGCTCAATGCGCTGGCGCGACTGTAGGCGCATCGCTTCGTTGCCCCATTCCGACCGGAGATCGGCCGCCGCGTTTCGACGAATATCCGCCCTTTATCCTCCTTCATCCCTTTGCGCGCGGCTCTGGCAAATCGCTCTCGAACGTGGTCATCGAGGAACTCTGCCGCGCGTTTGCGCCCACGCGCGTCGTGGCCGTGGGCCAATCTCGGCGGAAGATCGACGCGCCGCCAAACTGCGTTGATCTGATTAACCGCACCTCACTATTGCAATTGATCTGGCTCATTCGTGTCGCACACTTCGTCATCAGCGTGGACAGCGGCCCCATGCACGTTGCGGCGGCGCTCACCGACCGCGTGGTCTCGATCCACACCTGGACTGATCCGCGCCGCGTCGGTCCATACAATCCCAACGCCTGGGTTTGGAAAAACGGTCAACTCTGCCGCGTCAACAGACTTGGCATCACGAAGATCCGTAGAGGCGGCCGTCGCTTCCGGTGCAACGATGTCGGAGTGCTGGTCGATCTGATTCGGCCTCTTGTCCCAGTCGATTCGATGCTTGTCTAGGTCGCAGCTGCAACCTCTCGGCGCTGCTCTGCCTGCTTCACGTAATTCACCAGCGCGTGAAACGCCAGCTTCAGCGACCGTTCGACGCGCAAGCATCCAACGCCCACGAGACCACCGGGCTGCTCGTATCCGGCATCACGATTTGCAAGCCCGTCGTCAGACCACTGGGAAGCTGGACGGGCACCGTCAGCGCAGGCAGGCCCGCCAGGCTGACTGGCGTGACGAGCTCCAGCAAGCGGGCGCGGTTTTCCGCCGTGCATTCAGCTCTGGTTAACGCCGGCATCGGGGTCGCTGGCAGCACAAGAAAGTCGTAGACACGGAAGAACTCGACCCACCACTGGCGCACAGCGGCTGCACCGGCGTGCGCTACATCGATCTGCTGCGGTGTCCAGTGCTTCGCGCGTATGAGCCGTTGCCAGACGACCGAATCGTAACGATCGCGGAACCGCTCCGCCCAGCCAGCGTGTCCCGTCCATACCTCGAGACTCGCAAGGACGTTATAGTTTTCCGCAGCGGATGCCATAACTGCCGACCAGGCCTCATGCGTGGCGTGATCAACCGGTGAAGCAAAAATCATGGCGGCCTTGCGGCATGCGGCCGCTACGTCTGATTCCAGCCCGGGCGGTTCCAGATAAACGCCGCGCGGCGTCTGCGCGCTAGCTTGAAGATTGAGCAGCGCCCCAGCTGCGGTGCGCAGATCGGCCGCAGTGGCGGTGAACCAGCCCGCAGTATCGTAGCTTGGCGCCAGCGGGAACGCATCGGCGATCCACGGATCGTGCGGCGTCAGTCGCAGCCCGAAAAGTCCACAAAACGCCGCGGGCACGCGGATCGAACCCGCCGTGTCGGTCCCGATCGCCAATGGCGCGACGCCCGCGGCTACCACTGCCGCAGAACCGCTACTCGACCCTCCGGACGTGCGACCGGCAAAGCGCGGATGTTCGCAGTCGCCGTAGTGCGGATTTTCGCCGGTCAGCCCGTAAGCAAACTCGTGGAGATGCGTTTTGCCGGCGAGCACAGCGCCAGCCGCGCGTAGCGCCGTCACCAGCGCGCTGTTGGTCGCGGGCGCGGGCCGCACTTCGGGCAGAAAAGTCGATCCCGCCAGCGTCGGCTCGCCCGCCACGTCGAACAAGTCTTTGAGGAAATACGGCACACCGGCCAGAGGCGTGTCAGAGGGAGCCGCGGCGAACCGGGCTTTGAGTTCGGCTGCGGAGGGCAGACGCACGATCGCCGCCCGCCGTTGCGCCTCCGGCAGAGCCTGCGCCCGCCGCAGCAGTTCGCGCGCCGCCTCGTCCGGCGCGAGTTGCTGCCATTCGGCAAATGTCATGATCGCCGGTCAAGAGGACGCAATGCGCCCTGCGCTTTTACCGCAGGTTGCATACGTTGCTTCAAAACAAATTCAGCAAGCGGTAAATCGCGCGGATAAGTGATTTTGAAATTGAAATCGTCGTTTACGACGAGAACGACATTGTGGCCGAGCTGCTGCGCTGCGGAAACTTCATCGGTCACTGAAATATTCTCTGCGTAAACCATGCGGTAAGCTTCTTCGATCAGCGCACGCTCGAACATTTGCGGCGTTTGCATTGCATAAAGATGTTGTCGATCCACCGAACCGGTAACCGTAAGATCGACATCGGCGCGTTTCAGCGTATCGCTAATTGGCTCGACCAGGGTGGCGGCACCATGTATCCGGCACTGCTCGAAGACGCGCTCAATCTGTTCCGCGGTGATCAGCGGGCGCGCCGCATCATGGACAGCGACATATTTCGCGTCGGCACTAAGGCGATCCAAACCGGCGCGCACGGAATCCTGACGATGTTCGCCACCCGCAATAATCGAGCGGACTTTTTTGAAATTTTCATCGCGGACGATCTTTTCGATTTCACCATGTCGATCTTTGCGAGCCACAACGATGATTTCATTAACGGAAGCGGCGCACTCGAACGCCAAAATCGTATGCGCGATCGTCGGTTTCCCGGCAATTGTCACAAACAATTTGTCAAAACCCGTGCGCCGGCTGCTACCGGCGGCGACGATGATGGCGGTTAGCATATTCACGGCGTTACATCGTGAATCGTTAAATCGTTACATCGATTCACGAATCACGAGGCGAGTTGTTTCTGCACTTCTGCGCTCAGCGTCCTGCTATCCGCGCGACCGGCCACTTTCGCCTGCACCGCTTTCATCACGACGCCCATCTGCGCTTTCGATGTCGCGCCGGTTTCGGCAATTGTTTCGCGCACAATCTTTGCAAGCTCGTCGCCGCTCATCGCTTGCGGCAGATAACCATTTAAGATCGACAATTCCTCTTTCTCCTTTTTTGCCAATTCAACGCGACCGCCTTTTTCGAAACTCTCGATTGAATCCTGGCGTTGGCTGGCTTGCTTGCGAATGACCTGCGCGGCTTCTGCTTCACTCAGCTCGGCTTCCGCGCCTGACTTGGCGATTGCGGCATATTTCAATGCCGATTTGAGCATACGCAGGACGCCCAGTCTGGTCGCGTCCCTGGCACGCATCGCCTCTTTCAAATCCGAGTCTACGCGTTCGAGCAATGTCATGCGCGAAAAGTAGGATGACTAAGTACAATTGTCGATGCCCTGGAGCCCTCTTCAAGCTTTCGGCTTGTCGGCGGCGGAGCGGTTTCAGCTATCGCCTAACGAGCGGCGACCTGGCGCGGATCCGACATCTTGCGCTTTGACGGAGCAATCTGCTCAAATCGGGTCGACGGAACTTCGAGCCAACCTGCCTCGTCAAAGAACCACGAGCGACGATCCAGTTTAACAAAGAGCGCATCCGCAAAAGAAAAGCTGTCGACAGGAATCGCGAGCTCGCCTGCGAAAGCGCTCCCGCGATACCGCGCCACGGCAATGGGTTCGAGCGTGGTGCAATCGAGCATTTCAACGCGCGAAGAGCGCGCCGGCACTCGCATCCTCAAGCAACGCAACGCGCCTGCTTCGTCGTGTCCCAAAACGAAAAGCGCCGATTCCGCCGGGCGTACCGCTTTCGCGGA
>WNFR01003484.1_pt1 | contig 16679 bp, 14 predicted proteins | sample 5400221 | NCBI WGS metagenome assembly WNFR01 (sample SAMN13153357, study PRJNA577476) | soil metagenome | isolation source: 40 cm soil under Madrone tree | place: USA:California | collected 2016-06-14
GGAAAGGTTTGCCATATTCCAGCAGTTCCTCCATCAGCACGGTAAGCCTACCGATCTCATCGCGCAATACATTTGTATAACGAAGATACTCTGTGCGATCGCTGAAGCGAGTTTCAAAGGCATCTAGAATGGAAGAGATGCCGAAAAGCGGGTTTCTTACTTCGTGAGCCACGCCGGCTACCAGGGATCCCATCAATGACATCATTTCGCTCTGTCGCAGTGAAGCCTCGAGTTCAGCTCGTTTCGTAGTGTCCTGCGCTATAAGTATTGCTCGCTCACCAACCGAACCGAATTCGTTTATCAGATAGACTGTGATGGCCCAGGTTTTCCCAGTCGCTTCGTCCTTAACTTCTTCGGACAGTGGGGAATGGGTTTCACGAATACTCTCGATTAACTGGGCAGCTTTCTTCCATGGTTGGCCTTCGCCCAATCTCCCTATATTCTGGCCTATGATATCTTTAGCTTCCGAGTCCGCAACCTGTTCAGCTGCTTCATTCGAACGCTTGATGCAGCCTGCGAGGTCGACTATTAGAACGGGGAAGTCAATCGCATTAAAAGTCTGGCGCCATTCCATTGCTGACTGTTGCAAAGACGCATGCAGGCGCTGCTGTTTCTCGTCGAGCAGCTTTCTTTCAGTAACGTCGTTAACAATGACAAGCTTGCTGTTTTTGCCATCAAAGACTACCGGGTGCGAGGTCATCTCGACATAGATAGTATTCTTGTCTTTCGTTTCATGGCGCCAGGGACTGGAAATTCCCAGTTCGGCATCGTCTACCGCACTCTTAATCAGTAATGCAGGTATGTCTTCGCCGGGACGGATGTCGTCTATCGTCATCGAAAGAAACTCATCTCTTGTATAGCCATAGATACGTATCGCCGCTTCGTTCACTGCTAGAAATCCATTGGTTTCTTCGTCGTAGACCCAAATTGGCTGGGGAGTGCATTCGAAAAGCAAACGATAACGTTCTTCCGAATCGCGCAATGCAAGTTCAAACCGCTTTCGCTCAGTGATGTCGCGGGCCAAGCCCCGAAATCCCACAGTCTCGTCCATCCGATCCGAGATTGGCGATACAATGAGATCAAGCCAATGTTCTCCACCCGACGCTTCCCTGGCTAGGAATTGATGGCGAAATTCTCGCTTGTCGTGTAATTGATTGAGGTTACCAGAGAAACCATTGCTGAAGGGATCGACGCCAAACAGGGAAAAGCAGGACTCTCCGATCAGTTCCTGCCGGCTGCGTCCCAGGAATCTGGCTCCCGCCACGTTTATGTTAGTTAACCGGCCAGACAGATCCTGCGTGAAAATCATATCGCTGGCCTGTTCCACTAGATCTCGATAGGTTGCCTCCAGTCGTGAGCGCTCGAGTAAACGCGAGACCTTGGCTACAAGACGTGTGGAATCAAAGGGAACTTCCAGATAATCATCGGCTCCAGCACGAAGACCAGCGACCACGGTCTCCGTATCCGTTTGCAAGGCACTCACTAGTAGAATAGGTATAGAACCAAGCTGATCGTCGCTGCGAAGCATCCGGCAGAAGTCCAGGCCATTTACACCCGGCATAGAAACATCGCTGATCACCAGATCAGGGTGCTCCTTCTTAGCCAGATTGAAGCCTTCGAGGCCGTCTTCCGCAGTGAGCACGGAATAGCCAGTTTTGCGTAGCAATCCGGCCATAAGCTGGAGTTGCTCGGGTAAGTCGTTGACGATTAGGACGGAATTGTCTTCACGCCCGTTGGAGAATTGTACCCCATGCATTTACTACAGTACCCCGATCTGACGCTTTGATTTGATGGAAAAACCAGCTGCTGACGATTAAAATTTCTGGTTTGCGGAAGTAGGTGATCCCTATCCAGACCATTGATAGAGCTCAAAGGCGTATCTATAAGGTTTTCGACGGGCGGAGTATATCACACGATTCAACCTTCCTGGATGGTAAAGTTGCTTACAATTGAGCTTCAGACGAGGTAAGCGCGGAGCTGCTTCTTCGTCTGGAATTCTTCACTTGATCCGCTAGAATAGGAAGACGGCTATTCTCTGAGATCTTCCAATTGGGAGCCCATGAATTAGCTGGTTTTCTGAGGATTCAGTCTCCGAATTTGGGTTGGCGCCAATTTGGGGGACCGGACATGGAGTTGCGCGAGCCAGTCAACCGAAAATGAACCACAGGAATCCAAAGCACAGTGAATAAACCAGCCGAGGGATTGAAAGATTCAGGATGTTGGGGGAAGAGAAAATCCGCGCCGCGCGTTCCGATGGGAATTTCAAGTCCGTTTCATCTCCGGCATAAACATAAAGCAATAGAAAGTGAAAACATCATGAAGCATAGATTAAGTAGATTTACGGGAGCGGTTTCCCGGTTCAATGCCGGGTTGAGTCTTGTACTCGTTGTTCTGTTTTTCGCATCTTGTAAGGGCCAGTCGGGACTAGTGAATTTTTCGCCGGGCCAAACTGCATCGCAACCCGCAGCAATTGCGCCTGGCGGAATTGCATCTTCGGGCTCTTATGCTGACCTCGTAAGTCGAGTTTCACCCGCAGTCGTCACAATCAGATCGACAGAGAAAGCGCGAGCTTCCCAACAGCTTCCCTTCATGGATGACCCTACCTTCCGCCAATTTTTTGGTGACCGTCTTCCTCAGGAGGCGCCCCGAAGAGTACAGGGCCTCGGTTCGGGAGTCATAGTGAATCCTGATGGCTACATACTTACCAATCACCACGTGGTGGATGGAGCCTTGGAAATCAAAGTGGAGTTAACTGACAACCACACGTACACGGCGAAGCTAGTCGGGTCTGATCAAGCCAGCGACCTGGCAGTATTGAAGATTGATGCCCACAGCTTGCCGGTGTTGTCGCTTGGCGACTCCGACAAAGTAAGAGTCGGGGACATTGTTTTGGCTGTCGGCAATCCGCTTGGAATTGGGCAAACAGTGACCTCGGGTATCGTTAGCGCAAAGGGACGCGCGACTGGCCTGAGCGATGGAAGCTTTGAAGACTTTCTTCAGACTGATGCTGCGATCAATCGTGGCAACTCAGGCGGAGCACTGGTAAACACTAGCGGCGAGTTGATCGGTATCAACTCCCAAATTCTATCGCCTTCCGGAGGGAGCATCGGAATAGGTTTCGCGATTCCCTCAAACATGGCACGTGCCGTAATGGACCAGTTGCTGAAAACTGGCAAAGTGCACCGGGGCATGCTAGGCGTCACAATCCAGTCTGTGGATTCGGATTTAGCGGCCAGTTTGAACCTACCCGCAGCTCGAGGCGCCATAGTCACCTCTGTGACGGCTGGCGGTCCAGCCGAGAAGGCGGGGCTTAAGCGTGGGGATGTAATCACTGGTTTCAATGGTCAATCAGTCGCCGATACCAATAACCTCCGCAATTTGGTTGCCAGTACGGCCCCAGGCAGCGATGTGAACTTAACAGTCTTGCGTGACAGCCGCGAACAGACCTTCCGTCTCTCACTTGCCGAATTGCAGGAGCGCCCTCGGGAGGAAGGCGACGAAAGCGGCGGTGAGGAAGCAACCCCGAGCGGCAAGTTTGGTCTGACGCTTCAACCCTTGACACCTGAAGCGGCGTCGCGTTTGGGTCTGGCCGCCAACGATCAGGGTATCGTGGTGACGAAAGTGGATCCCACTGGAAGCGCTGCCGATGCCGGAATCCGGCAGGGCGACCTGATTCAGGAAGTTAATCGCCGGCCGGTTCGTAGCCAGGCAGATTTTAACGCCGCTGTTCAATTGTCGGGTGCACGTCCGGCCCTGGTTCTCATCAAGCGAAGAGAAATCGTAACCTACTTCACCCTCAAACCCGGTTCCTAACGGATGAACCTACACATCGAGATCGAGTGAATCTTCGTTGAAGAGACTTATGATTCACTCGATCCCAAGTGTTAGTGCCGAGGAACTCTCACGCGCCAGCGCAAGCACTCAAGCCCTGCCTATCTGTCCTGTCGGGAGATTTGCCTTTTCCAAAACCTGCAGGGGAAAAGATTTTGCCAATATCAGAACCTTTGCGCCTACGGATGAACCTGCTCGCCGCCGTCTCTCGATAGCCAAAATGCTTGACGCCGTAGGCCGGACGCCAGTACGTTGCGCAGAACTTTAAGCGACAGAGATGCGAAAAATAGATATTGATCGGAGGCCTTAGCTTATGATGGAGAACGATTCTGAAACTTCACCCAAATTCGATCGACGCCCCTGGGGAACCTTCACCGTTCTCGATGAGGGCAACAACTTCAAGGTGAAACGCATTGAGGTCTTACCTGGTAAAAGGTTGAGTTATCAAAAACACTCTCAACGCGCTGAGCACTGGGTTGTGGTCCAGGGAACTGCAAAGGTTACGCTAGACGATCGGGATACCATGGTCGCGACCGGCCAGGCGATCGATATTGCCCTCGGGTCAGCCCATCGCGTGGAGAATCCCGGTGCGGACACCCTGATATTTATCGAAGTGCAGCGCGGAAGTTATCTGGGAGAGGACGATATCGTACGCCTGCAAGACGACTTTGGAAGAGTGGAAGAAAAATAGCTTGACTGAATCAGATTCCGACAGTTTGTCTCTAACCCACGACCAGTCTGGAGCCCCCGATTTGCGAGACACCTCGCAGCAAAGTTTGTGGTCTGGAGTTCGCGAGGCACTTCGGGGCTCACATCGCGATTACACCGTGGGGCCGATCGGCCGCGCAATCTTGTTGCTAGCCATCCCCATGGTTCTCGAGATGTTCATGGAGAGTCTCTTCGCCGTCGTTGATATCTACTGGGTGGGACGCCTTGGCACAGATGCAGCGGCGACCATCGGACTTACGGAATCGCTGCTCACTCTGATCTATGCTCTGGCAATCGGACTTAGCATAGGAGCAACGGCAATGGTGGCGCGTCGTATCGGTGAACACAACCCCGAAGGTGCGGCCCGTTCAGCCGTTCAGGCGATCGCTCTCGCGTTAATCGTGTCGACAATCATTGCTGCTATTGGGGCTCCGCTCGCGCCCAGGTTGCTTGCGTTGATGGGCGGGTCGGCCTGGGTCATTGAGCATGGCGCGGCTTTCACCAGAATCATGTTGGCGTGTAACGCGACAGTTGTAATGCTGTTTATGGTGAACGCCATTTTTCGCGGCGCCGGTGATGCTGCAATCGCGATGCGCGTATTGTGGCTCGCAAACTCGATCAACATTGTACTAGGCCCCTGCTTCATTTTCGGTCTCGGACCTTTCCCTAAGCTTGGTCTTGTGGGCGCGGCGGTCGCTACTAACACCGGCCGTGGGATCGGCGCACTTTACGCATTGAGCCGGCTCGTGCGTTCCGGAGGACGTTTTAATATCAGACGTCGACATCTACACCTCGATCCTTCGATCATGCTGCGCCTCATACGGCTCTCTTCAACGGGAACGTTTCAGGTTTTCATTGGCATGGCTAGCTGGATTGGCCTCGTTCGCACCATCTCGAGTTTTGGCAGCGATGCAGTCGCCGGGTATACCTTCGGGATACGAGTCGTCCTATTTGCTTTGCTTCCGTCCTGGGGAATGTCCAATGCAGCGGCAACCATGGTTGGACAAGCATTGGGGGCGCGCAAGCCGGATCGCGCCGAACGAGCGGTATGGAAGGCTGGTTTCTACAACATGGTCTTTCTGGGAATCGTAGGACTCCTATTTATTGTCTTAGCGCCAAGGATCATCGGCTTATACACATCCGATCCAAAGGTTGCCCAATATGGGATCGATTGTCTGCGTATCGTTTCTTACGGATTCCTTTTCTACGCTTACGGTATGGTGCTCGGGCAATCGTTCAACGGCGCCGGCGATACCTGGACGCCTACAATTATTAACCTGTTTGTTTTCTGGTTGTGGGAATTGCCCCTCGCATATCTGTTAGCCATCGTGGTTGGTCTCGGACCTCGCGGCGTGTTTCTCTCTATCACGATCGCTTTTTCGACTCTAGCTGTCGTCAGCGCAGTCTTTTTTAAGCGTGGCCGTTGGAAGACACGAGTCGTCTGACAACGTCGGACGCTAGTAGCGAGTCCGAACACTCCTGTCACACTTCGCTACGTTTTTCCTTTCTCCTTTCCTACCTGAATACGGTGAAACAGCAGTTTTGCGTTTTATTTCCAGATTGCCTGGCGGCATCTTGATTGCAACTCCAAGTACGGGAAACCAGCTTCGTGTCTCTTGCAGGAACTTGAGGTTGGGTAGCATCACGAGAAGCGAAGCACGGCTGACGCTGTCCCTCATCGTCAGCCATACAGCACGAGGAGGAGAAATGAAATCCAGGAAAACCGAGGACGAGTTGGCAGAGAAGGGCTGGGAACCTTCGGCACCTACAGATGAGGAAGCCGTCAAAACCGAAGAACGATCGTTGGACATAGGCGAGTCTGGCCAATTAGCGCCAGGTGGTTACTATAACCAGCCGAAGGTCAATAAGCCGAACCGAACTTTGGACGACGATATATTGCCGCCAGCCCGCACTCTGTATGAGAGGTAGCAAATAAGGAGGGGGCGATGGCGAAAAGGCTGGACGGAAAAAAGGTGGCCATTCTGGTGGCTGACGGTTTTGAACAGGTTGAATTAACAGAGCCCAGGAAGGCGCTGGAAGAGGCAGGGGCGAAGACGCAGATCGTTTCTCCGGCACGTCTCGAGGTTCAAGGTTGGAATCATGACGACAAAGCCGACAAGTTTAAAGTAGATATGCCGCTCGACCGCGCGCGGTCAGACGACTACGACGCTTTACTCCTGCCGGGTGGGGTCAAGAATCCGGATCAGTTGCGCGTGCTGACGAGGGCGGTTGAGTTTGTTGACGGGTTCTTCGCGGCAGGTAAGCCGGTAGCAGCGATATGTCATGGACCATGGACGCTGATTGAAGGCGACGTTATTAGAGGGAAGACGATAACATCATGGCCGTCGTTAAAAACTGATCTGGAAAATGCGGGCGCGACGTGGGTCGATCGCGAGGTGGTCGTTGACAACGGGCTGGTAACAAGCCGCAAGCCTGATGACATACCGGCATTCAATCGAAAGATGATCGAGAAGTTTGCCGAGGGCAAACATGGGAGTCAGTTGGCTGCATGATGGTTAGATGAGGCTTTCAGCCGTGTGCATTGCCAATGCAGAAGCCCCAACAATCGGGGAAAGCAGGCTAATAGTTTTTCCCGAGGGAGCATCGGTGTTGACGCCCGGCATGAAGCGCACGCGGCTAATGCGCATTCCATCGACGCGTTCGACCGTGAAGGATCCACTATCGTGGTTGACCGTGTCGCCGGGCTTCAGCACACGCCCAGCCTGGGCCATCAGGAAGCCTGCAATTGTCGCGTACGCATTATCATCGGGCAGCTGCAGGTTGAGACGCTTATTGGCGTCGCGCACACTTAGCATTCCATCCAGTAGATATGTTCCTCGTTCTCTGATGATTTGTTCGCGGACCTCCTCGTCATACTCATCTTTTATCTCGCCCACTATCTCTTCAATTAAGTCTTCGAGCGTCAGTATTCCTTCCATGCCTCCGTGCTCGTCGACCACGAAAACAAAGTGGATGCGAGAAACTTGCATCAGTCTCAGAGCGTCGCCGAGTGACGCAGTCGCCGGCATGAACGCCGGTGACCGCACCAGATTTTCCAGGTCGAAACCCTCAACGGGAATTCTCCCCATGTCCACGTCTTTCCGAAACAGCAAACCTACAATGTCATCGTGACGATCACGATAAATAGGTAGTCGAGAATAGCCGGACGACAGAAAGGCCGCCCGTACGTCATCGAGCGTAGCAGTGACTGGCAGTGCTTCGACTTGCGTTCGCGGCACCATAGCTGTGCCCACTTCCGAGTTTGAAAACTCAAACACCTTATGGATTAACTGTTGCTCATCGGCCTCGAGGTGCCCGCTCTTTTGGGAAACATCGACCAAGTGACGCAGTTCGTCCTCGGTATAGATCGACGCCTGCTCGGTGGAAGGCTTTAGTATTATATTGGGAGTCTAGCAATTGAACCAATAAACCAATTTCCTGAGGGCCTTTTCATGCTAAAAATAGGTCTTCCTCCGAATTGGAATCAGCAATACTTGTTGGAAAAGACAATTTCCCTGCGAAAGGATCCTGATGAAGAAGAGTGGGAATCTCTCGAGGCGCGAGTGGCTTGAGCAAATGTCTGGTCCGCCGGTCGCGGTTGCGCTGGGCGCTACGATGCTGGGGCAGAACAACGTCGCCGCAAAACAGCCATCTCACGAGACAGTTGATGACAAGAACCTCGGTGCGCGCGTTTACAACGTCCGCGACTTTGGCGCTGTCGGTGACGGCGTGACACTGGATACCACTGCCGTGCAAGCTGCGATCGACACCTGCGAGAGAGAGAAGGGCGGTACAGTGTTGGTGCCGGCCGGCGACTTCGTAGTCGGTACGCTCGAGTTGAAAAGCCACGTTACATTGCACCTAACAGTCCAGGGTCGCCTTCTTGGCAGCCCCAAGATCGAGCACTACAAAGCCGGAAACGGTATTCCTCCAGGAAATGGCAATATTGTTTTGATCTCTGCGGCGAATGCCGAGAATATCTGCATAGAAGGTCTGGGCTCAATTGATGGAAACGGTGCGAAGTTCTTTACAGGCAAGGGCGACATGACCGGACCTGGACAGAATTCTGGTCAGGGTTATTTTCAGCGGCCGCACCTCCTTATCTTTTATCGCTGCTCAAATCTTCTAATTCGAGATGTCTTCCTTACCGCCAGCGCCTATCATTGCACGCGCATCCTGCAGTGCCGTCGTGTGCATCTCGATGGGGTCCGAATCCATAACCGCGTCAACTTGAATAATGACGGCTTTCATATCAACAGCTCCGAGTACGTTCACATCGTTAATTGCGACGTTACGTGCCAGGATGATGCATGCGCTCTGTTTGGCAGTAATAAGTTTGTCACGGTTACGAACTGCACCTTCAGCACGCGCTGGTCGGTGTTTCGTTTTGGTGGAGGCGAAGCTGAGAACATCACCGTCTCCAACTGCGTGATTTACGATACCTACGGATGTCCAATCAAGATGCGTTGTGGACCAAGCGGCAGGTTAGAGAATATTACCTTCTCAAACTTGATCCTCAAGAACGTGACCGGACCTATTTCGATTGGACTCGACTCAACGCGGCGCAGTGGCTCTGCTCAGACCACACAATCGCTGAAGGGAGTTGTGCATAACATCGCCTTTAACGGAATTCGCGCCACCGTCGTTGCCGAGGGGCGCCAGCATGAAGATCTGAAATGGCCTCAGAAGTTCCGGCCAGGCGAAACGAGAACGTGCATTGTACTAAACGGAGTCGGCGGTGATTTTCTGGAAGGGATTAGCTTGCAGGATGTTCACGTCACCTACGAAGGTGGAGGCACTCGGGAGGAAGCGATGGCTGACGTTCCGAAGGTAGCTGGTGAGTACTTCGAAATCGGCACTCCGCCTGCCTATGGCATCTACGCTCGGAATGTTCGCGGCTTAACGCTGAATAACGTTCGCCTTGAAGTAACTAAGCCCGATCTCAGACCGGCAGTGATCTTCGACAACGTTGCCGATGCAGCCGTAAATGGACTCAGCGCGCAAGGCACGATGCAAGCGGAGTCGTTGCTGCGGTTCAACGACACGCGTGAAGTCTTGCTGACAGCATCACGTGTCCTCACACCGGCAGCGGTATTTCTTAAACTTGAGGGTGCAGCCAACGATGGAATCACCATCGATGGAGGCTCTCTTTCAAAAGCGAGCAAGCCACTAGCGTATGGTAGCGGTGCTAGCGAGAAGGCCGTGAAGCTGCGTCTGTGAGGTAACTATGAAGAGCAATCTTTATCGTAAAAATGTTCCCATTATCTTGATGATGCTGTTAGCCGTATTGTCAATCGGCAATCGGATTGTCCATTTTACGTTGCCGCAACAACAGGACCCGCTAACAGGCAACTGGGCTGCGCGAAATCCAAATGCTGATGGAACTTCTCGCAACACATACTTCAACTTGAAACAGGATGGTACGAAGATAACTGGATCCATCCGCGTAACTCAGTTCTACTACCTGATAACAGAGAGCACCGGTGCTACCGAAGCCTTTACCATTACTGGCACTATGAAAGACGGAAACACCGACCGCCGCGTGCAGTATGAGGGGAAGTTAGTTGGAGACGAGTTGCACCTCTCGACACGTCGTCGCCCGACCGACAAACCTACCGAGCTTGTGGCCCAACGGGCGCCGGCGGGCGAAGGGGCGCTCCCTGCGCGTATTGCTCCACCGGCTCTTCACAAGGTGAAGGACAATGGACTCGCGCGCACGCCGCCGATGGGTTGGAACAGTTGGAACAAGTTTGCGGGCAGAGTTGACGATGCGACAGTCCGTAGCATTGCGGATGCGATGGCCAGCAACGGCATGAAGGAGGCAGGTTATCGCTACGTCAACATCGACGACACGTGGGAAGGAGGCCGCGACGCGCGAGGGAATATACAAACCAACAAGAAATTTCCTGACATGAAGGCGCTCGCCGACTACGTACACAGTAAAGGATTGAAACTCGGTATTTATTCTTCGCCGGGTCCGAACACATGCGCAGGATATGAAGGCAGCTACGGCCATGAAGAGCAAGACGCGAAGACTTATGCCGCGTGGGGAATCGACTATCTGAAGTACGACTGGTGCGGTGCGCGCACACTTTATACCGATGAGGAAATGCCGGCCGTCTACCAGAAAATGGGTGATGCTCTTCTGGCGAGTGGGCGTCCTATCGTCTACAGCCTTTGCCAGTACGGGCGTTTGGACGTTTGGAAGTGGGGAGCCAATGTTGGCGGAAATCTCTGGCGCACGACAGGCGATATTCGCGATAGTTGGGATTCAATGTCCCGCATCGGCTTTGGCCAGAATGAGCTCGCACAGTGGGCGCTACCGGGTCATTGGAATGATCCTGATATGCTCGAGATCGGCAATGGCGCTATGAGCGAAACGGAATACAAAACTCACATGAGTCTCTGGGCGATCCTTGCTGCGCCGCTTTTAGCAGGTAACGACTTGCGCAGTATGACTCCTGGGATCCATGGGATTCTCACAAACCGGGAAGTAATTGCAGTGAATCAGGACAAGGAGGGAAAGCAGGGCAAAGAGGTCTGGAAGTCAGGCGATCAGGAGATCTGGACGAGGCCGCTTTCTGATGGTGCGACGGCTGTGGCTGTTTTCAATCGCGGAAAGGACGAGGCGAAGGTCACCGTTAAGTGGGCAGACTTGGGCAGCGTTCAGAAGAAAGCTGCGAGGGACCTTTGGCTATCGCAGGATGTTGACGCCCAAGGACCTGAATACTCCGCCACAGTCCCCGGTCACGGTGTGGTGATGTTGCGCGTGAAGTGACCAGAGATTAGGTACGCGGCCTAGGCCGCAACGAAAACGAGCATCGTTGAATACGGCTATGCCGCTTGATGTGAGGCGGAGGCTGCGCCCCTGGTATTATTACCCTAATTTCAACAGAGACAGATTTCTTCGCTGGTTCATAGGCTTGGAGTTTCCACCGGCTCCGACAATTCCTTTTGTCGTTCATGTCTCAGGCAATAGGGGGTCCAGGGAATCGCCTCAAGTCGCTCCTCCTCGATTGGCCCGCCGTCCACGATGCATTTGCCGAAGGTGCCATCTTCGATCCGCTGAAGCGCGTCTCTCACTTGTTTTAGTTCCGTCCAATAAGTACCCGCCTCTTCGAGTTGCTCTTCTGTGAGCTCGTCGCTGACACTTTCATCTCCTCGATCGCGGGCGTAGTCGAACACCCCTTCCCGCGCGTTTGCCTCGGCTTGTTTGATTCGCGTCAACAATTCCTGCTCCTCAGCCAGCAGGCGTTGTTTGAAGTGTTCCTTGTTCATGCTGTGCCTCCACATTTCGGCCAAGTTTGCGGTTGTAAATCTGATGAAAGAATCATATGTTAAAGGACTAGCTTATCCTATGCGAAACTACTCTGAACCTTTCAGCGTTAAACGGCGTAATGCACCCAAGCATAGTAGTGCTGTCAAAGTCACCTTTTCGCTATCATGTGGCATGAGAACGCAAGACCACCGCGCGGCAGTTTCGTTAACATGAAGATCCAACCCGTTGGGTTGAATCATGCGACGCCCTATCGCAAGGGAACATTCTATGAAATTTAGCAAACTGATCTTGAAGAACATTCTGCGCAATAAGCGACGTACATTGCTTACCATTTCCAGTCTCGTTGTCTCGCTGTTCCTTATTATTACGTTGGCAACGATCTTGACTGAGTTCTCACGCGGTAGTTCACGATCGAATCCCCTGCGCCTAATCACGCGTCATGCTGTATCGCTGGCCTTCACGCTACCTGTCGCTCAACAGCAGCGAATTGCCACGGTGCCTGGAGTTAAGGCCGTGATTCCATTTAGCTGGTTCGGTGGCATTTACAAGGACGAGAAGAATTTCTTTGCCAACTTCGCTGTCGACGCCAGCAGACTTCGAGAAGTGCTGACGGAACTAAACATGTCAGATCCCGAGTGGCAGGCGTTCATCAATGACAGGCAAGGGGCAATCGTCGGACAAAAGTTGGTGAAGTTATATGGTTTCACTAGCGGACAAAGGGTTACCTTAAGAAGTCCCATCTATGACAGGAGCGTAGAATTCATCGTGCGCGGCGTTTATACCGGGGGTGATGAAAAGACGCTGTTCTTTCATCACGAGTACATAAACGAGTTGGTACCGGCGTGGGCCAAGGACCAAGTGAGCACGTTCAGTATTCTGGCGAATTCTGCGGAAGATGTGCCACGGATCGCACAGACGATCGATTCGATATTTATCAACACTGATGCGCCAACAAAAACCGAGAGTGAACGCGACTTTGCAATCAGCTTTGAGACGATGATGGGCGGCGTCAAACAGTTCATGTACGGCATCATGGGCGCGATTACTTTTTCGCTTCTGCTGATTATGGGTAATACGATGGCGATGACCGTGCGCGAGCGAACCAGGGAAGTGGGGATGCTCAAAGCACTCGGTTTCCAGCGCGGTACGATTGCCGGACTGTTCGTTGGTGAAGCACTCCTGGTAACTACGCTCGGGGCGTTGATTGGCATTGGCGGGGCGATGCTTCTCTTCAAGTCAATAGACTTCAGTCTTTTTATCCCGAACTTTCAGTCGTTTATGCCAACTGCCCAGACTCTTATGGTCGCTTTCGTCGTATCGATTTTCGTTGGCTTAGTCAGCGTGGTCTACTCGGCCTATCGCGTCTCTGGGATGACCATTGCCGAGGCGTTACGTAGCACGGAATAACTTGCGGGCTCAGGCCTGAAGGTTGAACTCTAACCAATAAACCTATTCAGTGTGGAATAAATGGCGCTACCTCTAAAATACAACTTCCGCAATATTACTGTGCGTAAGTCGAGCACGCTGGCCACCGCGTTTACGATTGGCTTAACTGTCGGCGTTTACCTGATGGTAATGGCCCTGGCGCATGGAATTGACCTCACCCTGGCCAGTAGCGGCGAGCCCAACAACCTAATCGTGTTGCGTGAGGGAAGTACCGCCGAACTGAACAGCACCGTCACTCGCGACAATCTGAACAATCTGATCTATCTCGATGGGGTTGAGCGTGAAGGCGATCAGCCTCTTGCCGCGCCCGAAACTTTGACGCTCATCTATAAGGCGCGCAAGGGCATGAGCCAGGGATCGAATGTAACGATTCGTGGGATCGGTCCGATGTCGAACAAACTACGCTCAGGCTTCAAGATTATAGCCGGCCGGATGTTCCAACCTGGCTTGACTGAGGCCGTCGTATCCAAGCGTATCTCCGAACGCTTTCAAGGTCTGGATGTGGGAGACAAATTTCGCGTACAAGCTACTGACTATACAGTTGTGGGTTTATTTGAAGCCGGTGGCAAGGCCTTTGAGTCTGAGATCTGGGTAGACGTGAACTCGTTGGCAAGCGCCACGAAACGAGATTCTTACTCGTCGGTTCTATTGCGCGTGAAAGATCCGACGGTGTTGGCATCGCTCGCCAAGCGAATTACCGACGATCAGCGACTGCATTTAAAAGCATTGCCGGAACGAACGTTTTATGAGGATCAGCAAGGCTCTGCGTCTGGTGTACTTAAAGGCCTGGCGGTTTTTATTGCCTTCATCATGGCAGTGGGCGCCGGCTTTGCGGGAATGAATACAATGTATGCCGCGGTTGCCAGACGGACCAAAGAGATCGGGACGCTACGTGTGCTAGGATTCAGGCGGCGCAGCATTCTAGCTGCTTTCGTTTTGGAGTCGATGGCCATCGCGATCGTCGGCGTTGGCATCGGCATTTTGCTTGCCCTGCCGCTGAACTTCGTCTCCACGGGGACAGCGAACTTCTCCAACTTTAGTGAAATCGCTTTTAATTTTCGTGTAACTCCCGACTTGATGCTCTCGGCTTTGATTTTCGGCGCGGGGATAGGCTTTCTCGGATCGCTACTGCCCTCAATTCGCGCCTCTCGATTCAAGATTGTCGATGCTCTCCGCTCCTCATAGAAGGAATGTTGCCAACAGCGGAAGGTCAACATTCTAGGACCATGAGTGAAAGATTATCGGAATGGCTATAAACCCCAAAAGTCCGGAAGACCAGGACAATCTTAATGAGCGCCTCAGGAGCTTGAAAATAGATCGCAATCCTGCGCCTGCGCCTTCCACCCAGAATCGCTTGCCGAAGATGCTGCTGCTCGGCTTGGCCGTGCTAGTTGCTCTTGTGGCTATGGGTTACCTCTATCTTTTTTCCGCACCGAAAGCAGTTTCCGTCGCAGAGGTCAAACTCGAAAACAACACGGGTTCACAGGGCGACACAGTTCTGTCCGCCTCGGGATATGTAGTAGCACATCACAAGATTGCAGTTGGCGCGAAAGTAATGGGACGCGTCGCCTGGATCGGAGTAGAAAAAGGCGACACGGTCCAGCAGGGCCAGGTTCTTGTTCGTCTCGAAGACAACGATTTCCGCGCCCAATCGAACCAGGCGCGAGCGAATTTAGCAGCAGCGCAGGCCCGACTTGATCAATTGCGCAGTGGTTCACGGCCTCAGGAAAAGTTGAAGGACCGGGCAGGTGTCTTGCAGGCAGAAGCCACTCTGCGAAATGCCGAAGCGGACTATGATCGCAGTGAGAAGCTTTACCGTGCGGGAGTGTCATCTAAAGCTGAACTGGACCGCGCCCTGGCTCAGCGTGATACCGCGCGCGCTTTAGTCGAGGCAGCTCGTCAATCGAGTTCCATGACCGACGTAGGACCACGACCTGAAGAAATTCGCGCTGCCGACGCCCAGGTTAAGCAGATGAAAGCCGCCCTCGACTACGCTGAAACACAACTTGCAGCCACGGAGATTAAGGCTCCCGTTTCAGGAACAGTACTGCAGAGAATTGTAGAACGTGGTGAGATGGTAAGTCCTTCGTCTTTCGGTGGTGATTCAGGCACCCGTACGTCAGTGGTGGCGCTTGCAGACCTCAGCGATTTGCAGATCGAGTTGGATATCAGCCAGTCAGATTTTGCGCGCCTGCAAATGGGCCAGCGAGCAGAGATCATCCCCGAAGCCTTTTCCAACTTGAAGTACACGGGTTTCATTGCAGAGATAGCTCCCGAGGCAAACCGCGCGAAGGCCACGGTGCAAGTGAAGGTCAAGGTAGAGAATCCCGATGCGCAGTTGCGTCCGGAGATGAATGCGCGGGTGAACTTCCTCGCTAACGCGAAGCCGAGCACGGTCCAGTCTGCGCCTCGCGTGCTCGTTCCAAAAGCTGGAGTAGAGCACAAAGATGGAAGCGATTTTGTTTTTGTTATCAAAGGCAACAAGGTGGAGCAGCGATCGATAAGGCTAGGGAACGAGTCGGGAGAGTTTTACTACGTCTTCGAGGGACTGAGCGGTGGTGAGTCAATAGCTACCGCCGGCTTGGATAAACTGCGGGATGGAGATCGGGTGAAGGTCGGTCAGTAGTTACCAGTCAGTAGTCCGTCGTCAGTAGTCCGTGGTTTTGTACTTGGTGCTTAGAACTTTGTACTTTGTTTGTGCGGCCAAAGGTTCTCGGTATATTGAAAGCACTACCTAAGAACAGAGGACCTAAGAACAAAGTACAAAGATCAAAGTACAAAGATCAAAGTACAGAAATCGTGTAATCCACTACTGACAACTGACTACTGAAAAAACAAATTAACGAGGCTCAGAAAAATTATGTCAATGGTGCAAGTTCGCAACGTAAGCAAACGTTTTGCGCGTGATGGGTTTGAGGTGGTCGCGCTCGATCATGTCAACCTTGATATTCAGCAGGGAGACTTTCTGGCGTTAATGGGACCAAGCGGCTCCGGGAAATCTACGCGTGGATGTATTGGGAACCGACCTCGCCAAACTGAGCGAAAGCCAACTTGCGGGTTGGCGCAATAGCCACATCGGTTACATCTTTCAAACCTTCAACCTCGTACCCGTGCTAACGGCTTTTGAGAATGTCGAGTTGCCGTTGCTCCTGACAAAGTTGTCGAAAGCGGAGCGGCGCAAGAATGTGGACACCGCTTTGGAGTTAGTCGGACTCACCGAACGCAGCCACCATCAGCCCCGCCAACTATCAGGAGGACAGGAGCAACGCGTGGCGATCGCCCGTGCGATTGTGACTGATCCTGACTTGCTCCTCGCCGACGAACCAACCGGTAATTTGGATGCTCGTTCCGGCGAAGAGATTCTTAACATCCTGGCCACGCTGAATCGCGAATTGAAAAAGACGATCATCATGGT
>WNFR01010730.1_pt1 | contig 16675 bp, 11 predicted proteins | sample 5400221 | NCBI WGS metagenome assembly WNFR01 (sample SAMN13153357, study PRJNA577476) | soil metagenome | isolation source: 40 cm soil under Madrone tree | place: USA:California | collected 2016-06-14
TGTTCCTTTCCCTGTGTGGTATTGCGATGCCTGCGGTAAGATTATACTCGCAAGCGAAGTTCAGCTCCCGGTGGATCCAATCGAGCAGAATCCGCCTGAAACGTGTGACTGTGGCGGCACGTCCTTTACTCCAGATGAGGACGTGATGGACACCTGGGCTACCTCCTCCATGACACCGCAAATCGTCGGACGCTGGCTAACTGATAAACAACTGTATGAGCGAGTCTTCCCCATGACACTGCGCCCACAGGCACACGAGATTATCCGCACCTGGGCTTTCTATACCATCGTCAAGTCGTACCACCACTTTGGCATCTTACCCTGGAAGATAATAGCTATCTCTGGCTGGGTAATGTCTGCCGGAGGAGCAAAGATCAGTAAAAGCCGGGGAGGCGGCCCAATGCCTCCAATGGAGATGATCGAGAAATATTCGGCTGATGCCGTGCGCTACTGGGCAGCCAGTACAAGCCTTGGCAAAGACTCGGTCATCAGCGAAGAGAAAATCGCCCTCGGGGGTAAGCTGGTTACAAAGCTCTGGAACGTGGCAAAATTCAGCCAGCGCTTCCTGGAAAATTATCAACCGCCAGCCGAACTACCGGGATTCACACCTACTGATAGCTGGATACTTTCCCGCACCCAGCGCTTAATCCAGCGTGTGACCGAACTCTTCCGCAGCTATGATTACGCAGCGGCCAAAAGCGAGACGGAGAGCTTCTTCTGGAGAGACCTGGCAGACAACTACCTGGAGATGTCCAAGGAGCGCCTTTATGACGAGACGCATGAGCTGCGTGAGGGCGCACGCTACACGCTCTATCACGTACTTTTGACAACTATCAAGTTGTTTGCTCCCATCCTCCCATATATCACGGAGCAAACCTACCAGTCACTCTTTGCGCCTTTCGAAGGAGAAGGCTCTATCCACAATGCCCGCTGGCCGATTGCCGATGCATCCTTGCTGAGCGATACAGCCGATGCTGCTGGCGAGGCTCTGATAGAGGTTGCCACAGCAGTGCGCCGTTACAAGAGTGAGTCCAACATTTCATTGGGAGCTGAGTTGAAGCGGCTGCAACTTGCGACAACGGACCTCTCAACTGCCAACATGCTGCAAGCAGCCAGGGCCGATATCATGAGCGTCACTCGTGCCAGGCAGATCGAAGTGACTGAGAGCCTTGCCGCCGATTTGGAGACGATCAAGGCCGGGGGAGCTATACAAGTGGCCCTGGCTCGTTAGGGAAGATAAAGTATAAGACATCCCGAGTTTTTTAGACTGCCTTGCCTCGCGAGGCAGTCTAAAAAACTCGGGATGTCTTATGTTCTGATTTGGAGAGGGAACTTTTAGCCCATCGGCCCCGTCAGTATCGATGACAGGGGGAGAGTTTATAGTTCACTCCTGGCGTATAACATATGATCGCATTTTCTGTCTATCTATGCATTTCAAAAGGAGTGTCTCTATGCGTAATCTGCTCAAAAAGGATTTCATGAAAAGCAATTGTAATCGTTTGACTCTCCGTGGTAGCCTGGGGATCCTCTTCATCCTGGCACTTTTGCTAACGGCTTGTGGAGGTTCTGCGTCTACCGGTAGTAGTGCAGGTGTGCCGGTCAATGCTCCAGTGCAGCAATCAGGTAGCTCGTCTTCAGGACAGGGAAGTAATTCTTCAGCTTCATCCGGGCCACAGCACCTGATAAAGTCGCTGCAGGTCAACATGCTGGTGAAGGATACACGGCAGGTGGCACATGATTTACAGTCGTGGGTCAACACTACCGATCCACGTTCGTCATCAGCGGGTATTGACTACGAGCAGACAGGCGATAACCTGTATACTGTGTCCATGACATTCTCGGTAGGGTCCACGGCGTATACGCAAATTGAAGAGTACCTTGCTAGTTATGTACAGCAGCATGGGGGGAAACTGCTCAACCTGCATGAGAGTGTGCAGGATGTAACCAATGACTACATCGATACGCAATCCCGACTCACGAATCTACGCGGGGAGCAACAGCGCCTGCTGGTATTGCTCAGCAACACCACGGCCTTAAGTGACATTCTCACGGTTGAGGATAAACTGACGGGTGTGGAGGGACAGATCGAAGACATTGAATCCCATCTCAATGCCTTGAAGAATGAGACCACTTTCTATACTGTGACGATTAATCTGCAACCGATGGCTCCTGCTACGCCGCCATCACCGTCACTGAAACCATGGAATATCGGCCAGGTATTCCATGATTCATGGACGGCTGCGCTATCGGTTGCCCAGGTACTGGCTACTTTCTTGATCTGGCTGCTAGCATTCTGCGTCTACCTTGTTCCAGTGGTAGTCATAGGATGGGTCGTCTGGCGCAGGGTACGTGTAAAGCAGGCTACGTCTGCGACAACCACGGGTTCTGCACCGACGGGGCCATAAGCGTAAGGTCTGCTGGTTGTCCTGGTGGGAACTTTGGGCCCACCAGGACAAATTCAATCTCATAGCAGATAATGCCAGAGTTATATTCCATTGACAAACAGGTAAGCAATGGTTGTAATTTAGCTAGAGCAGTTTAGCCTTCTTCTTAACAGAAGTGGTTGAGAAATTTGATCGCATGAGACTGTACCTTCGGGCAGGAAAGAACTGGACCTTTGACTGGGGCAGCCACATATTTTTCTGTTATAGTTTAGGAACAGAGATTAACCAAATCTGCTGATGAAAAAGGAAAAGCAAAATGAAGATAGATGCAACTCGCACAGCACTGATTACGGGCGCATCACGCGGGCTTGGTCTTGCATTGGCCCGCCAACTTGCTGTACAGGGCTGGCAACTCATTATCAATGCTCGCGGGGCAAAAGCGCTCGAAGCGGTCCGTGAAGCTCTTGCCGAGCAAACACAAGTTATCGCTATTCCCGGCGATGTAACCGATCCCGCTCACCGCCGGGCACTCGCAGAAGCTGCACGAGAACTGGGTGGCCTTGACGCGCTCGTCAACAACGCCAGCATCCTTGGGCCCAGCCCGCAACCGCCTTTGCTGGACTACCCGATCGAGGTACTTGAACTGGTGTACCTTAACAACGTCATTGCTCCCCTGGCAGTGGTGCAGGCAATGCGTCATTCTTTGAAACCTGGCGCGTGTATAATCAACATCACCAGCGATGCAGGTGTAGAGGCATATGAAGGTTGGGGAGGCTATGGATCGAGCAAAGCGGCGCTCGAACAACTTTCGAACATTCTCGCTGCCGAAAATCCTGCGTGGCGTGTCTATTGGGTCGATCCGGGCGATATGCGTACGCAGATGCACCAGGAGGCTTATCCGGGTGAAGATATCAGTGATCGCCCACTGCCGGAAGTGAGTGTGCCAGGTCTAATCGAATTGCTTACGGGTACCCGACCCAGTGGACGTTATGCTGCTCGCGCGCTGTCAGAGGAACCAGAAAAAAGATGAACTTGCTCGCTGCGTCCAGACACTACATGGATAGTCCTTTCGACTTTACTTTACCAGCGGAACTCACGGCAAGCGAGCCGCCAGAGGCACGTGGTCTTGAGCGTGACGAGGTGCGCCTGATGGTTTCTTACCGCTCAGACAATTGCGTGATTCACACGCGGTTCCGCAAACTCGGAGCTTACCTCCAAGCCGGTGACCTGCTGGTCATCAATACCAGTGGTACGCTGCCTGCAGCGTTGCCTGCCACGCGTGCCGATGGCACTGCCTGCGAGTTGCATCTTTCAACTCACCTCCCGGCAGATTTATGGACGGTCGAAGTACGCTTGCCGGCAGAAAAAGCCACGAAGCCTTTTTACGATGCCGAGGCAGGCGAAATACTGCATCTTCCTGCCGGTGCCACAGTGACACTACACGTTCCCTATGCTCGTGAGAGTTCAGGAAGTATGCTGACTTCCCGAAATGATATGCCCGTTGCATGTACTGGAAAGAAAGGTCATACGCGGTTGTGGATCGCCACCTTGCAATTGCCCTGTTCCTTACAAGACTACCTTGAGCGTTATGGCTTTCCTATCCGCTATGGCTATGTCAAGCAGCACTGGCCCATTAGCTACTACCAGACGGTCTATGCCACCGAGCCGGGCAGTGCTGAAATGCCCTCGGCTGGACGCGCCTTTACTCCCGGACTACTCACGCAACTCGTCGCGCATGGCGTACAAATCGCGCCCTTGATCCTGCATACAGGCGTTGCCAGCCTGGAAGATCACGAGCCGCCCTACGAGGAGTATTACCGTGTACCTCTCGAAACCGCCCGCCTGGTAAATGCAGCGCGTCAGTCAGGGAAAAGAATCATTGCAGTGGGAACAACCGTTGTGCGAGCGCTCGAAACCGTTACCGATATCGAGGGAACGACCCACCCCGGCGAAGGTTGGACAAGCCTGGTGATTACGCCGCAGCGCGGCATGCGTGCCGTAAATGCCATGCTGACCGGGCTACACGAGCCTTACGCATCGCACCTGGCTATGCTTGAAGCCCTGTGCGGGCTTGAGCATCTGAGGATCACCTATCAAGAGGCACTGCGCGAAGGCTACCTCTGGCACGAGTTTGGTGACCTGCACCTGATTTTGCCTTGATGCAGTAGCTCACCCGAAAAGTGACCTGAACTCAGCTCCTGAAAGCGTCTCTTCGGTCATGCTTGTATAAGTACCCTGCTCAAGCAGTTCGCGGGCAATGCGGCGTAGACGTGCCAGCACAGCGCGCATCGGCCCGGAAGCAAAACTAACGCGTGCTACTCCAAGTTGAGCCAGTTCTGCTATTGAGGGAGTTGTGGGACCAGCGAGGATATTGATCGGTCCATTGATTGCCTTAGTCAGATCGGCAATTGTGTGTACATCACTTACGCCAATTGGAAAGAGACAGTCCGCGCCTGCTTGCCGGTACGCGTTCAGACGCTGCACTGCCTGCTCAAAACGGCTGCCCGGGTCCCCTTTCGCCAGTAAATACACATCAGTCCGCGCATTCACCACCACAGGCACTTCCTTTGACAATGCCGTCTCTTGAATAGCCTTGAGGAGTTGAACCTGGAGCGAGACATCCACGAGCGATTTTTCCTGCTGTTTAGTCGAATCTTCAATGTTAATACCAACGGCACCGGCGTCGATCACTGCCTTTACCGTCTGCAGTACCTCTTCGGTGGTGTCGCCATAGCCCGCCTCAATATCGACTGTGACAGGGCACTCAACCACACGCGTGATGCGCTGCGTGACTTCTACCAGCATGTCCCGGCTGATCTTCTGGCCATCAGGATACCCGAGCGAGGCCGCGACTCCCGAGCTGGTTGTGGCTATGGCACGAAACCCCGCCTGTTCGAAAATGCGCGCGCTCGCCGTATCCCAGGCATTCGGCAAGACAAGAATCGGGGGCCCATAATGAAGCTCACGAAGTTGGATAGCCCTGGTCTTTTGTATATTCGAGGTCATCGCTGTACCCTCCTAATGCCATGCCTGTATAGTGTGTGCATCTGCTTCATCCATTAGTTTGATGTGAACTGCATGTCTAATCCCTTCATCTGTCAAGAGCGTAAATCAGCAGCTTCAGAGGTGATGCTTGTACGGGAAACAGGTGGAAGCGTAAAGCAAAAGCGGCTGCCTTGTCCCGGTATTCCCGTGCTCTCTGCCCAGATACGCCCTCCCATCGCTTCCACCATTTGTTTGCTTACATACAACCCCAGCCCCGTTCCTGGCACAGTCCCTGAAAGATCACGCTTGAGACGCACAAATTGTCCAAATAACAGCGGGAGTTCATCTGGTGGAATGCCAGGGCCAGCATCCTGCACGCTAATACACACCTGCGAAGTGATATCGCTGGAGGGAGCAGCACTGACGATAACCAGGGTATCGATAGGGGAATACTTGCAGGCGTTGGAGAGCAGATTACGGAGAACCCGGCGCACGTACTCGGCATTTGCTTGCACAATGAGATGCTCAGGTATATCCAGCTGGATAGTATGTTGTTGCCGCTGAATCGGATCAAAGGCTTCAATCACTTCATGTGCTACGGTATAAACTGCTAACTCCTCTTCCTCCGGGTATTCCCGTCCCTCGCCAATTTGTAGAGCATCCAGTACATTATCGACCAGCGCCTGTAATTCTTCGCATCCATGCATAGCATTCTTGAGAAAGTTTGCTTGCGTCGTGGAGTCAAGTTGCCCATGCTGAGCGAGGAGTAACTCGAGATAGCCTGAGGTAGCTGTCAGTGGTGTCCGTAGCTCGTGGCTCACATTCAAGATGAATTGATTTTTTAGCCGATCCACTTGCTGTTGCTGCTCGTAAGCGAGAGCTATCCGCTGTTTCTCTTGCAGCGCCTCTATACGTTGTTCGTACGCGATCGTTCTCTGCTGTTCCGCTTCCAGTGTCTTCAATTGGGCAGCTTGTACCAGATCTAATGTGTGGCGTAGATAGCCAATGATGCCACCTTCAGCCAGCAACGCTACAATGCCAACGAGGAAGTCGTTCCATATGCGTTGCGGCCAAAAAATACTGCCAATGGCCAAGCTGTTGATAATAGCCAGCGTCAGAACAGTTGCAGCAATGCTTAGGCCTGCACCGCGCCATTTGAACAACCATGCCGCTAGAGCTACCGGGAGAGCAAAGAGGCTGCCATTGAATTGTGATGGAAAGGCCATTACAAAGAGGAAGAGGCACGCCAGGAACGAGAGAAGGACGATGCTCAAGCGCACCAGGGATGGCAAGTTGAGGAGAAAACGTGACCAGGTGTTCAGGTAGCGCAAGTCTCTTCCCCTTTCACTACAAATAAGCATCGTATCTGATCCAGCTTCTTTGCAGGAGAGACTCCAGAGTGACTGAACCTACACAAACAGCCGAGGCACAGATTTTATCCATGTACCCCGGTTCGCCATTGCTAATTTTAGCATGTCTATGTGTAAACTAACAGTCTTCTGTCTAATTTGGGCTATTATCTAAACCTACTAAACTTTAGGTGGGCCGCATTGCGACATTTTATGGACGGTAATTTTGTAATCTTAGCTATTGACACCCACATATCCCGACACGTATACTGCTTTTGCCATTGATGCTTATTGCCATAATATGGCGGTTGGATAAGGAAGAGATGGGGAAATAATAAATTGTGGAAGAGAAGTACGAAGGAAACTAACACTTATGGAACAGTTGGCTCTATTAAATATAATTCGCACTGATACGACATATCGGTTTCATTTTGATCTTCCCGATAGCCCTGCTTCTGGCCCTGCAGAGTACGTAACCGAACTCACTGCCGATGTGAATGAGAGGCTGCGACGTGCATTACAATCAGCCTCACAATACATGCAGATGCTGGAGACAAAAACCCAGGCAAGGCGGGGTGGGACTATTGATAGCCTGTTCTCCCTGGGACGGTTGCTTTTTGACTCGCTTCTGCCGTCTTCCATCCAGGAGGCTCTGCGCCACCTCGACATCCCTCTTCTGATCAACGCCAATACGCCTGAAATCCCCTGGGAGCTGTTGTACGACAACAAGGCTGGGTACTTTCTCTGCCAGCATGCAAGCGTTGGCAGGCAGTTGAATACTGGTCGCAATACGGCTGCACATCGTATCGTACTAGCAGACCGTGCAGGCGCTGACACCGTGATTCACAAAGCTCGAAAAGTAGGACGGCGTGAAGCGCAGGGCCTCTCGGTCTTGTTTCTCGTCAATCCCACCGGTGAGTCTTCGCAGGCCGAAGAAGAGGTTGCAACTCTCTGTACTACCATGCCCGAATCAATAGCGCGCATCATTTTATATCGCCAGCAGGCTAATCAACTCGAGATGCACATGCGTGTTAATGCCGACTCTCCACAGGTATTGCATTATGCAGGACCACTGCCCATAACAACCACATCTAGTGAACCGTTGCTGGCATTGGCAGGTAGCTCTCGTTTAGATGGGAACGCGGCATCACAGTTATTTCAAGCATTCCCCAGACGTCCGCTGGTTTTTCTGAGTTGTTATGACAACTCGCAGGTTGGCACACTTGCGGCTCATGAAATGGAACAACTCGCGGGTAGTCTGATGACGGCCGGAGCAGGAGCAGTTATCGTTATGCGCTGGCCTGTCAACATGCAGCGCTCGCGGGAATTTGCCACCCTGTTCTACCAGGAGTTAGCCGATGGGATGTCGCTCGGCGAAGCGATGTATCGCACGCGCTCAGCGATGGCTCAGCGTCGTCCAGAGGAAGCCTCATGGATATCTTATGTGCTTTATGGTGATCCGACAATCTCGCTGGTAACAAGCTCTCCTGCTGGTCGGGAACGCCCCATGGAATTTCCCTTTGATGCGCTCGACGAAGATCATCTAATGCCATCTATGTTTGCTTCTTCCAACGCGCTTGATCGTCGCTTCTTACAGGAAGTGCTGGGTATTGCACTCATGGAGGCGCGGCGTATGCATAAAGATTACCTTGGCACGCCACATCTCTTCATTGCTCTCACTAAATTAGATGGAGGATGTACGCAGGATGCTTTGCGCAACCTGAGCTTTTCTTCCAAGCAGGTACGTGATGTCATTCGTCTGGCTCTCGGCTCCGGCAAAGCTAGCAGCGAAACGCCGATCTTGCCAACGCGCCGCTGTAAAGAGATTTTGCAAACGGCCGAGCGCAATGCTATCAACGCTGGTTCGACTTCCATTGATGAGCGTGCGATAGCGCAGGCAGTTCTGAGCGAGAAAGATGGGGTCACCTATGAACTCCTCACCAAAATGGGTATAAACCCTTCGCATCTGATCGACCTAATCCTGGCGAGTAATGCTCGTGCTCTCCTCGAGCTTGTACCCTCAGTGAGCGCCAATCCGGTTGCCTCTCCAGTTGAATTACCCGTTGGCATTAGCCCTGAGGGCGCCCTTAAGGGTGGAAATTCGATCCTCGATCGCCTGGGGCGTGATCTGACTAAACAGGCCAGCATGAAACAGTTGCCCCCGCTCATTGGTCGCGAGAAGGAAATGCGCCTGTTGATCCAGACCTTGATGCTCAAAGACCGCAATAATCCGATTCTGGTCGGCGATTCGGGCGTAGGCAAGACAACTATCGTGGCTGGCCTCGCCCAGCGTATCGTCGATGGCAAAGTTACGCCTGAATTGCGCGGCAAGCGCTTAATCGAACTCTCAGCCAGTTCGCTCGTTGCCGGGACCAAGTACCGTGGCGAATTTGAGGAACGACTTTTGAAGGTACTCGAGGAGGCTGAAGGCAGCGGTGACATCATCCTATTTATCGACGAAATGCATCTTCTCTCTTGCAGGTGGCCGGCTGCGTTGCATCGGTGCCACAACACCGCAAGAATATCGTGCTATCGAGAAGGATGCAGCCATGGAGCGCCGCCTGCGCCCGATCATGATTGAAGAATCCTCGACTGAAGAGGCCCTGGCTATCTTAACGGGTATGCGCATTTTGTATGAACGGCATCATCATGTTACCATCACCAAACAGGCATTACACGCGGCAGTACACCTGTCTGTTCAGTACCTGCCCAATCTACGCCTGCCCGACAAAGCTTGCAGCGTGCTGGATGAAGCGTGTTCACAGGCGCGTGTCTTCCTGGTAGAGGATGAGGCAAGTGGCGAATCCGAAGCTACCGGAGATTTGGATGATGATATCGAGCACCCGGTAATTATCCCTTCGATGATTGCAGAAGTAATTTCGCAGCGCACAGGCATTCCGGTACTTGCGCCTGGACGCGAGGAACGTGATCGGCTGCTCAACCTGGAAGCGCTGCTCAAGAGACGCGTTGTTGGTCAGGATGAGGCGATCAGCCGCGTTACTCAAGCTATCCAGGTAGCCCGTGCTGGCCTGAAGCCGCGCAATCGTCCCGCGGGCGTCTTTCTCTTCTTGGGCCCAACCGGCGTAGGTAAGACCGAGTTAGCACGCGCGTTGGCGGCTGAAGTGTTCGGCTCCGACGAGCATCTCATGCGTGTTGATATGTCTGAGTATATGGAGAAGCACGCCGTTTCGCGTATGATAGGCGCGCCCCCGGGCTATATCGGCCATGACCAGGAAGGTCAACTGACGGGCAAGCTGCGCCGCCGGCCGCATTGTGTCGTGCTGCTTGACGAGGTTGAGAAAGCCCATCCAGAAGTCTTTGATCTCTTCTTACAGGTCTTCGATGCCGGCCGTCTGACCGATGCGCAGGGGCATACCGTGGATGCGCAACATGCTATCTGGATCATGACCTCAAATGTGGGTACCGAGATGCTAGGTCGTTCGATGCCCAGCGGTTTCCGCGCAAATGTAAAAGGCACTGGCGAGGAAATGCAACGCGAGCGTTTAATGGAACGCTTGCGTCAAACCTTCCGCCCAGAGTTTCTCAATCGTGTGGACGAAGTCGTGATCTTCCAGCCACTAGGTCAGGAGCAGGCGCGGGCCATTACCAGGTTACAGATGAACGAGTTGGCCGCACGCCTCTTAGAACAAGGTTTGATCCTGCATGCCGATGATGGCGCTATAGACCTCCTCTGTAAAGCAGGCTTCAGTCAAACGCAAGGTGCGAGACCCTTGCGCCGCGTCATCGAGAGAATGCTCACGGTGCCTTTGAGCTTGCGTATTCTGCTGGCAAACATTCCCGAACAGGGCGAGGTGCATGTAAGCGCTGAAGACGGGCAACTGACGATAGATATACGGGAACCTGCGCAGGCTGAGGAAGAGGAGGAAGATGTCAAAGTGGATGCAGTATAGTTGGTTTGTTGCATCCCCATTTCATGCATATGCCATTTCGAACAGGGTTCTATGCAGGACGAAGACACACTTTACGATTATAAGAGGTCAAGAAATTTATGGATGCAACATCACCAAGCAAGAGCAGAGAGCGCCTTGCACGTGTCTCGGCGGGGGCTCTCTTCCTCGAAGGCCGTTTGCGCATTCCTGAAAATGCTCGTGGGGTGAGGCCGGTTTTGCAACACTGCTGGTAGACTTGCTCACACCAGAAGAAAAAGCGCTGGATGCTCTGACCGGCTTCTTCCGTGAAAACGTCGATATACTCCATCAGCGTATCATCGGCATCGCGAACTGGCTCATAGAGAGGCCCGAGACCCAAAACCTCAGGATTAGCTACTTCGGCACTGGCGTAACAGGCGCCGCCGCGCTGATCGCAGCGGCTGTGCGCCCCGACGCGGTAGTGACTGTTATCTCGGTCGATGGACGCATTGATTTAGCCAGGAATTACCTACCGAGGATTTACGCTCCTGTGCTGCTCATAGTTGGTGAGAACGATGCAGAGGGCAAGAATTTGAACCGTGATGCACTGGAGCAGCTTCACACTGAAAAGCAACTTGAAACCATCGGCGGCGCGGCGAACCTTTTCGGTGATGCGAACACGCAAGCGGAGGTAGCGCAATTAGCAGTCAAATGGCTCGCGCGTCGCTACGAACATATATAGGGGGCAGAGAAAACCTAAGCCTCTTTCCAACGTTGTATGTACGCTTGTGTATCGAACTTGCGCTCTTCAGGCCTTTCTTGTTCTGAACTTTCTCAGCAGCAAGAGTGACCCTCCATGCATCACCAGGGCAGCCAGTGTTGCCAGGATAAAGGCGAGCGCAATACCCCAGACCTCGATCAATCCGGCGACGACTAGAAAAAAGACGGCGAAGGTGAATAAGCCTGTGAGCACACCGCGAAGTAGCCTGCGAGCGGCTGCCGCATCCTGGAAATGGTGCGTAAAGACGCCCAGGATACTGGCAAATACCGGGAAGGGCGTGAGCAAACCGCTCAATTGTGGACCTAAGAAAGCGGCAATTGCTGTCAGACCCACTACGAAAGCAGTCGCCACGAACATACGCAGCAGTGTCTCCCATTGAGGGGGATTTGCCATGACTTTTGGACTTTGGCTGCCCGGTAACAGGTACAAGGCCAGAATGAGGCAGCTGATCGCTCCCACGAATGAAAGAACCAGGGGCGCCGAGAATCGTTCTAAGATGGCGGTCAATGCAAAGAATACACTCCAGCCTGCAAGTACACTCCCCGGCCAGCCAACGCGCATCGAGAGCCAGCTATAGGCCAGGCAAAAGCCTGCTACAGATACTATTCCAAGCATTGTGTTCTGCGCGGCACGTGTCGCAAAAGTTGTTCCCAGGTCGAGAGCCAGGAACAACGCAACTGGACCTGATGTTAGGGGCAGGCCAACCAGCCAGCCGCTCACAGCAGGACCCCAACGACGACCTGCAAGGCTCACCAATCCGAGTAATGCAGGCGTCAAAAGCAGCTTGAATGCAAGCATACAATTATATCCATTCTAGCAGAATTTATGCATCGCGGGGCACCTTGTTCTGGCATGGGTGTCACTATCTCAGGGATGCATAGTTCTCAGACTCATATTATATGCGGCACGAGGACTGCTCGGTGGAAGGTACCTGGTCTCGTATGGCTGCTGAAAGAAGCATTGTGTCTTGTTGATATAGTATAATCTGTGGTGGCGATGATCGAAGCTTGTCTGGAGCATAGCTCAACAGAAGCAATGCCTGGAACGACACCTGGCAGACCGTGTCCGGAGCGAGACTCAACGGAGCATGGTCCAGGCGAAGCCCAACAGACATTATCTGGAGCAGCGCTCAACAGAGCAAATTGGCACCCCAACGATCACCGCGCACCACTATCAACAGTATACACATAACCACTTTACTGTCCCTTATTTGACACTTCAACGTCTAACAAATCATGATGCATGCAGGATGTCCGTTTCTATTCGCTTGAGAGGCCATTTGAGCTATACGAACTCAGATCGATATATAATCTTCTTTATAAGTCTTACATAAGACAAGCGTAAACAGCAGGTAGAGGTCACTTTGTGGTATGATAAGAATGAATAGATATGGAGGAGGTGCACTTTAATCTATGAAAGCCGTAAAGACCCATGTTGGGCGCTGTGATACCTGTGGCGAACCGGCGGCGTATGCTCAGCTTTTGCCAGGTGGACGTACTTTCCGCTTCTGTGAGCAGCATGTCCCCTTGCTCATAAAAAAGCAGGCCGAAGCCGCTGCTACTGCGAATAAAGAGAAGAAGTAGTTTAGACAATAAGATGAGCGCGAAGCGCTAGATGCGACCGCACCTTGCGCTTCGCGCTCATCTTATTGTCTATCAGGGAAATCAGGCCAGAGGCAACTGGATGTGGAATATAGAGCCTGCGCCCGGCACGCCGCTACTCTCAATCCAAATTGTTCCATCCATTGCTTCAATCAGGCGCCGGGAGATATAGAGTCCCAGGCCTGATCCGCGTATCGTGCTATTCAAATCACTTTCCAGTCGCATAAAACGCTGGAAAAGTAGTGCCTGGTCCTCCGGCTTGATGCCTTTCCCTTTGTCCGTTACGCTGATAACGGCACTTGGTATCTGGTCAATCACTGCGCGGGCAGAGAACGTGACAGGTGTCCCTGGATTCGAATATTTCAGAGCATTCACGCTGAGATTCAGCAGCACTTGCCGCAGGCGCGTTGGATCAGCTTTTACAAAGAGTTTGTTCGGTACATACATATATACCTTGCGATTTTCCTGCGTTATCTGTGGCTCAATCAGTTCGATGACTCCTCGAATTTCATCCTGGACGGAAACTCGTGCCAGGTATGCAGGACGTATGCCTGCCTCGATCTCCAGGCGACTTGCATCCATTACGTTGCTTAGCAGCAGCACTAATTCATCGCAGCCGCGCCGTGCTTTTTGCAGAAATTCCTGCTGCTGGTCAAGCGAAAGTGCCCCTCCATTTTTTTTGCTGCGCTTGGGCATGCATTGAACGTGCCAGAATCAGCAGTCCAACAGCCGTATTCCCGGAAATCAATGGCGCAAGTATTGCTGTCGGCACATTGCGCTGTTGCAATACTTCTCGCAGGGTTGGGTTCCGTCGCCCTCTTAGCCCGCCTGTTGGAATACGCCTTGGGAGAGTATCGGAAAAGCTTTGCTGTGCCGATGGCGCTATTACTGCTGGTATTCTCCCGCTTACGGCAGGTAAACTACCACTACTAACGGCAGGGAAGTGGCCACTACCGGTAGATAGGTCATTAATTTGAATGAGTACTGGCTGTAGTGATCCAAGCGCTCTAGCCTCGAACTCATGTTGTTGGATGGGGGGCCAGTCGCCGGGTCTAGTTACTGGTTCTCGCTCATTTACATAAATTGCGGCTGGTACGAGTTGTCCATTGTAATCGTTGACATATAATAACGTATAATCGGCTTGCAATGCATTTGCACCTTCCGTACAAATCAACTGCAAGATCTCAGTCCCAACACTCGTGCCTGAAGCAACGGCACTATTCAAGCGTGCCGCGATATTAGCCAATGCTTGAGAGAATAATTCATGCTCGCGAGCTGCTTGATAAAGATATGCATGTTCAATCGCTGAAGCCGCCTCCTCTGTGTAGGCTTTAGCGAGATACATGTCGCGCTCACTGAGAGGCCTGGATTTACGACGGGCGAATCCCAGGCTTCCATGGGTTTTTCCCTGGTAGGTAAGCGATACAAAAAGTGTTGCGCGAATTTGCTGCTCTTTTTGCCAGGCTTGTATATCTTCCGGTAAATTTATCTTCTGCTCGGCCCAGACAATGTCGATTTGTTTGCCGGCAATTACGCCGCGGAGGTGAAGTTGTTCTCCCTGAAATCTCCAGGTATACACCTCTGGTGTGGTAGACGACGCTGCACGAACCAGCAAAATGGACTGCTTATCGAGTGGGCGATCGTAATCCTCTGCCAGCAAGAGCATCACAGCATCAAAGCCCAGGGCTGATGCTGCTAGAGTTACAAGCCGTGTAAGCAAGCGATCAAGCACAATTTCTTCGGTGAGTTGTGTGGCAAGAATACGTAAGAGTTCGGCCATTTCACTTCGTTGCTCTCGTTCTCTGAGGAGTATTTCGTTCTCGTTGGTAGCGAAAAGATAACGAATAGTCACGAGTATGGCGACGATAATAGTCGTTACAACCAGGGAGAATGAAAGTTGATTATTATACGTGATCTCACTATAAAGTGTTAGTGCCAATAGAGCTGCAAGAGGAATATAGATAAGTAAGCTTTGCAGGAGTATGTAGCGGCGATGTGATCCTTCGTCCTGGCTATCGGGTACATACTCTGAAGTAATGTCTGCATGGGACGTATTAGATCGTTCGCGAAAGACTCTGCGAGCAATTGTTGCATATTGATAGAGTGCAGCAAGTCCTATCAGCAAGTAGCCAATAAACCAGAATGTGTCAATGTAAGCTGTACCGGTGTGGTATGTATTCAATGGAACCAAGTAACCATAGAATGAATCGGCCCATATTTGACAAATGATACCTATGCCAATTAGTAGCAGGGATGGGTATAATATGCGCTCTACGCGCCGTCGTATAAGCAATACAATAGCAAATATGAGCAGTACGTCCAAGAAAGGATAGGATACTGCTACATACAATTTTCCTAAAGAGAAACCGGGCCTTTGCATCTGCGATCCGAAGATTGGCTCAATTACAAAATACCAGATCACTCCCAAGACACAGATCGTTGTAATCAGAGCATCCAGAGCAATACGTACGGATGATTCTCTGCGAGTTGGCTCAGTGGGCATATAGAGCAAGCCAACAAAGGTAAATATATAGAAAAGCGTAAAACCGATATCGGCAGGGGATGGCACCGGATTTTTCTGTACATAGTCTTCCAGGTAGGTATAGATTATTCCTCCCATGCCGTTTGTGAACAAACCGATACCAATGAAAAGCCAGGCTAACTGGTGGCGTGGTTCCAGCCGCAAAGGGCCGTAACGAGCTCGATAAGCTGTGATGCAGGCCCAATAGGCACCGATCAAAGAGGTTAAAGCATACATGGAGTTGGCGAAGAAGGTGACAGCAGTGCTTGCATATCCACCGATCTGAAAGATCAGCCAGATCAGGCTGAAAGTGACAATCAGGGCTGCGCTTGCCGTAGCAATATAGTTTTGTTGGTTTAGTTTCCGCAGATAGGTTCGCGTCAACTTATCGGTTATGGTGGTCTTCAAATGTATCTCAGGCAAGCGTGCCGACATGGGTTTCCCTCAGTAAGTAATACTTAGGAACTTTAATGACAACTGCAGCGGAAAAAAGACCCTCAATAGTATACCTGAAAAGCATGTAATTTGTCACATTTGTACACAAGAAATCCTTAACAAGGCCAATGAGTACTACATACAGTTATAATAGTACTAATGAGATGCTTTGCATGCAAAAGAGGAAAGGATTAACTCGATGGAACCAGTCATGATTACTGCAGCTATGGTCGGCGCGGAGGTAACTAAAGATCAGCAACCCAATTTACCCACAACCCCGCAAGAGATTATTGCTGCCGCTGTGGAGTGTTATAAAGCGGGTGCCGCGATCATCCATATTCATGTGCGTGATGCCGCGGGAAACGCCACGCAGGATACCAATATCTTTCGCGAAGTTGTTGAAGGAATTCGTGAGCGTTGCGATGTGATTACGCAGGTATCAACAGGTGGGGCCATCTGGATGAGCGCCGAAGAGCGTCTCCAAAGCATTGAGTGCCGACCGGACATGGCAACGCTCACAACTGGAACGGTAAACTTCGGCGATGGGGTATTTATGAACAGTCGTGGCTTAGTAGAAACTTTCGCGGGACGCTTACTTGACTATGGCATCGTGCCAGAAATTGAGATCTTTGATACAGGCATGATCGATGAGGCCACGCGCCTGCGCGATAAGGGTTTGATCACCGACCCGCTACATTTCGATTTTGTGATGGGCGTTCCTGGCGGCATGGGTGCCGGCTCTGCTCAACT
>WNFR01003325.1_pt1 | contig 16673 bp, 16 predicted proteins | sample 5400221 | NCBI WGS metagenome assembly WNFR01 (sample SAMN13153357, study PRJNA577476) | soil metagenome | isolation source: 40 cm soil under Madrone tree | place: USA:California | collected 2016-06-14
AGGCAGCTCTCCAGTAACACGCCGACGCCAAAATGGCCCGTCATATCTGCTGCCGCGACCAAAGTCACGTATTCACCTATTCGAAGGTGAACCACCTGGTTGGCCTTGTGCAGAATATAGAGGTTTCTCGCCACCGGGGATTGGATTTCACCAAGTTCACGGCGTAAATCTTCGACGAAAACGTCATGAAGGCGCCCACTAAGAGTTACGGGCTTCTCACCGATGAGCTTGAACGCCTCATCAATCGTGTTCAGCATTTTGTTTGACACGAAAGCCCGGGCTTCAAGGGCCTCTTTTATGTCTGGAAGCTCAGCGGCCTTGCTGATCTCCTGGAATATTTTTCCCGTGCGATCAGTTGCCTGTCGCACGTCGCTAAGGAGCATGACGAAGAGCTCCTTTGGATCCTTTACTGCCATTGTTCGTTCTCCTATTTATGGTCCTTTGCTCTTTTCGAATTAAGGCTCGCGGCCTGAGCTGGTCGTGGCCTGTCTGGTTAGTGTAAATCCCCTGCGATCGACGGCCAGTCTCTTCATATGCTTTGCTGCTGATGGAGAAACACCCGCATCTTCCGACGCGCCAATATCGACGCGGCCGGCACGACCTGCAGATTTAACGGCACCGGGGGGAATATTGACCAGCAAACGGAGTGTATAGCTGCACAGATTGGCTGGTAACTGTCAGTTTTGACAGGTAGAGTTGCAAAGATTGGGCGTGCTGTAGCAGCTCGCTGGCCAATGTAAGAGAAGATTTATATATCACAGCACAACAAGCGCTACAGAGGCGGACGCATGGTTCAAAGCCTACCGTTTTCGTGATGGCGAGACCTTACCGGGTCTGCGAATTCATTACGCCACTCTCGCCATGCCGCGATGGAGGTCGCGGCATTCTTTTTGAGGAACCATAAAAAAGGAGTAGTCAGGGTCAGTCAATACCGCAAGAAATAGCTTGTTTCAGCAAATAGCAGAAAGGAAGTTGGTGGTGCGTCCTTTGTAATCTCAGGTTAATGCATCCTGGAAGTGTGAGCTCCAGACTCAGACTGAAAGGGAGGCAATGGAGATTGCAAGTTTGAAAGCCTTTGGGCTAAGAAGAACTTTTGTGAGTAATTGCTCTTTGACAACACGGCCCGCGCGATCAAGGGCGCCTCTCAGGAGGTCCTGGAACGGCATGTTGCGAACTGCAGAAGAGCCGATCCTGCCTATGGCGATGGTGTGGCACGAGCATTGAACAGGGATTGAAACCCGTGATGCACCACCCAGACCGCGGCCGGCGCACATCGCGCCATCGACGACGAGGCGCTTGCCGCGGCTCGCCTTTGAGGAAATGGCGCGCTTCCGCTGATCGCCTCGCCCTGGAAGCCGGCAGCGCGCGCCGCAACTGATGGAGGAAATCATGTCGAACTCTATCACCGGCAAGATCTGGTTCATCCCCGGTGTTTCGTCAGAGCGCGTCGCCTCTTGTCAGCCTCTGGCAGTGATTTGAGATATTCAGACAATATCTCACCTGTGCGGTCGAACCATTTACGGGATAAAATATGACAGTTTCGAATTGCCTCCCGCAGAGCAACGTTGAGCGTCGTGACATCCTAATTCGGTATGACCTGCGGACGTGAAACTGCGGGCCATATCACATGTCAAAGGAGAGAGCTTATGTCTGTACTAACTACTTCCGACACACAATCGGGCACCGTTTCACAAACGCCCGCGGCTCAGCTGTTTCAGCCTGGCCACCTGGGGCGCTATGAACTTCCCCACCGGATCGTTATGGCACCGTTGACCCGCTCTCGCTCCCGCCAGCCGGGCAATGTACCCGCCGAGCTCAACGCATGTTACTACGCGCAGCGCGCCTCAGCCGCTCTGATCGTCAGTGAGGCCACCCAGGTGTCTATGCAGGGACAGGGCTACGCCTGGACGCCGGGTATTCACAGCCGCGAACAGGTCGAGGGCTGGCGATTGGTCACTGATGCAGTGCACAAAGCAGGAGGTTTGATCTTCCTGCAACTCTGGCACGTCGGACGCATCTCCCACCCTTCGCTGCAACCCGACGGCATGCTCCCGGTGGCGCCGTCGGCGATCAAGCCCAGCGGGCAGGCGTTTATCGAGAACGAAAACGGCGAGGGGGAACTGGTACCGTTCGTCACCCCGCGGGCGCTCCAGATCGAGGAGATGCCCTACCTGGTATGGCAATTCGTGAGTGGGGCCAAGAACGCGTTGGCCGCGGGATTCGACGGTGTTGAACTTCATGCAGCCAACGGCTACCTGCTCGACCAGTTTATCGAGTCCGGCACGAACAAGCGCACCGACGAGTACGGCGGCTCGGTCGAGAACCGGGCGCGGCTGCTTCTTGAAGTTGTCGAGGCGGTCAGCCAGGTTTGGGAACCGGACCGCGTCGGTGTGCGCCTTTCGCCACTCGGCTCATTCAACGACATGAGCGACGACGACCCGGAAGAAACATTCGGTACGATCGCCGCCGCACTCAACGACTATCGCCTCGCTTACCTGCACATTGTTAATCCGGCGATCGCCGAGGTCGAGCAGGGGATCCAACCCGACGCTCGCGCCATGCGAATGGTGGACCTGATACGCAGTCGGTACAGCGGGAAGCTCATCCTGACCGGCGGCTTTGACCAGGACACTGCTGACGCCTGGCTTCAGCAAGGCAAGGCGGATTTCATCGCCTTCGGTCGAAAGTTCCTGGCGAACCCGGATCTGCCGGAGCGGTTTCGCTTGCGCGCCACTCTCAATGCCGATGATGTGTCCACTTTCTACGGTGGCGGCGCCAAAGGTTATACGGACTACCCGAGTCTCGCCCAGGAACGGGGTGAAGAGCCGAAACCCTGCGTTGACGACAGTTGGCGATAATGCTTTGAAAGATTCAGGGTCGACGAGGAAAAGCATAATTCCGACATTGAATCGAAAGATATCCTTAATCGAACGAGCTTAGTGTCCCTCATATAATGCTGGAGGCCCCCAGCCGTAGATGCGATTCTGATGGTGGAAGCCTGTCCCTGGCAGAGGACCACTATGCTAGAGGAGCAAGCTATGCCAAGTGATGCGCTCGGCCGAAGTAAGGCGCTCGCCACGGGCATGTTAGCCGGCGTCATTGCTGCCTTGTCGATGACGCTCCTGCTGCTGTTCCTACGGATTCAATTCGGCGTGCCGACGCCTTCAGAGTTGATTGGCGACCGGATGGCGCCAATGATTTCCGTGGACACCTTCATCAAGCTTTTGGTGAAGTTTGGCGGTTTCAATAATCTAAAGAAGATTGGATTTGGGTCCGTCCTCGGCGGACAAATCGTCGTGGGCACACTTGGAGGTGTGCTGTACGCGTTGATTGTCAGTCGACCTGCGGCTCGGCAGTCTGAAATCGCGCGCCGTTTGACGACAACCAGTGCCGGCCTTCGATTCGTCATAATCTTCGTCGCAGCACTTTGGCTGCTGACGCTCGTATTGTTGTGGCCTGTGCTCGGCACGCACTACTACGGTCTGGCGCCCGGCCGCGCAACTCTGGTTACAACACTTTCCTTCCTATTTGCTTATGGTTTCTATGGGCTGTGCCTGATCCTCGGCTACGGCATTATCGCGAGGCAACCAACTGAACAGGCCTCTTCCGAAACGGGTACCGGCCCGCATCGCGGCCGTCGTGCCCTTTTGGTCGGAGGCATCGGCGCGGTGGTTGCGGTCGCCGTTAATATGATTTGGAAGCGGCTCTACGATATAGCTACCTTCAGCTACGACGGCACGCAGTATCTGGGCGACGATGTCCGGTTCGTAACGCCTAACGACCGGTTTTATGTCGTAACCAAGAACGTCATCGATCCACAGGTTAATCGCAATCTCTGGCGCCTGGAGATTGCCGGCATGGTTGACCGTGCGCGCTCCTACTCGTTCGAGGAACTGGTTGCGCTCCCGGCAGTCACTCAAGAGACCACGTTGATGTGCATCAGCAATCAAGTCGGAGGCGGGTTGATGAGCAATGCCGTCTGGAAGGGTGTGCCACTGCGAAGTTTGTTCGAGGCTTCCGGGCCGCATGCCGGCATTACCAGAGTTGTCCTCCGCGCGGTTGACGGCTACGACGACACGATTCCCTTCGAGAAAGCCATGGAACCGACAACGCTTGTCGCCCATCAGATGAACGAGGCGCCCTTGCCATTCAGACACGGTTATCCTGTGCGCCTCATTGTTCCGGGTTTATATGGAGAGAAGAGCGTCAAGTGGATTACCCGGATCGAGTTGCTGGCCCGGGACGTCAAGGGATTTTATGAGAAGCAGGGATGGGGACCAGACTTCACAATCCCGACGCAATCGCGCTTTGATGCCCCAGATTTTGGCAAGCCCATTCCGTTGGCCGCAAGCATCCCGCTAAAGGGCGTGGCCTTCGGTGGTAATCGTGGCATCTCGCGAGTTGAGGTCAGTTTCGACGGTGGAAATGATTGGCGAGAGGCGAAAATCAACACGCCAGGAACGCGTTTGACGTGGGCTTTGTGGAACTATGACTGGAAGCCGGAGCGGATAGGCGAATACAAACTTGTCGTGCGGGCGATTGATGGCGACGGCGCATTGCAAATTAAGGAAGAACGCTGGACGGCGCCTCACGGCGCTACCGGTTATCACAAAGTAACGGCCCGCGTGGTGGCTTGAAATTCTCTTAGACCTGGAGCGGCCGATGCCGAGATTGAACGGCTCATACTCGATTCTCGATCCACGAGCGTCCAGGTATGAATCAAACTTGTGCGCGCTGGCGGTAATGACCAAAGCGCCGCAGTCCGGAATCAGTAAGACGCGGCTGATACCTCCCCTGTCGGCTGCTGAAGCCGCCGCACTGAGCGCCTGCTTTCTGCGCGACACATGTGAAAACATTGCTGCGATAAGCTCAGAAGGCAACGCCGAAGGTATAGTGGTTTATACGCCAGTGGGGGCGGAGGATAGCTTTGAGGGTCTGCTGCCCAAGACTTTCAGCCTCCTCTCACAACGCGGCTCATCATTCGGTGATCGACTCTTTTTTGCGGCGGAAGATCTTTTAGCAGTGGGCTACGAATCGCTTTGCCTGGTCAACTCTGACAGTCCTACCTTGCCGCCGACGCTGTTGCGAACTGCGGTTTCGGAGCTTGCCAAACCTGGTGATTGCCTTGTCCTGGGGGCGGCTATGGATGGTGGTTACTACCTAATCGGACTTAAGAAGGCCCATCGTCATCTGTTCACCGATATCGATTGGAGCACGTCAATGGTTCTCACTCAGACCATTGAGCGCGCGGCTGAGATTGGCCTGGAAGTAGCAATACTGTCCGCGTGGTACGACGTCGATGATGCGGCGACCCTGCGTCACCTCTGCGATGAGTTATTCTCCAGGAACGGCGAGCCCGCTGCGGATTCCGATATTGTTGCCTACCACGCTCCTCACACTCGTAACTACCTGTCCCGGTTGATCGGGAGTAAAGGCATGTGCCAGCGCATTTGGGGAGCCGATGCTAAACTTGGGAACAGGTGACCTCAAGATGGCGAATTGGCTAACGCGGCTTCGCAAAGAGTCGATCATCAGAACAAATACTCTGCTCTTGCTGCTCGGCGCCGCTTTACTTCTGCTCTATCGCGTTGGCCTGAGCGCCAATGCCCTTGGAGACATCAAATGGTTTATCCAGGTCGCGTTGGGCCAGTCAGCGATCTACCTGGTTGCCGCCTGGATAATTTTTCGTGCCAGGTCCTCGCGCTCAACTCTTCTGCTGGTGATTGTCTTCTCAGTTCTGTTTCGACTTAGCGTTCTTTTTAGCCCGCCGTTTCTTTCCGGCGATATCTACCGTTACGTTTGGGACGGCCGCGTACAGTCTGCCGGTATAAATCCTTATCGGTATATTCCTGCTGCTCCGGAGTTGGCGCACCTGCGCGATGATGCCATCTATCCGAAAATCAATCGTCGTGAGTATGCGCGTACGATTTATCCGCCCGTTGCCGAGACTCTCTTTTTTCTGACGACCAGAATCAGTGAGTCCGTAACGTGGATGAAACTCACCATGCTTGGCTTTGAGCTAATCGCGATTTGGACCATTGCGCAATTGCTGGTTTCGTTTGGGATGCCGCGAGAACAAATCTTAGTCTACGCCTGGCACCCTTTGGTTGTCTGGGAGTTTGCCGGAAGCGGGCATCTTGATGCTGCAGCAATCGCCTTCATCGCGTTGGCTCTTCTCGCTCGTCGCAGAAACGCGAATGTTGCCTCCGGCTGTGCCCTCGCCTGTGCCACGCTCATCAAGTTCTTCCCAATCGTTCTCTTACCTGTCGTGTACAAGCGTTGGGGGTGGAAGATGCCCCTGGCATTTGCGATCACAATCATCCTGGCCTATCTGCCTTATTTGGGGGTTGGCGCACATAGAGTACTCGGCTTCCTGCCGGAGTATGCGCAGGAAGAAGGATTAGTTAGCGGTAGACAGTTTTATGCATTGAATGTGGCACATAAGGTGTTTGGAGCGAATGTTCCGGCCGTTGCCTTTCTGGTCTTTGCTCTGATGCTCATGAGCGCAGTCGCAGTCTGGGCGCTCTTCCGGAACGCTCAACGCCAAAACATCATGAAGTCGGGGATGGTACTGGCGACTGCGGCAACCGCCCTCTTCTCGCCGCGTTTCTCGTGGTATTTCGCGTGGCTGGTTCCGTTTCTTTGTTTTGCACCGTCATTGGCCGTTTTCTATCTCACAACAACCAGCTTCGTTCTCTATTTCAGTTGGTTGAACGACAGTCCCGATCAGATGTTCAGATTAAACTCTTTTCTCTATCCGCCCTTCCTGCTGATGGCGGCGGTAGAGTTCTGGTTTCGTTATTCGCGGTTTCGTTTTGTTCCGTTGAGACAACTTAAACGGCCAGTTCCGGGCCGGGAATAGACGATCGATAATCCAGGAGACTAAAAAGATGAAGGCACTGGTAACAGGCGGGGCTGGTCTGATCGGCTCGCATATTGCTGACTTGCTGATTCGTGAAGGCTGGTCGGTGCGCATACTCGATAACCTCGAGCCTCAGACGCACCGCAAAGGCAAACCCGCCTGGATTCCTCCTGAGGCCCACTTTGTTGAAGCCGATATTCGTGATCGTTCCGCTCTTACAGCGATCCTCAAAGACATTGATATCGTGTTTCATCAGGCAGCCTACGGCGGATACATGCCGGAGATCGCTAAGTTTGTCTCGGTCAACAGTTTCGGTACGGCGCAAATGCTCGAGATCATCCGCGACGAAAAGCTGCCTGTAAAGAAAGTCATTGTGGCTTCGTCCCAAGCTGTCTACCCTGAAGGGGCGGCACAATGCGCACGGCACGGGCTGGTCTTTCCCGCAGTGCGCCCGGTTGAACAGCTGAAAAGAGGCGATTTCTCGGTCCATTGTCCACACTGCGGTTTTGAAACAGCCTCGGTGCCCACGGTCGAGGAAACGCCGATTACGGGCGAGAGTGTTTATGCCATCACGAAGGTAGACCAGGAGCGGCTCGTCCTTACATGGGGACGACAGACAGGAATTCCAACTGTTGCGCTGCGCTATTCCTGCACGTATGGTCCAAGGCAGTCAATCTTCAATCCGTACACGGGAGTTATCGCAATATTCTGCACGCGTCTGCTTAGCAACCAAGCGCCCGTAATCTACGAGGATGGATCGCAGACGCGCGACTTGTGTTTCGTCGAAGACATCGCCCGCGCGAACCTGTTGGTGGCCACCAACGATAAACTCGACGGTCAGGCCGTCAACGTCGGAAGCGGTAAGGCAACGTCGATTAGCGAGTTGGCACGCTTGATTTCCAGTGCGCTCGATATCCATATCGAGCCAGTTGTGCGAGGCGAGTTCCGTCCCGGCGAAATGCGTCATTTGATTTCGGATATCACGCGCGTTCGGGCGGCCGGCTTTGCTCCGCGCGTCGATCTTGAAACTGGAATAGAGCGGTACTTGAATTGGATTCGCGCGCAAGCAGACGTGCGCGACTATTTCGCGGCTGCTGAAACCGGACTTCGCTCGAAGGGCATTATCCAAAGCGCCGAAAGAACTGCTGGAGCTTGATCCGGAGCGAACATTACGATGCAAGCCTCAGTAATCATCCCAGCTCTAAATGAAGAAGAGACCATCGCCGACATCGTTCAGGCGATTACAAATGAGATCTCCGAGGTAATCGTCGTCGACAACGGCAGTACTGACGCCACCGCTGAACGCGCCGCTCTGGCCGGGGCGAGCATCGTGTCCGAACCACGGCGAGGCTACGGCCGGGCTTGTGCCGCCGGGGTTCGAGCGCTCGCTCCCGATTGCGAGATCGTCATTTTCCTCGACGGTGATGGCAGTGACCGTCCCGAGATAATGGATCGTCTGATTCAACCGATCGCTGAGGGAAGGTCCGATTTCGTAATTGGTTCACGCACTCGCGGCGAACGCGAGCCCGGAAGTTTGAACCTTCCACAAGTCGTTGCTGCAAGAGTCGTTGGAATTCTGGTGTATGCACTCTATGGCGTTCGCTATACAGATATGTGTCCATTTCGCGCGATCCGTCGCGACGCGCTTGAACGTCTCGGAATGCGCGAAATGACGTATGGCTGGAACCTTGAAATGCAGATGCGCGCCGCACGTGCGAATCTACGCATCCTTGAGATCCCAGTCGATCATCGCCGTCGTGCCGGCGGAAAGTCGAAGGTTTCCGGGACGGTGCGCGGGACTTGTCTGGCGGCGGTGCGGATAGGGTTTACCCTGGCCCGTGTTGCATTGGGAGGTTTCGTTAGCGGTCAACGTCGCCGGACGGGCACGTTAGAGAAAGATGCTAAAGATTATCAGCGCGAATAGCGCATGATCGTGCGGTGAGAAGGGTGTTAGGTTGCACAGATTGCACTTTCAGTTATCGCCGGATTTGCGGCTGGAGTGATTGATCTTCCTGAAGAGTTCGCAGGAGATAGGATTGAGATTGCATCCGATGCGCACACTGTCACAAAGGCCACAGCTAACATGGAAAACGCTTCAGGCTGTGAGTTGACCTAATCTTCGAGTACCGCTTCAACATCGATGGTGATGTCGACTTCATTACTGACGACAATCCCGCCACGGTCCATTGTATCCTGCCAACTGACTCCAAAGTCCTGACGATTGATCTGAGTGGTAGCCAGGAATCCCGCGCGTTTCCTCGGTCCCTTGTCAACTCCATCCTCCCACCAGGGGGTCTCCCACTGTCCCAGGTAGCTGACATTCAAGATGGCTTTACGAGTAACTCCCCGAATCGTCAGATCTCCTGCGACTGTATAGTCGTGTTCGCCTTTGATCTCAACTTGATTGCCCGCGAAGGTGATCTCCGGATGATGGTCCACATCAAGAAAGTCTGCGCTACGCAGATGGTCGTCACGTTCCTTTACCCCCGTCCAGATTTCCCTGGCGTCAATCCGTACCTTGAGGGAAGAATTGCGCGGGCTTTCCGGATCAAACTCAAGCGTGCCGTGAATGTTTTTGAAATGTCCACGGACGTAGGTCACCATCATGTGCCGGGCACGAAACTCGGCTGCGGTGTGTCCAGGTTCAAAAGTCCATTTAGCCATAGTTGAATCTCCGTGGAGCATCTTTATTGGGATCAAGCAGCAGTATTGTACCAGTCAGGTGTTATCCCAGTAGCCTTGGATCAAAGGTGAATGGCTGACACGGCTCGATTTTCAAAGAAGCGAAGTCTGGATGCTTTGGATTGATCAAGTAATTACTTTCGCTCTCGATTACTGCGCTGGGCACTTCGAGCACGGCTGAGGATCCGGCAGCGACCCATGCGTCGCCGATCGCAAGTAACTCGAGTGGGCCTGGATTATCCCTCCAGTCGGTGGGAAGCAGGGAGCGATCCAGACTCTTCACAAGGACACTATCAAAGTGAACGGCACAGACTGAGTAGGCGGGGAGGATATCTGTGTTCTCTAGGTGTACCAGTATTTCCAGGACTGCCAGTGATAGACTGCCTGCCGGATAGACCATGCGCACGCCTACGCTGTTCCATCGCCCTCCATAGAGGCGGGTGCCCTCTCCATCGAAAGCTTGCGTGGCGAGCCGGGTTTTGACGATTCGCCAGGCGGTTGGCATTAAGTGAAGACCCCATGCTCAAGTCGTCCAATCAAGCGCTCAACTTCGAGCGCGCCGAATTCAGACTTTGTAAGCGTTAAGGGAGCGACTCCGCTTAGTGCTCGCTGAGGTGTGGAGAGCCAATGCATTGCTGCACGGTTATCGCCCTCGAAGAGTTCAATAGCTTTAGCGAAAACCCTCGATACGCGCAAAAGGCGGTCCGATTCGTCCGGTTGCAGTCGCCCTTCTTCCTTGCGCCGGTGGAGGGTTCTGTTCCCGATTTGCGCGAGTTCCGCCAAATCCTTAATCGGTATATGACGAGCGGGTCCCAGTCGGGGCTCGTTGAAGGGCAGTATTGGGATGGACCGGCAATTTGAACGCCAACCCCAGAGGTCAATTCCAGATGGTCCTATCGCTATTCTAATTCTTTAATTTATCACTTAGGAGTGAGGGAAATTGAAATAAAGTCTCCGCCAGGCTGCATATACCAGCCTGGCGGAGACTTTGCTTAAGTTATCGGGTAGCTGGTTTCCGGATTGTTCCGGGAACAATGTGGTTTGCAGCGGTGAGGGTGAATCTGTCTGTCAGATTTCCCACCATTACGGTGAAGTCACCCGGCTCGGTAATCGATTTGTTGTCCGGACCGATGAAAGAGAGGTCGTCCTTTGTGAGTGTGAAGGTAACTGCGTGGGTTTGCCCGGCCTCAAGGTTGATTTTTGCAAAACGTTTCACTCGCTTGCCAGGAGGAGTGATAGTTGCAACCTCGTCCCTGACGTAAAGGATTACGGTTTCTTTGCCCGCACGTCTCCCATTGTTTGTCACGTTGAAGGACACCTGGACCTGACCGTTCATCTGAACCTGTTTGCTGCTGAGACGCAAATTGCTATAGCTGTAATTCGTATAGCTCAGGCCATGACCAAACTCGAATTGCGGATTGAACGCGGCGTTTCCAAAAGCTGTTTCTTCAGTCTCAAACAACTTGTGATCGTAAGTGACTAAACCGTTGGGAGAACGTGGATATGTGAAGGGAAGCTTACCCCCCGGGTTGTAATCACCAAATAGTACGTCGGCGACAGCGATGCCTCCTTCGTTACCCGGGTTTGGTGCAAGAAGAATCCCACCCGCAGCGTCTGCGATGCGGCTGATAATACGGGGCCGTCCTTCGACCAGCACAAGGACGACCGGCTTGCCAGTGGCTTCGAGTGCCTCGACCAACTTCAATTGCGGTTCGCTCAAGGTCAGATCGGTGACGTTTCCAGGCGTTTCCGCATAGGACGATTCACCCACGCAAACTACGGCAACATCGACATTGCGGACAGCACGTACTGCTTCCTGTATATCAATCTCCTTCTCGAAGGAGACGCCTGGAACGTATGTCAGGTTCTTTCCAACCTTGGCCTCGATTGCGCGAAGGACGGTCGCTCGATCCTTTGGGTAGAGTTCCGGTTTGTTACCCTGCCAAACATAAGTCCAGCCGTTGTTAAGCGAGATTAGACTGTCTGCAGCCGGGCCGGTAACAAGCACTCTGCTGGTTTTTGCGAGGGGAAGGATATTGTTTGCATTCTTGAGCAGTGTCATGGATTCGCGCGCTGCCTGTAGCGCCAGTTGGCGGGATGTGTTTGTCCCAAGTCCAGACTTCAGCGACGGGTCTGGCATTGGGTTTTCGAAAAGGCCCAATTCAAACTTGACACGAAGAATTCTGCGCACAGCCTCGTTAACACGTGATAACGGGATCTTGCCCTCCCTGACGAGCTCGACCATCAGATCGCTAAAGCTGTAGCTACTTGGCACCATGCTCATGTCAACCCCAGCCATGATCGACATCCGGGTGGCTTCCTTTTCGTCGGCCGCTACTTTCCAGACACTGACAAGTTTCTTGATATCCTCCCAATCGGAGACAACGAAACCCTGGAAACCTAGTTCACCACGAAGGATGTCGGTCAGAATGTGATGGTTGACATGTCCTGGCGTGCCGTTGATTTCGGCGGAGTTAACCATGACAGTTTGAGCGCCGGCGTTAACGGCAGCGGCGAAACTGGGCAGAAAGTACTCTCTCAAATAATTTTCAGGAATCCAGGCCGGCGTCCGATCCCTTCCGGTCAACGGAAAGCTGTAGCCTACATAGTGTTTCAAGCTGGTGGCGATATGATTTGGGGAAGAGAGGTCCTGGCCTTCGACACCGCGGACAAATGCCACGCCCATTACCTTCGCAAGGTAAGGATCCTCCCCGAATGTTTCGTAGAAACGGGGCCAAAGAGGCTGGCGTCCCAAGTCCAGCACCGGCGAGAAAGTCCACGGAATGCCTGCGGCGCGAGTCTCTACAGCCGTCACCTCTGCAAGATGCTGCATCAAAATGGGGTTCCAGGTGGCCGCCATTCCAATCTCCTGTGGATACAGCGTTGAACCCTGAATGTAATTTGCGCCATGTATCGAATCGATCCCGTAGATTACGGGAATCTTCAATCTGGTCCTTGCGGCGGCCTCCTGAATCTGCCGAATTATTTCGTGCCATTTGTCGATAGAGAGAGCATTATCCTTAACGTTCAAAATCGAGCCGGCCCCATATTTAACGACAGCTTGTTCAAGCTTTGCCGGATCAATCCGGAAATTATCGCCTTCGCCGGTGCTCACCATTCCGATCTCAAGCTGCGTCATTTGCCCGATCTTTTCTTCGAGTGTCATCTGGCCAATCAGGCGTTCGATGCGACGCGAATTATCCCGCGCTGGTTTTGGTGCGCGGCCTGCTGTTTGAAAGAAGGCGTCGCTATCTGGAATTTCAGTAGCTACAGTATCGCTGACGTTCCGAATTGACGCGGCGCTTTGTTGCAGGGGCAGACAGAAGGTCTGAACAGACAGCAGGACGGCTAAAAAAAACACGATAATCTTCATCTATGGTCTCCGGTCCGATAAGAAAGGTTTGAAACTGAGAGCAGTTTTCGTATTCTCGTCTATTATTGCTTCCGCTTCAAGCGTTTTGGGTGTACAGCTTTGAGTTTATTAAGTCATACGATAGAGTGTCGAGTATTGGGCCCAACCGGATTGAACGCAATATTGCGGGTTCTACAACTAAAGTATGAGATATGGAGCCAACTTCAGGCCCATGACAGGCTAAAGATTGGATGTTAAGGTGCTTTTGTAAGTCATCAAACACCCAGTTTCGGGTTTTGGTGGTTCAAAAGGCACTCCCTCCTGACTTTGTTGCAAACCGTAGACTGTCGCCATTTGAACCACTTGAGATTAAGATTCTCGACCCGGAACTGGGCTTTCCCTTTTGGGGGTGGACCGGCCCTTTTGGGGGACAGTTCGGCGATTTGAACGCCAACCCCAAGAGGTCAATTCCAGTTCATCCAATCGCTAGTCTAATTCCGTAATTTGAGGACGCGAACAAATTGAATAAGCTTTTAATGTCCATTAAACGAGTGACTGTTTAAACTGCATTATGGACGATACCGTGACAGGAAGAGACTCTTTAGAACGCCAGGTCGGGTTAGGTGTCGCCACAGCGCTTGTGGTGGGAGAAGTTATCGCCGTTGGAATCTTCCTGACCCCGGCAGGAATGGCAAAGTCGCTGGGGTCGCCGATGTGGCTGCTGGTGGTGTGGCTTGTAATGGGGGCGATGGCGATTTGCGGCGCGCTTTGTTACGGGGAACTCGCGGTCAGGTTTCCAGAGGCTGGCGGAGCATATGTTTACCTGCGCGAGGCATTCGGAGCTCCACTGGCGTTTCTTTACGGATGGATGGCCCTGCTTGTGATGGACCCCGGCCTGACCGCAGCGCTCGCAGCCGGTCTGGCGGGCTATGCGGTGTATGTCCTTGGGATATCGCCACTTCAGGGAAAGTTACTTGCAATCGGTGTGATTCTATTGGTTGCCGCTGTAAACATAGTCGGGGTAAAGCCGGGTGCCGGTATTGTGTGGCTATTAACTGTGCTGAAACTGGGACTATTGGGATTTGTGCTAGTTTGGGGTTTCGGCTTACGGCTTGGTCATTGGTCTAACTTTTCACCTTTTATTGCGCAGCGGCCCGGGTCTGAGTCGTTGATTGCCGGCCTGGCTGGGGCGTTGGTCGGTGCGTTCTTTTCATTTGGCGGGTGGTGGGATCTGAGCAAACTGGCAGGCGAAGTGCGGCGCCCCGAATACACCTTGCCACGAGCACTGGTCTATGGAGTAGCCGTAGTTACCGCAGTGTATCTGTGCGTTAGCACTGTGTTTATTTACCTGGTGCCGATTGAGCGTGTAACAACCGGAGAAACATTCGCAGCCCAAGCGGGAGAAGTTCTGTTCGGCAAGTCAGGGGCGGATATATTTTCGTTGATTGTAATCGTAGCCGTTCTAGGGAGTCTTGCCGGCATAATTATGTCCGCGCCAAGAGTCTACTTTGCGATGGCCCGTGACCGCCTGTTTTTCCCATCTGCCGCCGCTGTCCATCCACGATTTGGAACGCCAGCGCGTTCTATTGCGCTCCAGGCGATACTTGCTTCGATCCTTGTCGCGCTGGGTACGTTTGATAAGATCATCGCCTATTTTATTTTTGTCGTCGTGATTTTTATCGCTCTGACGATTATTGCTGTATTTGTCTTACGACGTAAGAATCCAGTTAAGCTGGTTTATATGACGCCGGGCTATCCGGTGACGCCTGTGGTGTTTCTATTCCTGATTCTGCTGTTGCTGGTTCTGCTTGGGGCGCACGATCCCGGGCAGGCTTTTCTTGGCGTTGGCGTGGTAGCACTTGGGCTGCCAGTCTATTATCTTGTATTTCGCCGACGGAATATACCGAATGTGATGGAGAAAGCTTAAATATGACCTGGATCAAGACCGTACCGTTTAACGAGGCCGACGAAAAATTGCGGAAAGCGATGGAATCGCAGCGACATTTGTATCCGATCGAATATGCGACCCCGGTTCATCCAACCGCGGATGGGGAGTCATCTGGAATTGTTGCGTCACACTCTTTATTGCCGGATGTACTGTTTCATGCATTCGCGACGTTTGGATCTTTGATGTCGCCGGAGTTGCCGCTGGAGAGACGGCAACATGAGATGATCGCGACAATGGTGTCAGTCACAAACCGGTGTCACTATTGAATCGAATCGCACGCAGAGTTTCTGCGTAGAGTTTCGCTGGACGATTCGATGGTGCGGGCACTGCAAGAGGACTACGAGAATGCCCCGATATCAGAACAAGATCGTGTGATGCTGGATTTTGTTATTCAGTTGACACGCGATGCGACTCGGATTTCACCGCAAGACCACGAGCGGTTGCGCGGGGTGGGGTTTGATGATCGTGGAATACTGCAAATAACCCTGATTGCGTCGTGGTTTAACTATATTAATAGGGTGGCGGATGCGTTGGGGGTTGGCCGGGGTTAAGCAGGAAGGGGAAATGGGGAAAGGGGAAGGGGGAAGGGAAGAAGGCGTGGCGGTCCCGTCTGTCGTTGGTGGGGTTAGGCTGAGATGGGGTTGGGGATATTTTGGAAATTCGTGGGAGCTGGCATAATATTCGTGCACCGGAAAGTCTGCGAGAATTGGCAATATACAGTAGATTAGTTTTCACTCTCTCTTCCGGTTTTTGGATCGTTTCGGTTTGTCTAATTAAATAAGGACCTTGTATAAGGAGAACGAGATACTATGGCGGCTACATCAGCTCATAGCATGCAATCCGCTTTGCATGCTGAGTCGAGCCTATACGAAAAGCTGAACGGACAGTGGCATAAACGTGCGCTTCAGTCCTTTATGTTTGTCGTGCTGGCCCACTGGGCTGAACATCTGGCCCAGGCATACCAGATATATGTTATGGGCTGGCCCCGACCAAAGGCGGGTGGTTTTCTTGGTCTGTTTTACCCATGGTTGGTTAATTCCGAGGCACTGCATTACGGCTACGCGATAATCATGCTGATCGGTCTGTGGATCTTGCGTAAGGGATTTACGGGCACTTCAAGAAAATGGTGGACAATTGCCCTGGTGATCCAGTTCTGGCATCACATTGAACATGCGTTGCTTCAGGGGCAGGTTCTATTTCATCACAATCTGCTAGGCTCGCCGGTTCCTGTCAGTTTCCTTCAGATGGCGTTTCCGAAATCGCGGGTGGAAATTCATCTATTTTACAACGCGATAGTTTTCATCCCGATGGTAATTGGCATGTATTATCACATGTTTCCACCCAAAGGTGAGGAAGCCGCAGCCTGCACCTGCGCTTTGAGGCATGATGTTTTAACCACTGCCTCAGCTTGAAAGTCAACGCTCGAATAATTTGGCCGCGGATTAACCCAGCGCGGCAGAGCCGCAAGCTGGGTAATTTTGAATTACGAATTTTGAATTTTGAATTGCTGAAGTCACAGTATTTCAAGATGGTGAGTTTAGTCGTTCATATGTGGTGATAAAATCTCGCCAGGAAAACAAGAAGTTACGGATCTGCATTGCAAATGAAACGCGGATCTATATCACGCCACGGAAGATTGGTACAAAAACAGAAATTAGCCGCGGATTCACGCGGATAAAACGCGGATCATAACAAATAGAGGCCGTATTGACCTGAAAGCCAGGACAGTCAGATTCTAACGGTAAGTTTGCCAGCTGATAATCGTGGTTGAGTTACAGTATCTATCGAACTGGGTAGTAGTGGTAGCGGGTCGGGTATTTGTTTTCCTG
>WNFR01003326.1_pt1 | contig 16673 bp, 15 predicted proteins | sample 5400221 | NCBI WGS metagenome assembly WNFR01 (sample SAMN13153357, study PRJNA577476) | soil metagenome | isolation source: 40 cm soil under Madrone tree | place: USA:California | collected 2016-06-14
GCTCCGCGTCGACTGCGGAGGTAGCGGAAGTCGAAGCCCAGAAATCCGAAGCTTTCACCTCGCTCAAGGTCGACCATGCGGCTCTTTTCATCATTGATTTCAACCTGCAGCTTGCCGAACTCCTCCCGAAGCCGTTTGTCCACTGCCCCTACGAGCCAGTCATGTCGCTTATAGGCGTCGATCAAGATCACCAGATCGTCTGCGAACCTCGCATATTCGATGTAGGTGTACTTGCCATTGCGGGTGACCTCCCGCGCTCGCTCCAGCATTCGATCCACCTCATTGAGGTAGAGGTTACTGAGCAAGGGCGAGATCACTCCCTGAACGCAAAAGGTAACTTCCGCTTTGAGCGGACCATCGCGGATTGGCGTTCCGGATTTGTGCTTGATTTGCGTCGCAAAGAGTAATACGATTATGTCACATGGCGCGATCGACCCAGGCGCAGAGAGCCGAGCGGGTGAGGGCGGCGCAGGAGTTGCTCGCGCGGGGGACCAGCATGGCGGAAGCGGCTGTCGCTTTGTCGCGCGATTTTGGTCTGTCGCGGCGTCAAGCCTATCGCTCCCTCGCGGAGGCTCAGACGGTCGCGCCGGCGCCGACGGTCGGCGAGGCGTCGGTGACGATTACGCTCAGGATTCCGCGCAACATTGGACGGGAGCTGCGGGCCTACTCCGTGAGCAGCGGGCTGACCCTGAGCGAGATCGTCCGACGCGCGATATCGGCGTTTCTGTCGGCAGCGCGTGGACATGGTTGAGCGGCGGAACAAGCGTGACGTCTGTCTCGAATATACCTTTGACCGTCTGCTCGTCGCCAAGCTCGAACAGGTCTATCGGACCCTCGTCCCCGATCGCGTACGGGTTATCGGCGAGCCTGCCCCGGCGCAGGCCGGGGGCAGCAAGCTGATCGGAGCGGGCGATGAAGACGGCGGCAATCTACGCCCGGGTATCCTCGCACAAGCAGCAGGAGGAGAACACCATCGCCCGCCAAACGGCGGCGCTGACCGCGTTCGCCGCCGAGCAAGGCGACGCTGTTCCCACGGAATGGATATTCGAAGACGAAGGCTATAGTGGCGCGAGTTTGATCCGTCCCGGCCTCGAGCGGGGGCGCGACTTGGCGGCCGAAGGCGCGCTCGACGCCGTGCTGGTCGATGCGCCCGATCGGCTCAGTCGACGAGATGCCTATCAGATCCTGCTGATCGAGGAGTTGGCTCGTGCCGGTGTCGAGACCCGGTTTATCCGCTCGCCACGGGCGACAACCGCGGAGGATCAACTGTTGCTCCAGTTCCAGGGCATGATCGCGGAATACGAGCGGGCGCAGATCCTCGAACGTTCGCGTCGCGGCAAGCGACATCGCGCCCGACAAGGGCAGGTCAGCGTGCTCAGCGGCGCGCCGTTCGGTTATCGCTATGTTCGCAAGAGCGAGCAGTCGGCGGCGTATTACGAGATCAACGAGGTGGAGGCGCCGGTCGTTCGATGGGTGTACGAGCGCTATACCATTGACGGTCTCAGCATCGGTGCGATCACCGGTCTGCTCAATGAGCAGCGGATCCCGACGCGCAAGCAAACCGGTCGCTGGGAACGCTCGACGGTCTGGGCCATGCGGCGTAACCCCGCCTATAAAGGCGCCGCTGGCTTTGGCAAGACACAGACCGCGCCACGGCAACGCATCACCCGACCGTTACGCCTGCGCGGCGGCATCGCCTCGCGCGACAGCGCACACCATGAGCGGCCACAGGACGAGTGGATCGCCATTCCGGTGCCGTCGATCATCGATGAGCAGACCTTCGCCCTCGCCCAGCAGCCTCTGGCAGCCAACAAGACGCACGCCCCGCGCCGTACGGTCGTGCCCAGCGTGGTGCAGGGCCTGGTATCCTGTGCCAACTGCGGCTATGCGCTCTACCGGACATCGACGCGATCGAGCGCGCGCACGATCTATTACTATCGTTGTCTCGGTTCCGATGCGTGGCGCCAGCTCGGCGGACCGATTTGCCATAGCCGTCCGATCCGCCAAGATCTTCTCGATCGCGTCGCGTGGACCGAGATCGTCAAGTTGCTCGAAGAGCCCGGCCTGATCCAGAGCGAGCTCGACCGCCGGCTGGAGGCCGCACGCCATACCGATCCGGCAAAGCGTCGCGAAGATGCGCTTCGGCGCGATCTCGCCCGTCTGCAAAAGAGCATCGAGCGTCTGCTCACCGCCTACCAAGAAGACCTTCTGTCGCTCGACGCGTTGCGCCACCGCATGCCCGAGTTGCGTCGGCGCGAGAACGCGACCCGCGCCGAGCTCCAATCGATCGCAGGGCAGACCACCGACCGCGCCGCCTATTTGCGTCTCGCTGAAACGCTGACCGCGTTTCTCGCCCGCCTGCGCTCGTCGGCCGAAACTCTCGACATAATCGAGCGTCAGCGCGTGGTTCGACTGCTGGTCAAGGAGATCCTGGTCAGCGACGACAGAATCGTCATCCGGCACTCCATTCCCCTTCCAACCGCACCATCGGGCAGTCATGACGCCTCACCAATCGCCGGCTACTCCAGCTCAGCCTCAGGCAAAAGTTACCTTTTGCGTTCAGGGAGTGATCTCCCCGCTGCTGGCCAACATCTATCTGCACCCGCTCGACCTCTTGATGGAAGCGAGCGGTTACCGGATGGTGCGCTACGCGGACGACTTCGTGATCCTGTGCCGGACGCAAGACGAGGCGCTGGCCGCACTGCGCCAAGCCGAGGCGTGGGTGACGGCAAACGGCCTCACGCTCCACCCGGACAAGACGCGGATCGGCGACAGCCGACAACCGGGCCAGGGGTTCGACTTCCTGGGCTGCCGGTTCGAGGCCGGCTACCGCTTCGTGCGCAAGAAGAGCCGGAACGCGTTCAAGAGCCTGCCCCCGGCGAAAGCGGGGGACAAGGTGCGCGCCAAGACGGGACGATGCCGGGGCGTGAGCTTGGGGCGGATCATCGCCGACCTCAATCCCATGCTCCGAGGGTGGTTCGGCTACTTCCAGTATGTCGTGCCATCCGAGCTGCGCGCCCTGGACGGCTTCATCCGACGACGGCTGCGCGCGGTCCTGCGCAAGCAGGAAAAGCGCCCGGGCTTCGGACGAAACCTCGACGACCACCAACGCTGGCCCAACACTTTCTTCGCGGAGCATGGACTGTTCACCTTAACCGCAGCCCATTATCACGCGAGACACTCCCGATGAGGAACCCAACGACTGGAGAGCCGTGTGCGGGAAAACCGCACGCACGGTTCGGAGGGAGGGGAGGCCAACAGCCTTCCCTACCCCTATCGTCTTGACGCAACCGCAATGTCCGTAAAGAAGACGTGGGTGCCAACGGATCAAAGTCCGTGGGCTGAAGGCCCACGGGCTAAGCTCGGCCACGGGGATACGCTCCGGTTGCACAGGATCGTGGCCGCGCAATCCATTTCGATTTCCCGGACAGCCCTGCCGCGAGCGGGGAGAGGGAGGGACCCGCGTAGCGGGAGGGTGAGGGGTGGGCCAGCGACGGGTCTTGGGTTCGTCCTTCTTGCCGGGTTCGGTTATGGTCGTCGGGATGAGTGCCCCAGATGATCCTTTGCGGCGCCCTCGAGGGTTCCTCGCAAGTTTCGCGGCCGCTACGGCCTTTCTCACCAGGGTTCCGATTGATACGCCGACGCCCGGCGCCTGGCAGCTCGCCGATTCGGCCTGGGCATTTCCGCTGGTCGGCGCCGGTGTAGGAGCCGTGGCCGGGTTGGCCTTTTTGCTGGCCCAGTTGGTCGGCCTCGGGGATTGGCCGGCTGCGCTGTTGTCGGTGCTCTCCGGTCTCGCTTTGACTGGAGCATTGCACGAGGACGGACTCGCCGACACCGCCGACGGTTTTTCGGGAGGCCGGGATCGCGAAGCGAAGCTCGCGATCATGCGCGACAGCCGGCAGGGCACCTTTGGCGTGCTGGCGCTCCTATTGAGCGTGCTGTTGCGTGCCGTGGCGCTCGCCACCATCGGCGACGCGATCCATGCCGGTCTCGCACTGATCGCGGCGCATGCCGTCTCGCGTGCCGCACTGCCCGTGACGATGTGGCGGATGGGGCCGGCGCGCGCGGAGGGTCTCGGCGCCGCGGTCGGAACGCCTCGCCCGCGCGGCGTGATCGGCGCCGCGGCGATCGGCATCCTGATCGGCTTGGCGGCGCTCGGTCCGACCCGGGGGCTGATCGCCCTCGGCCTCACCGGCGCGATGGTTTTTGCGACGGCCCGGCTGGCGTGCCGCCAAATCGGCGGCTACACGGGCGACGTTCTCGGGGCCTTTCAGCAAATCGGAGAGATCGTGATGCTGCTCGTGGCGTCGGCGCGATGACGGCGAATTCAGCACGCCCTGACGGCGGGCGGGGGTTCCTTGGTCTGATCTCTCATCGGGGCGATCAAGCCGCGGCCGGTGTGGGCACCACCCGCCTCTGGCTGGTCCGGCATTCACCGGTGGCGCATGCCGGCCGGATCTACGGCCAAGCCGACCTTTCCTGCGACTGTTCCGAAACTGCGCTCTTCGCCGGCCTTGCCGAAAAGCTGCCGCGCGCCGCGGTCTGGGTGACCAGCAATTTGCGCCGCACCCACGAGACGGCCGCGGCGATCATCCGCGCCGGCCTCCCCGGACCGCTGCCGATCCCCGGCCCCGACGCTATCGAGATGGCGGATCTCGCCGAACAGGATTTCGGCCATTGGCAGGGCCTCACTTATGAGGAACTCCAGGAATCCCGCGCCGGGGATTTTCATCGCTTTTGGCACGCCCCTGCCCATGAGGCTGCGCCTGGCGGGGAAAGCTTCGCAACGGTCATCGAGCGGGTATCACGAGCGATCCACCGGCTGGTGGATTCGCATCCCGGACGCGACATCATCGCCGTCGTGCATGGTGGCACGATCCGTGCCGCATTGGCGCTGGCGCTCGGCCTCGACCCCGAAGCCGCGCTCGCCTTCACGATCGAGAATTGCTCGATCACCCGGATCGACCGGATCGACGGTCCGGGCATGGGCCACGGCTGGCGCGTCGTGACGGTGAATCGCCCGCCGCGCTGAGCAAGCCGGAAGTGACATCGTCACCGGATCACCGCGGCGCCGCGTTCTTGGTGCCCGGCACGACCTGCCGCATGAGATGAAGGTGGTTCCGGACGCCCTCCCGGCGGTAGTGCGCTTCGTCGACGAGCGCGCGGACAATGCGGATGCCGAGCCCACCGATGGGGCGCTCTTCCCCCGGCATGTCCAGATCCGGCCCGGCGCGGGCGAGCGGATCGAATGGGCGCCCGTCGTCGACGAAATCGATCGTCAGCAGGCCGTTTCCCCAACCGAGCCCGACAGCGACGCTGCCGGCCGCCGATCGACCTTTGTAACCATGGGCGACGACATTGGTGAAGAGCTCTTCGAGAATGATGAGAAGCCGAGCCCGTTCTTCGTCGGGAAGACCACACCTGCGCGCGAACGCCTCGGTAAAGGCTCCGAGTTGCGAGAGCTCTGCGCCGTCGCTGCATAGCGTTATCGACGCTCTCATCGCCGCCTGATGCCCTCCGATTGCCGATTACGCCGGAGCTGCGCTCCGCGTGGCGCAGCAGACTTGTCGCGCCGTTTGCGGGGGCGCGCTACGATTGCGTATCGACGACACCGGAAGCGACTCGGGAGGCGGGAATGGCCTTGGCGCTATGGTTGGCTGCCATCCTATTGATTGCGACGGCGGGCGCGCCGGTAGCGGCAGAAGGTCCCCAGATTGCGCAAGTCAAAAAGCTGACTGGGCAGGTGACGATCTTGCGCTCGGGCGAGCATCTGCCGGCAAAGATCGGGGATCCGCTGTTCGAAAAGGATGTCGTCGAAACGGGTCCGGACGGTGGGATCGGGATTACCTTCATCGACAACACGGTATTCTCGACCGGCCCGAACAGCCAGCTCGCACTCGACGAATTCCGCTTCGACTCGAACAACTTCCAGGGTTCGATGCTGGCCGATATGCGGCAAGGAACCCTTGCCGTCGTTTCGGGGGACATTACCCGCAGATCACCCGGAGCGATGAAGATCAAGACGCCGACCGCCGTGCTGGGAGTGCGAGGCACGACCTTCGCGGTCCAGGTTTATGGCGATCATTGACGATGCGCCGGCCGATCATCGCACTCGCCTGCACAATCATGCTCGCGGGTTGTCCCCGGCAAGCCTTGTTCGTCGTGCTGCCCACTGAGGGCGGCGGCACGGGCGCGATCACCGTCGATGACGGCAAGACGGTGACGACGCTCGACCAGCCTTATGCGGCGGCCGAAGCGCGCGTCGGCAGCAGCGCGCCGGTCGAGGAAAGCCAAGGGAATATCGGCGTGATCTTTCGGCGCGCCATCGCCGCACAGCCGATCCTGCCGCACCACTTTCGCCTCTATTTCATCCTCGGCAGCGACCAGTTGACCCCGGAATCTGCGATCGCCTACCGCGCGGTGTTCGATGACATCAAGCAGCGTCCAGTCTACCAGGTCGAAGTAATCGGCCACACCGATACGCTTGGCGATCTTCCCTTCAATCAGGCGCTGTCACTCTCCAGAGCAAAGGCGATCCGCGGCGCTCTGGTTCGGGACGGTGTCGATAGCGGCGCAATTTCGGTCGCAGGTCGCGGCAAGCTCGACCTTCTCGTCCCGACCGCCGATCACGCTGCCGAGCCCCGCAACCGACGCGTCGAGATCACGGTGAGGTAAAAGGTCGGCATTCAGCCCGCGCCACCCGCCACCCGCCGCAGCGCGAGCACGGTGATGTCGTCCGCCTGCTCGGCGCCCGCGACAAAGCGGCGAACATCCTCGACCACCGCGGCGACGGCTCGCTCGGCATTGCCGGCCGGCGCCCGCGCCAGCACCTCGACGAGCCGTTTGGGGGAATAGAGCGCATGATCGGCGTTCTCCGCTTCGGTTACCCCATCAGTGTAGAGCAGCAGAACCTCGCCCGGCTCGATCCGGCCGTGATCGACCGGATACGCAAACCCGTCGCTGGCGCCGAGGGGTGGACCGCCCTCGGTCTGGAGCTGCCGCAGGCCCCTGTCGCCGCCGAGGATGAAAGGCGAGTCGTGCCCGGCGCTGGCGTAGGTGATCTCGCCCGTGGCGAGGTCGAGGATCCCGGCGAAAGCTGTTACGAACATCAGCTCGCCGCCCTCATTCGGAAACTCGGCGCTCGCTGCTGCTGTTTTTCGGTTCGCCTCTGCCAAGATGAGATCGAGCGCCGTGCCGAACCTGAGCACCGCATCGTGCACCACCTCTTTCGTCCTGGCCATGAACAGCGCCGCCGGAATTCCTTTACCCGAGACGTCGGCGATCACAAAAAACAGACGGCGGTCGCGATCAATCAGCAGATAGTCGTAGAGATCGCCGCCGACCATGCGCGCCGGCTCGATGCGGGCGTACACATCGATTTCGGGGCGATCGGGAAAGGCAGGAAAGCGCCGCGGTAGAAGGCCCATCTGGATCGCCTGCGCAGCGGCAAGCTCACCCTCGAACCGCTGCTTCAGCTCGCGCTCGCGGGCGAGCTCTGTCTCCGCGGCGCGGAGATTGCCGACGAGCATGACGACGAACGCAGCGAGCAAGGTTAGCGCTGGAAAGGTGCTGTCGAACAGGAGATCCGCACCCCGGAACAGCGCGAGTTCGAGACCAAAGAGAGCGGCGACGATCGCCACAGCGAGACCGGCCGCGCGTACCGGCCTTGCGTCGCGCAGCAGCCAGATGACCGCAAGCCCGGCCGCGAGCGTCGCAGCGAACTCGAACCAATCGAGATTTGGTGGGCGGCGAAGTAGGCTGCCGAGCAGGATCGATTCGATTAGCTGGGCATGGAGGTCGACCGCGCGGACGAGACCGAGGGGCGTCTGCCGGAGCCCGGCGATGCCGAGGCCGGCAACCCCGAGCAATACCACCTGCCCCCGCAGCTCGGCCGGGTCGAAAGCCGGATCGAGAACATCCGCGGCCGAGATGTAACGCGCCAGTGGTTGAGCGAAGTGCAGGATCGCACGGCCCCGCCTGTCCGTCGGGATGGTGATACCGCCGATCCTGAAAGCTTCGATGCCTTGCGTGCCGGTATCGATCACGACCGAGTTCTCGGCGCCACCGACACGCACGACCTCGAGCGCGAAACTCGGGATGATCGCTTGTCGATAGGCTACAGCGAGAGCGAGCCGCCGCACGACGCCGTCGGCATCCGGCTCGGCCGCGATAGCTCCGGCGCCCTGCGCAACCGCGCTGAGATCGGGCTGGTTTTGCACCAAGGATTTGTAGTTCTTCAAAAACGGCGTCGGATCTTCTCCCGCCTGGCGGATCGGGGCGGACTGCATCGGGCCTGAAGATCGTGCCACCTCCTCCCGGCTGGGCGCGAGCGCAAGCACCGTCGGAACCGCTGTCATCGCTTCGGCAAGGTCGCGGTCGCTCGGCGGCAGCTGTGCCAGCGCCTCCGCCAAGGCTGGAGGCAGCCCGGGCAGGGCCCGTGTGATCTCGGTAGGCGAAAGCCGATCTCGTTCGGCGAAGACGATGTCGATGCCGACAACGCGCGGGTGCCCTTGGGCGATGCGGCGCACCAGCTCAGCCAGCAAGAGCCGCGGCCACGGCCACTGCCCGTATTGGGCGAGGCTCTTTTCGTCGATGTCGACGATCGCCACTCGTGCCGGATCACCGGTGCGCGGCCAGAATTGCTCAACCAGGTCGAAGCCGCTCACGCGCAATTCGGTGACGAAGCTCGGGTCAGCCATGCGCAGCGCCAAGGCGCACGCGACCAGTGCCAATGCAGCCGCGCGGCCGGGACCGCGCAGCAGAGCGATGCCCCAGCCTACCGCGGAACCGCGCATCACAACTCCAGCTCTAGCCCGTCATAGGCCGAGATCACCTCGACCTGCTGGCCGGGCCGGCTGATCCACTCGGACCGTACGGTCTCGGCGAGGACGACTTCGATCATCCGATCGTCGAGGACCGGTTCATGATGAAACAAGGCCAGCCGCTTTACCTGCGCCGCCTGCGCCAGCTCGACCGCCACGACATTGCTCGAATGGCCCCAATCCTCCTTGACTGAGACGGTATCTCCTAGGGAGTACATTGCGTCGAAGATCAGCAGATCAGCGTTCCGATAAAACTCGACAAACGGGTAGGATTCGTCGAGGCGGGAATATTTGTGCTCGCAGTCAGTAGAGTAAACTATCGACTTGCCGCCCCGGGAAAAGCGGTAGCCATAAGAATCTCCGGAGTGAAATTGCTTTATCGAGGTCACGGCAAGGCCGGCCACCTCATAAGTGCGGCCGGGTTCGAGAGTGACGAACTCGATGGTCGAGGCGAGCGAGCGAAAATCGACCGGAAAAAACGGCGCCGACTGTTGGGTGTGCAGCACCTGGCTCAAGGTGCTGTGGCATCCGTAGATGCGAATGCGGTTGCCGGGAATGTAAGCAGGAGCAAAGAACGGGAACCCCATGATGTGGTCCCAGTGCGGGTGTGACAGGAACACATTGAAGCAGTGCTTGCGCGCGGCGTCATGCTCCCGCAGCAGGCGGGTGCCGAATTCGCGTACGCCGGTGCCGAGATCGCACAGCACGTATTCATCGCCGTCGGTGATGATCTCGACGCAGCTCGTGTTGCCGCCAAAGGTGCCGCGCACCGAAAACGGCAGCGCGTGGTCGATGAAGGCATCGATCGCCTCCGGCGTATCGAGTGTACGCCCGCGCGCCGCAAGCAGTGCGTCGCGGATCTTGCCGCGTACCGCCTGCTCGCGCAGCGGTGCCGGCAGCGAGCCGCGGGTGCCCCAGAAGCGCACGCGCAAGGACGCCTCTGGCTCGGTCCTCGCATCGGGCTGCGGCACGGCTGGGTGAGGTTGTATCGGCGCCTCCCAGGCGGCGCTGGCTTCCTCGACCGTCGCGAAGATCGGGACGAGATGCGAGAACCGGCTGATCGTGAAGATCTCGTGCACGACCGCGTTGAGCCGGGCCGCTGCCAACCGCCGTTCTTTCGGCTTCTGCCGCGAGGCGGTCATCAGCGCGCGCAGCCCGGCGCTCGAAATATATTCGACCCCGGAAAAATCAATGACGACGTCGGCGGAGCTGGTGGTGACGGCGGCAAGCAGCCGCGTCTGAAACTCGCCGCTCGTGAGGTTGTCGATGCGCCCGACCGGAGCCAATACCAGGATGTTCGCTTGGCGCCTCTCGCCGATATTCACGGAAGCCCCCGTCGCATTGGTGCGAGGACGGCATTGTCAGGAGTTTGGCCACGCGAGGCAAGAAGCGCGGTCGGGCCTGCAGCAAATCGGGAGAAGATTGCAAAATACGCCGGCGGCTCGCCATACTGCCTCACTTGGTCCAAGAGCAGGCGGAGGAAACCGGCCCATGGCCTATACGATCACCCCTATGACGGCGCACACCGGGGCGGAGGTGCGCGGCCTCGACCTGACAACGCCGATCGACGCGGAGACGCGGGGCGCCCTGAACCGCGCTTTTTCCGATCACCACGTGCTGGTGATCCGCGATCAAAAATTCGGGCCGCCGCAATTCATCGCGGCGGCGGAGCTCTTCGGAGAGCTTCAGCCGCACGACAAAAAGGAGCTGCACGTCCCCGGCTACCCGCAAATGTACTTTGTTTCAAACGAGCAGACGGTACCCGGCAAACGCTACATCTCGGGCGAGACGTTTCATACCGATCACTCCAATCATCCGGCGCCGCCCAAGGCGACGATGCTGTTTCCGGTCTCGCTGCCGAGCACCGGCGGCGACACCCAGTACGTCAATATGCATGACGCCTATGACGACCTCCCCGAGCCGACCAAGCGCCGGATTGCTGGCCTCAAGGCTGTCCATGTCTATCAGAGCAAATACAGTCCGCGCGAGCTGCGCCCGCTGAGCGAAAACAGCGCGAAAGTGCTGCCGCCGCCGGGTGTTCACCCGCTGGTGCGCACACATCCGGAAAACGGCCGCAAGGCGCTCTATCTCAACCCGGTGCGGATCGAATCCATCGTCGGAATGGAGGATGACGAGGCGCTCGAGCTGGTTGCGCAACTGATGACGCATGCGACGCAAAAGAAGTTCGAATACCGGCACCAGTGGCGTTATGGCGACATGGTGATCTGGGACAACCGCAGCGTCCTGCACAAGGCCAACCCCGACTACGACATGAGCGAGCGGCGGTATCTCTACCGCCTGATGCTGAAAGGCGAAGTGCCGGTTTAAGGAGACAGAGATGCGCTGGATACGCTACGAGACGAACGGTCAAACGGCGTATGGGATCGTCGACGGCGACATGGTCACCGAGGTGCGCGGCGATCCGTTCGCCGGCTACGAAAAGACGGCCACACGCCGGCCCTTGTCGTCGGTCAAGCTGTTGGTTCCGGTCGAGCCCCGCACGTTTTACGCCGCCGGCCTCAACTATGCCGAGCACGCCATCGCGGCGGCGAACAAGCGCGGCGAAGTCCCGAAATTGCCGGAGGCTGCGGATATCGGCTATCGCGCGAACAATGCGCTGATCGCGCATGGCGAGGCGATCGTCATTCCCGCCGACGCGACCGAGCGCGTGCAGTACGAGGCGGAGCTCGTCGCGGTGATCGGCCGCAAGGCGAAGCACCTGTCGGAGAGCGAGGCGCTGTCTTGCGTCCTCGGCTGGACGATCGGCAACGACATGAGCGAGCGCGCCTGGCAGGCCGGCGACCGCACGTTGTGGCGCGCCAAGAACGCCGACACCTTCAAGCCGATGGGACCGTGGATCGAGACCGATTTCGACCTCGATGCGGCGCAGACCATGGTCCGCGTCAACGGATCGGAACAGATCCGTTTCCGCACCAACAGCATGATCTACGGCCCCGCCACGTTCATCAGCCGGATGTCGCGGTACCTGACGCTCTACCCGGGTGACGTGGTGTGGATGGGCACCGAGGGTGTCCCCGAGAACCTCAAACACGGCGACACGGTCGAGATCGAGATCACCGGCATCGGAACCCTGCGCAACCCGGTGGTTCGGGAAAGCCGATAGCGGCGGAGAGCGCATGCCGAGCCGCCCCGCTAGCCCTGGCGGGTCACGGTTCGCGGATGCTTTCGTCGAGACCGCGCAGCAGGGGATAGAGGAAATACGACAATATCGTGCGGTCGCCGGCCTTGATCTCCGCCGTTACCGCCATGCCGGGGATCAGGCGGAAACTCTTGGGCACATCACGCAGATCGGTCGCGGTCACCTCCATCCGCGCCTTATAGTAAGGACGCTGCTGTCCGTCCTTTTTCGGATCCGGCGTGAAGGTGTCGTCCGACACGGTTCGGACCTTACCGGACAAGGTGCCGTGCTTCTGGAAGGGCCAGGCCTCGAGCTTCAAACGCACTTCCGCGCCGGTTTCGACCTGGCCGACATCGAGCCCCTCGACCGAGACCTCGGCCTCTAGCGGAGAGTCGAGCGGCACCAGCGTGTAGAGCGCCTCGGCTTCCTTCATGACCGAGCCCACTGAGCGCTGGGCCACCTCGAGCACGATCGCGTCGGCCGGTGCCGTCAAGACCGTAACGGCATTCCGCCGTTCCGCCTTGTCGAGCTGCTTTAGTGCGGCGTCGTGATCGCGGCGAGCCTGGACCAGCTCCTCGGCGCTCTTCTGGCGAAACTCGGCGAGATAGCCAGCCTTCTCGGCCTTGAAGCGCTCCAATTCCTCCTCGAGCTCGGCCCGGTTGTTTACCGCCAGCTGCATTTCCCGGTCCACCTGCAGCCGCTGGCCCTTGGCATCGAGATAGTTGACCTTTGAGCCGATCTCCTTCTGCATCAAAAAGGCGCGCATCGACTCGAGCTCCTTCGCGACGGCAAGCCGGACCTCCAAGGCCGCGCGGTCGGCATTCTTGGTCGCCATCTCGGCCTCGACATGCCGGATCTGCTGATTGAAGGAAGCCAGCTTTGCCTTGTTCTGCTCGATCCTCCGGGTCCAGATCGTCGACTGCAGACGCGTCTCGTCGTCGAGCATTTTCGGCTCGTAGGGGCGGTCGTCGAGCTCGGATTCGAGCCGCTCCATCTGCGCCGCGAGGCTCTTGATCTTGCCCCGTAATTGGCCCGCGTCGGCTTCGCTGAAGGTCGGGTCGAGGGTCGCCAATGCGTCACCCTTGCGCACGATATCGCCGACCCGGGCGTCGAGGCTGCGCACCACCGACGTCTCGAGCGGCTGCACGACGATCGTCGAGGCCGTCGTCACCAGCTTGCCGGGGGCGACGACGATCCGATCGACCTTGGCGATCGCCGCCCAAATGCCGGCGACGACGATGACCGCGACCAGCACATAGAGCGTGGCCCGCGCGACCCAGGGCGGGCGCCGCTCGTCGATCTTGCGCGCATCGCTCTGAAAGTCGATGGCTGCGGGTAGGAGCGTACTCATCTACGGCCGACCCCCCGTGAAGGCCGGGCCAGGGCCACGGCGGTTGCTCTGGATTCCCGCTTTCGCGGGAATGACGGATGGAGGCGCGGGAATGACGGACGATGCGGCATTCTCGTCACCCCCGCGAAGGCGGGGGTCCAGGAACCGCGTGAACCATGCAGCCTTGCGTCTACATACTGGCGAGCCGGCGTAACGGCACCCTCTATGTCGGTGTCACCAGCGACTTGAGCCGCCGCGTGTCCGAACACCGTGCCGACATGATTGATGGCTTCACCAGGCGATATGGCGTTCATGGGCTGGTCTATGCCGAGTTTCACGCGACGATGGCCGAGGCCATCCAGCGTGAAAAGCACATTAAGAAATGGCGAAGAGCATGGAAAATCCGGCTGATCGAACAGACCAATCCAACCTGGCGCGATTTGTACGAAGAGATCGGGTGACGGTTGGACGCGCGGGAATGACGGAGGAAGGCGCGGGGATGACGGGTGAGGGTTCATCGGGCGAGGTGCCGGTGCTGCTGGTTCCACAGCTGACGGTAGGTCATGCAGCGTGACAGGAGCTCGCTGTGTTTGCCGTAATCGGCGATCCGGCCACGATCGAGCACGACGATGGCATCCGATGCGACAAGCGACGACAGGCGATGCGACACCATGATCACGGTCCGCCCCGCGGCAATGCGGGCGAGGTTGGCCTGCACGATCGCCTCGCTCTCCGGGTCGAGGGCGGAGGTCGCCTCGTCCAGGATCAGAATGCGCGGCTGGCGCAGCAAGGCGCGGGCGATCGAGAGGCGCTGCTGCTGGCCGCCCGACAGATTGGTGCCGCCCTCCTCGAGAAAAGTGTCGTAGCCCTGCGTCAGGGTTTTGATGAACTCGTCGGCGCCGGCCATCGTGGCGGCTTCGACGATCTCCTCGAGGGTGGCGTCGGGCTTGGTCGCGGCAATGTTTTCGCGCACGCTGCCGCGGAACAAGAAGCACTGCTGCATCACGACGCCGACCTGGCTGCGCAAATGCGGCAGGTCGAGCTCGCGGATATCGTGGCCGTCGATCCGCACCGAGCCGAGCTGGATCGGGTACATGGCGCGGATCAGCCGCGTCAAGGTCGTCTTGCCGGAGCCGCTGCGGCCGACAATGCCGAACACCGACCCGGCCGGTATCGTCAAGGAGATGTCGTCGAGCGCCGGCGGGGCGCTCTCGCTGTAGCGGAAGGTGACCCGCTCGAACTCGACCGCCCCCGCGATCTCCGGCCGCAACCCGCGCGCGTTCGGGGGCCGCTCCGGAGTGCGGTTCATGATCAGCCCGAGCATTCGCACCGAAAGCCCGGCCTCCTGATAGCCCTGCACCAGTCCGACGATCTGCGCGAGCGGCGCGGAGACCCGGCTGGAGAGCATGTTGAACGCGATCAGCGCGCCGACCGTGATCTGGCCGTCGAAGACGAGCACGGCGCCAAACCCGATGACCGCGACCGTCAGCAGTTTTTCGAGGAGCCCGATCACCGCCTGCGCCGAGGTCGAGATCCGCCCGACGTCGAACCGCGACTCGGCGGCCTGGGCGCAGCGCGCGTCCCAATCGCGCCGGCGCAACGGCTCGGTCGCCAAGCTCTTGACGGTCTCCATGCCGTGGATGGTCTCGACGAGATAGGCCTGACGCTGCCCTTCGGCCTCGTAGAGGACGCGCAACTTGCAGCAGTAGATCGGGATCAGCGCGGCGATGACGCAAGCGGTCACGGCCGAGAAGCCGAGCACCAATATGGCGAGCCGGCCGCTGTAGAAGAACAACAGCGGCACGACGACCACGAGCGAGGTGGCATCGAGCAATGTCAGGAATAGTCGGCCGGTCAGAAACTCGCGGATCTTCTCGACCTGCTGCATGTGCTTGGTGATGACGCCGGCCGAGGCGCGCTCGAAGAAATCGATCGGCAACGACAACAGGCGCTCGAATGTGCGGATCGAGGTGCGGACATCGATCCGCGCCGAGGCATAGACCAGCAGAATCCGCCGCAGATAGTTGAAGACCCCATCGAACAGCACCGCGGCGCTGACCCCGGCGGCGAGCACATAGAGCGTCGTATAGGCCTGGTGCACCAATACCTTGTCGACCGTGATCTGGATAAAGATCGGCAGGGCCAGGGCCAGCACCTGCAGCATGACCGCGGCCACCGCGATGTCGCGGAATGTGGTGCCGTTGCGGATGACTTCGGGGATGAACCAGGCAAAGCCGAAGGGGCGGCCTTCATCCGCCAGCGCGAAGGTGCGGCGCAGCAGCAAGAGCTCGCCGTTCCACTTCTTGCAGAACGTCGCCTGGTCGAGCCGCAATACCGCGAGGCGGTCGGCCAATGGGTCGAGGACGCCGACCTTGTCCTCGTGAAAGCCGAGCAGGACGACGCTGTTGCCGTTGGCCAGCCGCGCGATCACCGGATAGGCCTCGCCGAGGCGTTGCAAATCCTTCCAGCCGGCCTGCAATTTGCGGCTGCGCATGCCGCTGTTGCGCGCGATCGTCGGCAATAGCCGGGTAATGTCGTCATCCGGCTTTAGCGCATAATCATGCTTGATGCGGTCGATCGAAAGATCGATGCCGTGGTGGCGCGCGACCGCGACAAAGCACTGCAATGCGGTTTCGAGCGGGGAGCCTTCCATTGCGTTAACCGACGCTACCGTCATTTTCCCTGCCGCACGGGAAAATACGGGAAAAACTCCGGTCGGGGCGCAAAATCGTCGAAATTCATCGCAAATCGATCCATGTAATCAGGTACTTACGAGCTCTTTCCCGGTGCGGCTGGCAGGGAACAAATTTTCCCTGCCAGGCATGCCGGCAGGGAAATGGCAGGGAAAAATTCGCATTTGGGCCGGGAAGCGATCCGGTCACAGGCAAAAAATGGCCTTTGCATCATAGGCTTACACATCTATTTGGGGCTTTTCCGGCAGTGCCGAGCAGGGAAGGTTGCGGGACCGCCCGCTCGGCCCGCCGCAGGCCGCACCGATTGCCCGTGCTCGTCCCGCCGGCGGCCGCTTCGCCACCCCTGGCGCACACGATACGCGTCAATCTGGACGCCATGATGGCGGGGTCTCCTTCGCCGAGCAGGCGTCGGCGCGCAGGTCTCTTCCCACGATTGGATTACAGCCTCCTTCGCGGGGGTGATGAGAATGCCGCACCCGCCGTCATTCCCGCCGATACACCCGTCGTTCCCGCGCCCTCCACCGTCATTCCCGCGAAAGCGGGAATCCAGGGCCTGTGGGCCCCCGCCTTCGCGGGGGTGACGAGAACCGCTCATGGCTCGTCGCTAAAGTTCGGCGACCGCGGCGGCCCGAGCTCCGGCGCCGGCCGCGGCGCGGGCTCACTCACGAGCATCGGGGCGCTTGCCGGTT
>WNFR01004865.1_pt1 | contig 16668 bp, 17 predicted proteins | sample 5400221 | NCBI WGS metagenome assembly WNFR01 (sample SAMN13153357, study PRJNA577476) | soil metagenome | isolation source: 40 cm soil under Madrone tree | place: USA:California | collected 2016-06-14
AACCGGATTGAAAACTCGTTCTCCGGTTCGTTGAAATCTCAAGGCGAAGAGGCGGTGCAATCGTTCGGGCAAGAAATCGAGACACTCGCACAGCAATCCGTGGAGAAGTGGCGTCTGGCGTTTGCTAGGCATCTCGATGCGGTCGCTCGGACTCTGGGACAAGAATTTCTTGCGGAAGCGGAGTGCGAGAGCGGGCGCAATCCAGCTTCGAGGGTGGGATAAGGCCACAGGTCTCTCGTCATTCACTTCAGCCCCAGCGCGCTCAGCACGCTTGCATCGGGCACGGCCTTGCCATCCTTTTTCGTAACGACTCCGAACGAGCCCGAGTAGTCCCACATCGTCCAGCCGATTCCATTGTGTTCGAGAGCAGTGCGAACGTCGCGAATCCAGGCGGCTCGATCTCGAGGTTCCGCGAAAGACCGATACACTCCGAACTCGTTGCAGACCAGGGGCAGGTTGCGGCGTTTCGCCCACTCTGCTGCCTGCTTCATCTCGGACTCGATCCGCGCTGCATCCCAGTGATCGCGTCCGTAGCGAATCACCCGCAGGCGGTCCACTTCGTTTGGCACTAGCGTCGCGACCTCTTCTGCCGACTCCGGCGCCGACGGATAGTGCAGTCCTTTCAGCCAATGCCAGTAGTACTCGCCCCAGGTCGCGCCCTGGTGCGTAAAGATGTGCGGCTCGTAGAAATGGAAGTTGTATATAACGTTCGGATCTCGCAGCGGTTCCTGAAAAAGCAGTTCGTCGTCATTCGACCAGCGCGCTCCCGCCGCGATGATCGTGTGACTGGGCGCGCCTTCGCGGATCGCGGCCGCGAGCTTCGCTTGCACGCCTAGCCACCGATAGCGGTCCGTGAATTCCGGTTCGTTCAAGACTTCGAAGATGACCCGCTCCCGATCCCACGTTGAATAGTGTTGCGCGACGGCCCGCCAGAAGTCGGCAAACTGCTCCACGAAGGCATCGTCTTTGGTCAGGCGCTGCTTGAAGTCGCTCTCCGGATGCATGTCAATGACGACAACCAAGCCGTGGTCAAGGATTATCTTTACGGCCGCATCCAGATAGCCGAGATATTCCGGCGGAAGCTTCTGCGGCTGGTTCATCGTGAACATCGGCTGCGGGTTGACGCTCAAGCGCACGTGGTCGAAGCCCATCGACTTGATTAGCGCAATGTCGTCAGCCGTGGTCCATGTTTCAAAGTGCTCACGCGTGTAGCCGCGCTGGTCCCAGACTTGAGCGAACCACTCGCTGAGGTTGATTCCGCGACGCAAGCGTTGAGCGCGGGCGAAGGCTGGCGAGGAGCCGGCACCCGTTGCGCTTTGCCCGACAACGCACGGTGTCATCGTCAGAAGAGCGAGAAACAAAACAATTCCACAATGTAATTTAATGTAACCTGTCATCGTCAACGACCCTTCCTCGATTGATACACTGATAGCTCCACAGCGTAGACTATGCTTCCCTGTCAGCGCCATCTTTTCGACATTCCCGAAGACGTCGCGTACCTGAATTGCGCCTACATGTCGCCGCTGATGCGGTCAGTAGTCGAAGAGGGAAACAGGGGCGTGGCTCGCAAGGCACATCCTTGGGAGATTACTCCCGATAAGTTCTTCACCGGCGCGGAAGAATTTCGGACGACCGCAGCGCAACTCATAGGCGCGACGGCGGACTGTGTGGCGATTGTTCCGTCAGCGAGTTATGGGATCGCGACGGCAGCATTAAATTTGCCAGTCCGCAAGGGACAACGCATTCTTGTCCTCGATGAGCAATTCCCGTCGAATTACTATCCGTGGCAACGTTTGGCTGAAGATCGAGGCGCGACACTTTCAATTGTCCCCTGGCCCGACGATGGCGACTGGACAGTGGCGGCCCTGAAAGTGCTGCGTGACGACGTAGCCATCGCGGCCCTTCCCAACGTGCAGTGGACAAGCGGCGGAAGACTCGACCTCGTGCGGATCGGAGACGCTTGCCGAAAGTTTGGCACGGCGTTGGTACTGGATCTCACCCAATCGCTCGGCGCCCTGCCCTTCAACGTGCGCGAGGTTCAGCCGGACTTCGCGGTCGCGGCCAATTACAAGTGGCTAATGGGGCCTTACACTACCGGCCTGCTTTACGTTGCTCCTAAGTGGCACGGTGGACGTCCGGTCGAAGAGAACTGGATCCAGCGCGCGAATGCCCGCGATTTCGCCGCCCTGATTCTGTACACCGACAAGTACGATGACGGTGCACGCCGCTACGATATGGGCGAGCGTTCGAATTTTGCGCTATTGCCTGCCGCGACCCGCGCCTTGAAGCAGTTGCAGGACTGGGGCATCGCCGAAATTTCGGGGACAGCGGGCGCACTCAACCGGCAACTCGCTTTGATGGCCGCCGAAATTGGATTTTCTTCACCGCCGGAGCATCTTCGGGCTCCGCACTACCTGTGCCTGCGAAGGAAGGCGGGCATTCCGGAGGGGCTGTCTGAAACCTTGGCGAGCCAGAAAGTCTTCGTCAGCGTACGTGGAAGCTCCATTCGAGTGACGCCGCATTTATACAACTCGGCGAATGATGTGGAGCGATTGCTTGCGTGCCTGCGACAGATTGCCGGTCCTTAGCCGGTTGCAGCGCGATTATTTTAATTTTCCAGCGCGCTGTTGCGCTGCCGAAGCAGCTTCAGTCGCGGGATTTTCCTTCTGGATCTGATCGTAGATTCGCTTCGCCTCGTCAGGCTTCTGCCGCCCCTCGTAAAAGTTCGCCAGTTCCAGTTGGGCGCTGACCTTGTTGACCGCGGTGGTGGGCTTATCAATGAGCTGCTTGTAGAGGTCGACCGCTTGCGCATCTTTGTTCTCCGCCCTGTACAGCGAAGCAAGGGCCAGCTTTGCGAGCGAGGCCAGATCTTTGTTGGACGACTTGGCGACTTCCTGCAAATTGTGTTCTGCCGCGGCATTGTCCCCGGTTTGCGATGCGGTTAGCCCCACGAAATAACGCGCCATGTCGGCCGTGCGTACCCGGGCTGCGCAGGCACTCCAGCAGGACGTACGGGCTGCTCCAGAACGCGTGTGGCACTGCCGAGCTCGATGCTCGCCTTCTCGTCCAGCGAGTTCATGTAGTACCACCCGCCAAAACCGATCAGAGCTACCATCGCCACGACAATGCCGGCGATGACGAGCTTGGACTGGTGCTCGGCCGTCCAGTGAACGGTCTGCTCCGCCGCATGGAGTGTGGCCTTGCTAAAGCGGTCTTCTTTCAATTGATGCCGGGTCTCTGCGCGCACAAGCTTCCTTCTTCGCTTAGGAATGGGATGACAATCCCTTAGTTTAGCAGGGCGATTTTGCGAGCGTCAAAAGCAGACAGGGCGAACAAGCCACAGTTTGACCAGGACGGGCCAACGGAAAACAGGCTATGGGCCGAAATAAAGCGCTCGCCGCTATTGCGGAGTACCCGCATCGGGAGCCGGCGTTCTGTCTGAGTGGTGCGAGTGGCGTCGTCCTCCCGTGCCCGCTCTGGCGCTCGGCAGCTTCTCTTTCTGTTCTGGAGTCAGAACGGCAACCATTTGCGAACTGGAAGACCTGCGAATCTCCTTCGTCTTTCTATGCTTCTGTTGAGCAGTCAGGGTACTGTCGGCTTCCATTTCCGTCAGTTGTTTCTCTTCATCCTGGAGGATGGGCCTAATCTTCTCTTTTTGATCGTCGGTGAGGTTCAGTTTTTTGCTAAGTCTTTTCAACCTCTGCTCGGAACGGTCGCCCTGCATATGACGATGCTTCGGAGCGGGTGTAGGCGTTGCAGGTTGACTCGAGTCCTGGGCAAAGGCACTCAAACTTGACAGTAGTCCAACGACAACGAGGATTGCGAATTTCGACATGACATGATTCTCCTGAACGACCTTATGAAGTCTTAACCCTGCGGGGATGGAAAAGTTGCCCGAAGTCTCACGCTAATCAACTAGTGAGCACTGAAAATATCCGAACCTCGCCCTCAGTGCTGAAAACGCCGTTCCTAGTGAGTAGTTTCGAGAAGACCCTGTTCAGCTTTCTCCTGGCACTCGATGCAATGGCGGGTCCAGGGCACGGCTTCCAGTCGCTTGGCGTTGATTTCCTTCCCGCAGGAAGCGCATTCGCCGAAACTCCCCTCGCGCAGGCGCGCGAGAGCGCTATCCACCATCTGAAGTAACTGACGGTCGTTATTGCTCTGACTGAAAAGAAACTCCTTGTTGTAGGAACTGGCGGCGCGATCGGCGATGTCCTGGGTCGCTTCATCGTCCGCGCTGCGGCCGTCCTGCTGGTTGCGGGTCACCATGTGACGCAATTCTTTTTGCCGCGTCTCCAGCCTTTTTCTGAAGTATTCCAACTTCTTCTTATCCATGATTGCAGCTCTCAAAACATTAGATGCCGGCTAGGCCAAACGGATATGGTATGCGCCAAATGAATTGGTCGTCAACTGGGGGGAGAGGCTGTAGACAGTGCGGTTCCTACTGATCCTTCCTGAAGATTTTCACCTCTACAATCCGGCCTCTCACCTCTGGCCTCGCTTTACCGCGGCAGTGGGTCGGGCATGGCCGCGAGCGCGTATCCCATCACGGCCATAGCCGCAGCATTTTCGCGCAGTTCTTGAGGATCGACTTTGTCGAGAGTGTCAGCGGCAGTGTGATGGTAATCGAAGTACTTTCGTCCGTCCTGAATGATGCCGAGGCCGGGAACTCCTGCATCAACCAATGGCTCAATGTCGGACCCGGGACTGACCGTTGTTGGACGCACCACCGTGGAACCGACCGGCAGCAAGACATCGAGCACCGGGCGCAATGCAGCCACAGCAGCCGACGACATCTTGGCCGAGAAACCGAGCGGATGCGCCGCGCCGGCATCGCTCTCGATGGCGGCAACGTGATTCATCATCTCCGCGGCATGCGATTTACCATAGGCTTCATGCCCTCCTCCACCGTTTTCTTCGTCCATCCAGGCGATCACGCGCAGGGTACGCCGAGGATGCAGATGAAGCCGCTGAAGAATTTCCGCAGTGGCCATCGAGATCACGACACCGGCGCCATCATCAATCGCGCCGCGCCCGAGATCCCACGAGTCAAGATGTCCCGATACGACGACAATCTGTTCCGGATGCTCGCTTCCCTTGAGGTCGGCAACCACGTTGTAGCCAATGGTGTCCGGAAGATGCTGAGGCGTGAGTGTGAGGTGCATACGAACACGGCCTTGCGAAGCGAGACGCTCGATCAGGTCGGCATCTTCTGCCGCAAGCGCAGCGGCAGGAACCGGAGCGGGAAAACTGAATCCCGTGTGCGGCAGGCGATAATCCGCGCTGCCCACCGAACGAACCAATGAAGCAATGCCACCCAAATCGGCCACGGCCTTGCCTCCGCGGCCGCGATAGACCACCGCTTCTCCATAGGACTCGAAGGCGAATCCACCTTGCGCCTTGCGCTTGTCATAGCGCACACAGAAAAGCACGATCTTGCCGGCAACTTTGTCGCGTCCCAATGCGGTGAGTTCGTCAAAGCTACGCACGACTACCACGTCGGCAGTAATGCCTTCCGCCGGTGTCGCCGTGCCTCCGCTGAGCGCGGTGACAATGATTTTCTGTGTCACTTGCGGAGGCTGTCCGGGAAATTCCACCAGTTCGGCTTTCTCCTCGCCGCGCACCCAATGAGAAACGTGCGCCTCTTCAAGATGAACATCGAGCCCGAGTTTGCGCATCTCTGCGGCCACGTATTCCGAAGCAGCCTGCGCCTGCGGCGATCCGGCGGGACGGGGGCCAATGTTCTCCGTCAGATGAGCAAGCTGGCCCCAGGCATAGTCACTCGTAAGCGCCGCATCGCGGACCGACTGCAACTGACCGATCAGTTCCTTGGACATCGTGGGCGGGGCTACCAACGTAGTTGCGGGCCGTGGTTGCGGCCAGGCTGTAATGCTCAAGCAGGCAAACGACACGAAAATCAAGGCTAGTTTCTTCATGGCAGATTCCGAGGATACAGGATCAATCGTGACCGGGGAAGGCGTGGGATGAATGGAACTCTTCCCGCGGATTCGATGGCGATAGTTGCAATCTCGTTCAGGGCTTTATCGAGGCCTGCAATTTTTTCGATTTCTCTTCCACTCCGCGCGCCAACTTCTCTTTGTGAGCTTCCAGCTTTTTTGCGATTGACGAGTCGGCGAGAGCGATCATTTGCGCCGCCAAAATCCCGGCATTCGTCGCACCTGGCTTGCCAATAGCTACTGTCGCAACGGGAATGCCAGCGGGCATCTGCACCGTTGCGAGAAGAGAATCCATTCCTTGCAGTGAAGTAGAGGGAATCGGCACGCCGATCACCGGCAGACTAGTGTGCGCCGCGATCACTCCCGCCAGATGCGCCGCGCCCCCCGCCCCAGCAATGATCACGCGAACGCCGCGGCCGGCCGCCTTCCGAGCGTAGTCAGCGGTTCGGTCGGGCGAGCGGTGCGCCGATGTAACATCAATCTCGTACTCGATCCCGAACTCTTCGAGCGCCTTACCAGCCTCGCGCATGATCTCCAGATCGGAGTCGCTGCCCATGACGATCGACACCAGTGGTTTGCTGTTCATTGATCTCCTGAACACTCAAGATCAGGTTTGACGCAAATGGCGTGCAGACGCTTTTACTTTTTCAGAGCTCTGTGCGCAATGTCCTTGCGATAATGAGCCCCTTCAAACCCTATTGCGGACGCGGTCTCGTAAGCGGTGCGCACCGCTTTGGAAAGTTCCGCCGCCCGGGCTGTTACGCCCAGCACACGCCCCCCTGCGGTATAGAAATTGCCGTCTCGCCTTGATGTTCCCGCGTGAAATACCTTGACGTCGTTGGATTTCGCAGCCTCTTGCAGTCCGTTGATCTTTTTGCCAGCCTCATACGTTCCGGGATATCCGCCCGAGGCCATCACAATACAAACGGAAGAATCCGCCGACCACTTGAAGTCTCCATCACTAGTGCGGCCGTCAATCGAGGCTTCCATTGCTTCAATCAGATCGCTCTCCAGCCGCATGAGGATGGGCTGCGTTTCCGGATCTCCGAAACGGCAGTTGAACTCCAGCACCATCGGGCCGCGCGCAGTCATCATCAGGCCACAGTAGAGTACGCCGCGATATTCCGAGCCTTCGGCCTTCATGCCGGCCACGACCGGACGTGCAACACGGGTCACGAGCCAGTCGCGCATCTGGTCGTCGATGATCGCGGGCGTAGTGTAAGCGCCCATGCCGCCGGTGTTCGGGCCAGTATCGCTATCGCCTACCCGTTTGTGATCCTGCGCGGCGACCAATGGCGCCACGCGTTCGCCGTCGCTGAAAACGAGAAAGGAAAGTTCATCGCCTTGCAGGAATTCTTCCAGCACCACTCGGACCCCAGCTTCGCCCAGCATTTTGCCGCTGAGCATCTCACTTGCAACGGCGGACGCTTCGTCCTTACTCTTAGCGATGACCACGCCCTTCCCCGCAGCCAGTCCATCGGCCTTCACTACCACCGGGGGATGGAAGTGGTGCAGACACTCTCGCACTTCGTCCATCGAATTACAGATTGCATAGTGGGCCGTGGGAATGTGATGCCGCTGGAGAAATTCTTTGGCGAAGCTTTTGCTGGTCTCCAGCTGAGCAGCTCCCTTGGTAGGCCCGAACGTACGCCAGCCGCGACGCGTAAATTCGTCCACCACTCCGAGCATCAGAGGCAGTTCAGGCCCGACAACAGTAAGGTCAGGCTTGATCTGATTGGCGACAGCGATGAGCGAATCCAGGCTCTTGACGTCAGTGGCGACGCACTCCGCTTCTTCGGCAATGCCGCCATTGCCGGGCGCGCAGTAGATTTTACTTACCCGCGGCGATTGCCGGAGTTTCCAAACCAGCGCATGCTCGCGCCCTCCGCTGCCGATGACGAGAACTTTCATAATTCGGAACAGTTAAGGTTAGGGGCGGAAGAATGAAGATGTCAAACGGGGAAAGCGAGGTCAGAGGTTAGAGGTCAGATTGCAGAGGTGAAAATCTTACGAATTTATAAGCCAGGGTTGAAGCGCGAGATTTAAACCTCTCGAATCTGACCCCAACCTCTGCAATCGTCATTAACTATACTTAACCCCGTCGTATAATCGGCTGACGTGATCACTGTTTCCAAAGAAGACTACCTCAAGGCAATCCACGAGGCCGAGAGTGAAGGCGATTCGGTCATTTCGGCTACCTTGGCGCATTGGCTCAAGGTATCGCCGCCCGCCGTGACAATGGCTTTGCGCCGTCTGAAGAGAGATGGGTTGGTGCGGGTACAGAGCGACGGCCACGTTACTCTGTCCGCTGCAGGGCGGCGCATCGCACGCAAGCTCACTCTGCGCCATCACCTGATCGAGCGGATGCTCAGCGAAATGTTCGGCATGGAATGGTGGAAAGTCCACGACGAAGCCGAACGCCTGGAACATGCGGTATCGCCCGGCTTTGAGGCCAAGCTGCTGGCCCGACTGGGACGCGGCGCGGCCTGTCCCCACGGCAATCTCAGCGAAGTAGAGAGCCCGGCGAGCCGGCGCCGGCGCGGGATGCTGCTCCTGTCCGAAGCCGAGTCCGGACGATCGTATCGGGTCAGCGGAGTTTACGAACGCGACCGCGACCTTCTGGAGTTTCTGGAGGCTCGCGGCATCCGGCCCGGAGCAAAGCTTACCTTGATCGAACGAAACTACGACAAGACACTCTCCATCCGGGCGGGCGCTCGCAAGATGGTTCTGGGCCGCCCCGCCGCCGACAAAGTCTGGGTTTCACCCTACCCATCATCTTCGTAATTAACTACGATTAACTTATTGTTGTATACTCCAGTTGATTCCGTTTCCGCTTTACCAGAAATGACAGATTCAGAGCAACGACCGGAGAGTAGCCTGCCGCCCAGCCTCCGTCCCTCGCCGTCCGCCACCCCTGATGGCGGCCACGTTTCGCTTGAAGGCGTACACGGCACTGTCAAGGTTCCGCACCATCAGGCGGGCTTTTGGGAGCAGTGGCGAGCCTTCGTGGGGCCTGCAATTCTGGTCAGCGTCGGCTACATGGACCCCGGCAACTGGGGCACCGATCTGCAAGGCGGAGCAAAATTCAAGTACGCCCTGTTATGGGTAGTGGCCCTCGCCAGCCTGATGGCGATCTTCATGCAAGTAATCTCCGCTCGCCTGGGAGTAGTCACTGGCAAGGACCTTGCGCAATGCTGCCGCGACTGGTATCCGCGGTGGACACGCTGGCCCAACTGGATGATGAGCGAAATCGCCATCGGCGCGTGCGACCTGGCGGAAGTACTAGGAAGCGCCGTCGCCCTCAACTTGCTGTTCCATATTCCTCTGCTCTGGGCCGTCATCATTACTGGTGTGGACGTGCTGCTTCTTCTGGCCCTGCAAAGCTTCGGAATGCGCACCATCGAGGCCATCGTCCTGCTGCTGATCGCAACCATTGCCGTTTGCTACTTCATCGAAATCTTCGTGCTGCCCCAGACGCATCCTGACTTTCTGGAAATGGGACGGTCGCTGGTGATGCCGCACCTTGGCCAGACAGGAATGTTATACGTTGCGATCGGGATCATTGGCGCGACCGTCATGCCGCACAACTTGTACCTGCATTCGGCGCTGGTGCAGAGCCGCAAGTTGCAGAAGGACGAACCATCCATTCGCAGTGCGATCCGCTTTAACACGATTGACTCCATCGTTGCGCTAGCTATCGCTTTCTTCGTCAACGCAGCAATTCTGGTCCTGGCGGCGACGGTATTCTTCGGCAAGGAAAGCGTGACTGTCCCGGGCGGGCAGGTGATCACCTTCAGCGGCGACAGCGATTGGATTCGAGTTGCCTATCTAACACTCGCCCCCCTGCTCGGCACAGCTGCCGCGAGCACGCTCTTTGCGGTAGCCCTGCTGGCCAGCGGGCAGAGTAGCACCATCACGGGCACCCTCGCCGGGCAAGTCGTGATGGAAGGTTTCATGCATTGGCGCATCAAGCCGTGGGTACGGAGGCTCATCACACGACTGCTGGCGATCCTGCCGGCCGTCTTCATTATCGGACTGCGAGGCGAGGGTAGCGTCACCGACCTGCTGACACTGAGCCAGGTGGTACTTGCCTTGCAGCTTCCATTCGCTATGCTTCCTCTTCTGCACTTCACGAGTTCGCGCAAACGAATGGGCGCGTGGAAGAACGGCTGGTTCCTGCTCATCGGCGGTTGGGCGAGTGCTATGCTGATCACCGCCATGGACCTTTACGGCCTGCCGGAATCACTCAGAGCGGCATGGCATGTCATCGCCGGTGGATAACTAGCAATGCAATGACGACGGACACCATTTACGGCACTATTCTAGTGACGCTCGACGGCACGCCCACTGATCGCGCGATTATCGAGCACGTCAAGAAACTGGCGAAACTCGCGCACAGCCGTTTGGTGTTGCTCCACGTAGCCGACGGATGGGCCGCCAGGACCTACGGACGGGACGCGGTTAGCGCAGAAATCGCCGAAGACACTGCCTATCTTGAGAAAGTCCGAGCCGAGTTCCAATCGGAGGGCATTCCTGCGGATGCGGAACTTGCCTACGGGGAACCGTCGAAAGAAATCATCAAGTGGGTCCAACAAAAGGGTTGCGATCTGGTAGCGATGAGCACGCACGGGCATCGCTTCCTCGCCGATGTCTTTCTCGGCACGACGGCTACTCGCGTTCAGCACAACATCAGTGCGCCAGTGCTGCTGCTTCGAGCGAAGTAAGAATCGCTCAGGCTTTCCGCTGCAACAGATCCCATTGATTGCCGTACAGGTCTTCAAAGACAGCGACGATGCCGTAAGGTTCTTCGCTGGGCGGCCGGATGAACTTTACGTTGCGCGCCGTCATCTCGTTGTAGTCGCGCCAGAAATCGTCGGTGTGAAGAAAAAGAAAGACGCGCCCGCCAGTCTGATTGCCGATACGACTTGCTTGTTCCGGCGTTGCTGCCTGTGCCAAAAGCAGGCTGGTGCCCTGTGACCCTGGAGGAGCAACCAATACCCAGCGCTTGACCTCACTGAGCGGCGTATCTTCGATAACTTCAAAGTTGAGGGTGCGCGTAAAGAATTTCAGCGCTTCGTCGTAGTCGCGGACGACGAGTGCGATATGGCCCAAAGTTTGCTTCATCAGTAGCGTTTCACTGTAATGCAAATCGAGAGCGTTGCAATAGGAACTATGAGGGACTCCTGCGTTGTCCGTTTTTCACCGCCCATCCCATTTTACGTTCTGTTGACATCCAGTCCTGTCGGTCCCCTGTTATGCTGCTAGTCGCTTCATGAGCGGGATTCCGCGTCCAGAGCCCGTAGCGGTGGGGAGACTTATGACGTTCGAGCCATTCAAAGTTTACATTCTCGTGCTTTCAGTAGTGCTCGTTTTTACGCCTGGGACAAATGCTGCGGCACAAACCGGATGGCTGACACATTCTCATGATGAGCAACACACCGGGGTCTCCTCGGTCGCGTCGCAACCGTTCACCAGGATTCGTTGGCATGTGCCGGTCGATTTGGCGCCGCCGCAAGGAGAGATCTTTATTCACTACGGGTCGCCGCTGGTCACCCCCGCGAATACGGTAATTGTGCCGGTAAAGACCACGACGGGCTTTCGTGTCGAAGCGCACAACGGCGCTACCGGAGTGAGAATGTGGACGCAGCAGACCAAATATCAGGTCCCCAGCGCAACATTTCTACCGGCGATCGGCCCCACGATCTCCAACAATCAACTCTACGTCTCCGACTTCGGCGGCAGGGTCATCGTGCGGCAGACCCCGGATCAGCTCAGAGGCGCTGTTTCCCGCCTGGTCTTCTACGGGAAGAAGAATTATGCCGCGAATCCCGCTGTGTATCAGCAGAACGTGCTGATCAATACTCCGTTAACTACCGACGCTAGCGGCAATCTCTACTTCGGGTTCTTGGTAACGGGCCCAACGCCGATTGGACTGCAGAGCGGGCTGGCCCGGATTGCTACCAATGGAACTGGGACCTGGGTTTCGGCAGCGTCGATCAGCGGCGATTCCGCTGTCAACAACATTGCGATGAGTTGCGCACCTGCGCTCTCGCACGACGGCAACACCTTATACGTCGTGACCACCAATGCAAATGCGGGATACGGCTACTTGGTGGCGCTCAATAGCGCTACGCTGGCGGTCGCCAACAAAGTTCGCTTGAAGGATCCATCCTCCAACCAGGACGCGCTTATTTTTAACGCGAGCAGCGCTACTCCCACCGTGGGGCCCGATGGCGACGTGTATTTCGGAGTGCTTGAGAATCCGTTCCCCAATCACAACGATCGCGGCTGGCTCCTGCATTTCGGCGGGGACCTTTCGCAAAAAAAGACTCCGGGCAGCTTCGGATGGGATGACACCGCTTCGATCGTTCCCGCCTCGATGGTGCCGAGTTATACCGGTACGTCGAGTTACCTGCTGATGACGAAGTACAACAACTATGCCGGATCGGGTACTGGCGACGGTAAGAATCGCATCGCCATTCTCGATCCAAATGCGACCGAGCACGATCCCGTGCTGACAGCGACCCTGGTGATGAAGGAAGTCCTGACCATCCTCGGGGTCACGCCGGATAACAACGGCTTTCCCGGAGCGGTGCGCGAGTGGTGCATCAATACGGCTGCCATCGATCCGGCCACCAAGTCCGTCATTGCGAACAGCGAGGACGGCAACCTCTATCGATGGGACCTCGCCACCAATACGCTGTCGCAGTCGATTCGGCTGACGAACGGCATTGGCGAGGCGTACACGCCCACCGTAATCGGCAGCGACGGCACCGTGTATGCGATCAATGGGGCGATCCTGAATGCGATAGGGCAGTAAAGGCCTCGAAAATTACCCGGTTAAACAGCTAGGTTTTCCTAGGCGGGCTTATCGCGCACCAGGAGGAACTCCGCAGCACGATACATGCGCGGTACTGGGGACGCCAAACGTTTATTGCCTCTTAATCCCTACGGCGTTGCCCCCAAACCAGCCGCTTGGGGGAGCGGTCGGATTGACTTGGCCAGAGTAACTGGTCCGAAACGAGCTTCCCACTCGACCCAACCTATACATGTTGCCGTTCAGGGAAAACGGTTTTGTACTCGTGACAGTGTTCGTATGCACGGTCTGGAAGCTGTTGGTGACGGTATTCACAATAACCTGCTGGTGATAATCCGAGACCTGGATCGGCGTGCCTTGACTGAAAGTCGCCGGATTACTGAAGTCCGAGGGTGGCGTGTTCAAGTAAATGGTGGTTGTGCCCGTGCGGTTCACGATCTTGAACGGTCCATTCACGATTACCCGATCCGTATTGGCATTGGTGAAAAAGGTGAGCATGGCTGTAGTTTCGTTTTCTGGTTCAGCAGTGAAGATCATGTTCAAGCCGTTGACCGTGGAGAGGTAGCCAAACTGCTGGGATGCGCTGCCGTTGTTGTTGAATTGGCCGACGAATTCATATACGACCTGGTCTTGAAAGAGCGGGACCTCGGTTACCGTCTGCGCTGCCGCGCTCGCACAAATAAGGGAGGCGAACATCACAGAGGCTAGGGCACAAGCTGCAATTCGTATCATTTGGAACTCCTTCTTCTGTCCGGTGTGCGGGAAGTCGCCCGGCTGAGTGTCCGTCATACGCCAGCGTTACGAGAGGCCGCCATAGAGGAAGTGTGGTGCTTTCATCAAGATTGGCTAGAGCGGTAAGTGCAGGTAAACAAAAGAGGTCATCCAAGGTGTGTAAACCGGGGTAGAATGTCACGACCCTTCGGAGGGTCGTGCGTGTCGGACGTCCCAGCCCAGCCCGATTCATTTGACCTTGATACGAAACGCTACGAGCTTCGCCGAGGCGAGCGTGTGCTTCGTCTTGAAAAGATTCCGATGGAGTTGCTAATCCTGCTGGCAGAGAGGAAAGACCAACTCGTCGGCCGTCGGGAGATCATCGAAAAGCTTTGGGGGAAGGATGTTTTCCTCGACACTGAGCAGGGCATCAATACGGCGATTCGCAAAATTCGCTTGGTGCTGCGCGATGACCCGGAGGAGCCCCGTTTCCTGCAGACGGTGGTGGGCAAAGGCTATCGGTTGGTCGGTCCGATCACATTGGTCGGAAACGGAAATAAGGACGCCGGACGGCCGCTCGAACTGCCGGGCAACCACCAGTTTCGCTTTTTGACCGTTGCTGCTGTCATTGCCGGTGTGGCCATCTCCGCCGCCGTCCTGATTGCGATCAATAATCCCGGCTGGAGCGACCGCCTCCTGAACCGAAATCCAGGCATACGGTCTATTGCGGTACTGCCGCTCGTAAACCTCTCGGGTGATCCGACCCAAGAATATTTCGCCGATGGGATGACCGACGCGCTGATTACCGATTTGGCGCAGATCCACTCCCTTCGGGTGATTTCGCGGACATCGGCGGTCCACTACCAGGGCTCTCGCAAGTCACTGCCGGAGATTGCAAAGGAATTGAACGTGGACGCGGTGGTCGAGGGCACGGTGTCGCGCTCCGGCAACCGCGTGCGGATCACGGCGCAACTGATTCATGCTTCGACCGACCGACATTTGTGGGCTGAGAGCTACGAGAGGAACCTTGGAAATGCACTCGGTTTGCAGGGTGAGATCTCACTGGACATCGCCCGCGAAGTCAGCGCGACGCTGACACCGCGTGAGCAGCTTCGGCTGACCCACAGCCGTCCGGTTAATCCCGAGGCCCAGGAAGCCTATTTGCGAGGCCGCTATTTTCTGGATCTCAGAAACAACGAGAACCTTGATAGAGCTCCCCAGTATTTTCAGCAAGCCATCGAGAAAGATCCGAACTTTGCTGCCGCATACGCTGGCCTTGCCGATTGCTATCTAATGCTTGCCGCCTGGAACCACGTGCGCGCGTTAGAAGTTCGCGCGAAGGCGAGGGCAGCGATCACGAAAGCGCTGGAATTGGACGAGAGTTCTAGTGAGGCCCACACTTCTCTGGGATACTACAAACTGACGTACGAGCGAGAACCAAACGCAATCGAAACCGAATTCAAGCGCGCCCTGGATCTGAACTCAAATAACAGCGACGCCCATAAGTATTACGCCTTTTACCTAATGCAGGCTGGCCGGTTTGATGAGGCCATCGCAGAAGCGACGCGAGCGCTTGACATTGATCCCTTCGCGCCACATCTCAATGCATCCGCGGGGCACGTCTTCTATGAGGCGCGACAGTTCGACAGTGCAATCAAAGCGTGGCAGACGACACTGGAACGCGATCCCAGCCTGTTCTTCTGGCGCGACTGCATTTCCTCAGCGTACGCTCATCGAAAAATGTACGATCAAGCCGTCAGGGAAGAATTCCAGTTTTTGGCCGACTTGTATCAACAAAAAAACCATACTCATTGGGAGCAAGGGCTCAGGGTAGCCGCGCTTTTCAAGAAAGCGTACACACATTCAGGCTACGACGGCTACCTCCACGCTAAACTAAGTGGCAAATTCGCAAGCATTATGAAGTGTGGTGCGGATTGCTGGTCTTCTTACGAACGTGCTGCAATCTATGCGCAACTGGGTGAAAAAGGCAATGCATTCGACGCCCTCACCGTTGCGGTCAAGGAGCAGGATGCCGACTTGGTCGAATTATTGGTCGACCCAGACTTAGAAAATCTCCATTCCGATCCTCGCTTTCCCGAGCTTGTTCGCCGGTGCCGGACTGAGTGCGGTAGTTCACGTCCGTTCTAGCTCAACCCTCCGGATTCCGGTCCGAATCTTCCTTGTCGGTGATCTTCCTGCCCAAAAACTCTCCCAAAAATGCGACAATAGAGTTTCCCCGTGATGACCACCTCGGCGATTCCATCCGTTACACCGGAGATGATCCGGGAGCACGGCCTCACTTCGGACGAATACGAAAAAATCAAAGCGCTGCTGGGCGGACGCGAACCGACGCGGACCGAGCTCGGCATCTTCAGTGTCATGTGGAGCGAGCATTGCTCTTACAAGTCGTCGCGCGTGCACCTCAAGCGATTGCCCACGCGCAGCAAGCTGGTGCTCCAAGGGCCGGGAGAGAATGCCGGCATCATCGATATCGGCGATGGGTGGGGCTGCGCCTTCAAAATCGAGTCCCATAATCATCCGTCGTTTATTGAGCCGTTTCAGGGAGCCGCTACGGGCGTCGGCGGCATTCTGCGCGATATTTTCACCATGGGCGCGCGGCCGGTCGCGGTGATGGACTCACTGCGCTTTGGCCCGATCAGTGTAGAGCCGGGTCTTCGACCCGGCTGGACGGGACAGGGTCCCGTCCCTACGGTAGCAGAGCTGCACAAGAATCATTCGGTGATGGAGGGTGTGGTCGCAGGCGTCGCTTCCTACGGAAATTGTTTTGGCGTGCCGAATCTCGGCGGAGAAGTGAAGTTCGAGCCTTGCTACTCGGGTAATCCTTTGGTGAATGCATTTGCTCTCGGACTCGTCCGGCGTGATGAGATTTTCTACGCGCGGGCGACGGGCGAAGGTAATCCGGTGATCTACGTCGGTGCGAAGACTGGGCGCGACGGGATCCACGGCGCCACCATGGCAAGCGAGGAATTCAGCGAAGGTTCCGAGGCCAAGCGGCCCAACGTGCAAGTTGGCGATCCATTCCTAGAGAAGTTGCTGCTGGAAGCCTGCCTCGAAGCCATGCAGACGGGTGCGATCATCGGCATCCAGGACATGGGTGCAGCTGGACTGACCTGTTCGACTTGAGAAATGGGCGCGCGCGGCGGAACGGGCATCGAGATAGAA
>WNFR01008920.1_pt1 | contig 16665 bp, 10 predicted proteins | sample 5400221 | NCBI WGS metagenome assembly WNFR01 (sample SAMN13153357, study PRJNA577476) | soil metagenome | isolation source: 40 cm soil under Madrone tree | place: USA:California | collected 2016-06-14
CCTGTCTTGCGCGAGATCCCAAACTCCCTGCAGAGATCCGCCATTTGCTCGCCGGCTAGCCGGCGAGCCACGAACTGCAGCCTTTCATCCATCACCGAACACTCCTTCCAAGGCATCACTCCCTCCCAGAAAACAGGAGGAAGTGTCACCCATGTGTCCGGTACGATGTGTTACCTATGTCTCAGGCCGCTCATGCGAGTGGCTAACTTGTTCTAGTCCTTGCTGCTCTCCTCGGTGCATCTCATAACATCACATAACAATTCGTTAGGCAATTTCTCCATGGCGCGGGGCATGTTTGGCATCGATGTGTTGGCAGGTCCGCAACGTCGTTCGCATCTCCGTGTGGTCGAAAAATATCATCTGGGCTGTCACACACCTGATTACTTCTCTCCGATTCGGGAGCGGTGAAGAGCTTTACGATAACCTACGTTGTGACATCCTCCTGAAGAGATGCGCGCCGATAGGGGAATCCCGGAGTGAAAGGCAACCAGTCCAGGCATCCGTCTTGTGGGTAATTATCTGCTGCAATATTTAAGGTTAAAACCGGATTGTGAGGGAACCCCCCATTAGATAGCCTTCCGCTTAGGCCACATTTCCCATTTGTCAGCAGAGTCCTTTCGGGCGGACGAATGCATTCGGGGGAATGCAGGCCTTAGTTGCACAAGGGTTCCACATGAAATTGGGACTCCAATGGCGGTAGCTTCTCTGGGGGAATCATAATGGGCGTTCACAACGGACAGTGGCCTTGGTTCGCGATCTTAGCCAGAGCCGGAAGAGAGAAAAATGCCACTCTACTTCTGGAGAACGCAGGTTACGAGTGTTACTTGCCCCTGGTCAAACTTACGCGTCACTGGTCCGACCGCATGATGGAGATTGAACAGCCGCTATTTCCTGGGTATCTCTTCTGCCGGATGAACCCAAGCAACCGGCTTCCTATATTAATGACGCCTGGTGTGATCCAGATCGTCGGAGTTGGCAAGGCCCCAATTCCGGTTGAAGAAGCAGAAATCATTGCCATCCAGCGCGCAGGAAAGAGTGGCCTCTCGATCATGCCTTGGCCGTACTTGCAAGTCGGTCATGTCGCCCGAATCGAGAATGGGCCACTTAGAGGTATGGAAGGAATCGTAGTCAAAATCAAGTCAGGATTGAAGCTGGTGCTGTCCGTTAATTTGTTGCAGCGCTCGGTTGCGGTCGAAATTGATCGCAGCTGGATTGGGGCAGCATATCCTGTCAGAGCACATACGAATCAAACAACGTCTGGTGCGATGAATTCATCGGTCTATTGATTTTACGCCGCCGCGTCCCCGGCAACAGTTGGCGCTCCCGACGCATGATACTTTGCGATGCCAAAGAGAAGGTTCCCAGACCTTCCGGCTGCCGTTCTTTCCTGCCATATCATTGAGCATGGAAGCGATGTCTATAAGACATTTCTAACTGGATTGCGTTTAATTCTAAGAACTATCTAGCGAAGACGAAAACTCATGCACTTTTTGATATTTATCGCCGCCCTTTCAGCCTCGGCAATACTTACGCGCCTAGTGCGCGATTATTCCGTCGCTCACGGATGGGTCTCTAACCCAGCTTTGGATCGTCATGTTCATACTCGTCCGATACCAAGGCTGGGCGGAGTTGCGATTTTTCTCACGCTATGTTGCATGGCGCTGCTCGCACATTGGTCGCCAGCCTACTTCGGCACGCGCGAGTTTTCTTTGCCGCAGCTTGCTTTGAAGATACTGGGGCCGGCAACCATCATTTTCCTAGTTGGACTGATCGACGATTTTTGTGGGATCAACGCTTACGTAAAGTTTGCGGCGGAGGCCGGGGCAGCAGTGCTCTTGTTTAGCAACGGTCTGGGAATCTCGCGGTTGTCGATCCTCGCGGGTCATCCGCATTTGGGATGGCTGGTGGGGCTCCCACTGACAATTCTCTGGGTGCTGTGGATTACCAACGCTTTTAACTTGATCGACGGCCTTGATGGGCTGGCGGCGGGATCGGCGCTGTTCTCAAGCTTAGTAACTTGTGTTGTAGCGGTGCTGGACCACAATGAAGTAGTCCTCGTTCTGACGCTCGCTCTTGCAGGCGCAATCACCGGATTCTTGCGGTATAACTTTAATCCAGCCTCGATCTTCCTCGGCGACGGTGGGAGCCTTCTGATCGGGTTTCTAATCAGCGCGATTGCCATGGCGGGCTCCCACAAGTCTCCAACGATGGTGGCAGTTGCAATCCCCATCGTCTCACTTGGGCTCCCGATATTAGATGTCGCCGTCGCGGTGATCCGACGATTTTTGTGCTGTAAGCGACTATTCGCCGCTGACCGCGAGCACATTCACCACAAGTTGCTTGGCCGGGGTATTTCCCATCGGCAAGCCGTCCTGGTGCTCTATGGAGTAAGCGCCTGTTTTGGCCTCTTCAGTCTTCTTCTCCTCAACCCAGGAGGCGCCGCGTTAGCAGTCGTCCTGGTGGTGGTTGGGATCGGCGTATTGATTGGCGTCCGGCAGTTGCGCTATCACGAATTCCGGGAATTGGGATGCGCGGCGAACCGAACGCTGAATGCGCGCCAGGTGATTGCCAATGACATTAGCATTCGCCGTGCGACAGATGCGCTGGAGTCGTGCACCAACATTTCGCAATTCTGCCAGATATTGCAGCAGTGTCTTGAACCCATTGGATTCGACGGTTTCGGCTTGTATTTGTCATCAGGATTCCCAGCCGAGGCAGAGCTTCTTCCGTGCAAACCTGTCGGCAAGACCAAGCTTCAATTCTTTTGGGATCGGTCACTGACTGCTTCAAGCACAAATTGGGGGTTGACTCTTAGCCTGGTCAAGCGCAACGGAAAACGGCTGGGCGCATTCACTCTATATAGAAAGAACACAACATCTCCTCTTTGGATGGACGTCGATCTCTTGACGACGATCGGGTTCTCCAGCGCAGTGTCAGCCAGCGTGGAGAAAATACTGCGATCTTTCATTCTTAAGAAGCAAAGAGAACGAAGTCAGGTGGCGGCATTCGAAACTTCCTCTCCAGCGATCGCTTCAAGGGTAAGCCAGACGATGGCGGTTCCAAGTTCTGGCTAGGTCTCACGATCATACCCATCAAGATAAACAGGGGATTCAGCTAAAGAGCAATCATGATTACCAAAACTGTTTTGGTTGGCCTAGCAGTTTTCTTTCTTATCGCCAATGCCGGGGCGCAAGTTCCTTCGCCCCCGCAATCCAACGATATGAAGGCGAAGTGTGGCGGCCAGGTTCGCTCCACTTACCTGCTGGGGCCTGATGACCAACTGGAGATTTCCGGACCTGAACTGACTGAGCTCGCCAATAAGCCCGTGCGTGTCGACAGCGACGGCAACATAGAAGTACCGCTAGGCGGCCGCGTCCATGTGGCCGGGTTGACTGCGCAGCAGACCGAGCAAGAGGTCAACAAGGTCCTGAGCAAATATATCCGTCAACCGCAAATCGTCGTAAGCATCGCGGAAGTGCGGAGCCAGCCAGTCTCAATCATAGGCGCAGTAAACACACCTGGCGTTCACCAAGTGCAGGGACATAAGACGCTGCTGGAAATGCTGGCACTTGCCGGCGGGATCCGCCAGGACGCAGGGTACAGCGTTCGGATTACTCGGCAACTGGAGTGGGGCTGCATCCCGTTGCCAAAAGCGGGGCTTGATGCCTCGGGTCAGTTCAGCGTGGCTCAACTCGACTTGAAAAAAATCATGGAGGCTAAAAACCCCGAGGAGAACATTCAGATTTTGCCGCATGACGTGATCTCAGTTCCCAAAGCGGAAATGGTGTACGTGACCGGAGATGTCAAACGTTCTGGCGGATTCGTTCTCGGAGAACACCAGTCCATCTCCGTCTTACAAGCAATTTCGCTCGCCGAAGGACTCAACGTAGGTGCTGACACGCGGCATGCCCGCATCCTGCGGCTGAAGCGCGAGGCCGATCAGCGCGAAGAGTTGCAAGTGGACGTGAAAGATGTTCTCAACGGAAAGAAACCAGACGTGGCGCTTCAGGGCGATGACATTTTGTTTATTCCCGGAAGCACAGGCAAGAAAGCGGCTCTTCGTACCCTCGAAGCGGCTATCCAAACGGGAACCGGTATGGCCATCTGGCGCGTGCCTTGAAACCTACTCTAAGGGACAGAAATGAAAGACTCCGAATATCCTCTCGAGAAAAGTGACGGACGCTTGACCGAATTCGGCCCTCGAGCCGCGCAGCGGCCGACAGTCTACCGATATATGGAATCGCCTTCCATGGAGACCGCCGTTTCGCCCGGCTACGATAATCTCCTGGACTACTGGAACATTCTGTTCCGTCACAGAAAAACACTACTCAGTTTTGCCCTGGTTGGGCTGCTCGGAGCAATGGTAATCAGCTTGGTGCAGACACGGATTTACCGTGTCAGGACCTCCCTCGAAATTCAAGGCAACAGCTTCCTGGAAACAAAGAACTCCACGGACTCCGCCGGGAGTTACGCGACACCAGAGTCTTATATGGAGACACAGGTTAAGCTCCTCCAGAGCGAATCCCTATTGGAGCATGTGATCGACAAACTGAAGCTCCAAGACCAGCCTGCAACAGGATGGCGAATACTAACGTGGCATCGGCACCCGAAAAAAGAAGAATTGATCCGAAAGATAGCGCGCAATCTGACCGTGAGGACATCCGGTAACTCGCGATTGCTAGAGGTGTTGTACGAGTCACCGGATCCCAAGGGGGCGGCGGACTTCGCGAATACGTTGGTCAGCGAATTCATCGAGCTGTCCCAAGAGGAAAGGTGGAAGTCTGCTGAGGGCACGGCCGAATGGCTAACAAACCACCTAAACATAATGAAAACTCAGTTGGAACAGTCAGAGGCGCAGCTCCAGGATTACGCGCGCACTTCCGGACTGACGTTTACCTCGGAGAAAGAGAACTTGGCAGAGAACCAGCTCAAGCAAATACAAGATGAGTTATCCAAGGCCCAGGCCGACCGCATCGGCACGCAGGCCAAATTTGAAGGGGCGAAGAGCAAGCCGGCGGATTCCTTGCCGGAAATCCTGGAAGACCCGACAATGCGTGAGTACCGCCAAAGGCTGACTGATTTGCAGCGGCAATATGCCGAACTCAGTGCCACGCTGACCCCGGAACACTACAAAGTTCAGCGCCTGCAGGCGCAAATCGATGAGCTAAAGCTTCAGATGCTGAATGAGCGCCGTAACGTGCTGAAGCGCATCGGCAACGAATACCAGGCCGCGCTTCGCCGGGAAGCACTTCTATCCAAGGCCCACACCGAGCAACAAAAGGTCGTCGCCGACCAATCCGAGAAGGCTATTCACTACGACACGCTGAAGCGCGACGTGGATTCGAACCGGCGACTGTACGAGGCAATGCTACAAAAAGTAAAGGAAGCAAGCTTGGCCAGCGCCATGCGCGATAGCAACGTCCTGGTCGTGGACCGCGCCAGACCTCCGCTGCTCCCCTACCGTCCAGATCTGCCGATGAACGCCGCGATTGGCCTGTTTAGTGGCGTGCTCTTGGGTTTTGGATTCGTGTTGCTTCAAGAGCGCATTGACCGCAGAATAAGCGCTCCGGGCGACGCACAGGTGTACTTGGATCTGCCGGAGTTGGGCGTCATACCTTTGGATGAGCTCGCTCTCCAGCGGCAATTCGCTGGTGCCCTGCAGCAGCCTCGTTCTACGCCAACCCGTTCCACTGAGCCGGTCTTGAAATCTCATCTAAGCGATTGCCCAGAACTAGCTACCTGGAAACGCAAGCCGTCTTTGGTCGCTGAATGCTCGCGAACGATTCTGACTTCCATTCTATTGCCTAGCCACAATGGAGAAACTCCTCGCGTTATTGTTCTCACAAGCCCGTGTCCCGGGGATGGCAAAACAACAGTGGCTTGCAATCTCAGCATCGCGATCGCGGAAATTGGTCGCAAGGTTCTGTTGATCGACGGCGACCTGCGCCGCCCCAGGCTGCATAAGGTTTTTGGTGTGGGCAACGATTGGGGCCTGAGTGACGTGCTATGGGCGGGCACGCCCCTTGAAACGGTTCCCATACTGGACCTTGTTCGTGAGACCGAAGTCTCCAGCCTTTCCCTGCTGCCGGCGGGGAGTCGCGGCAGCACAATTCCGTCGAATCTTTTTTATTCTCCCCGCATGTTAAGGCTATTGACCCGCCTGCGGAAGGAGTTCGACATGATCATGATTGACGCGCCGCCAATGATCCATCTCGCAGATGCGCGGGTGCTGGGGCGACTCGCGGATGGCGTCATTTTGGTGGTTCGCGCTGGAGAAACTACGACCGAAAGCGCGCTGCACGCCCGTCAGCGTTTCGCCGAAGACGGTACGCGCGTACTCGGCACCGTCCTAAACAGCTGGGATCCAAAATCCAGCCCACCGTATGGCTACGGAAGTTACCACGATTATCGGGCGTATGCCGGGCAGTAGGTCAAAAGAGTGAGCCAGGATCTGCGCGGCTAGCGCACCACGAAAAAATAAAGCTCGAATGCGCACCCGGCACATAGGACAGCTTACTTCTCACGATGCTCTTTGACTCGCCAGCGTATTTTGTCTTCCTAATCCCAGTTGTGTTGGTCTATTGGCGACTGGATCGCCGCGGGCAGAACATTTTTCTGCTGCTGGCAAGCTACTTCTTTTATGGCTGGTGGGATTGGCGCTTCCTTGCGCTGATGATCGGCAGCACGACAGTAGACTTCCTGATTGCGCAGAAGATCGCTCCAAATTGTTCAGACGGAAATCGCAGGAAGTGGCTCATCTTTTCACTTTTGCTGAATTTTTCTATTCTAGGGACATTTAAATACTTCAATTTCTTTGTCGACTCTTTTTCAACTGCTCTCGGAACACTTGGGATTCACAACATTCCGCTGCCCATAATCCGTATCATTCTCCCGCCGGGAATTTCCTTTTATACCTTCCAGGAAGTCGCATATATCGTGGACGTCTATAAGGGGCGACTCGAGCCCGCGAAATCATTTGTCGAATACGGCTTATTCGTCAGCTTGTTCCCGCACTTGATCGCAGGCCCGATTCAAAGACCGGGGCACTTGCTTCCTCAAGTCCAGAAGGATCGTACTTTTGATGCGGACCGATTTTTTGACGGATTGATGCTGATTTTTTCGGGGCTTTTGCGGAAGTGTGTGGTCGCAGACAATTGCGCTCTGCTGGCCAATGCGGCGTTTGGCGGCCAATTCGGTCCGCCAAACCTGTGGGTTGTTCTAATCGGGACATACGCGTTCGCGTGGCAGGTGTATGGAGATTTCAGCGGTTATAGCGACATAGCACGCGGCAGCGCCCAATTGATGGGCTTTCATTTCATGGTCAATTTCCGGCAGCCGTATCTGGCGCACCGGCTACAAGATTTCTGGCGGCGCTGGCACATCAGTTTGAGTACCTGGCTTCGCGATTACCTTTACATTCCATTGGGTGGCAGTGCGGGTGGGAATTGGAAAACATCCTTAAACCTTCTGACGACCATGATCCTGGCGGGGCTTTGGCATGGCGCTAACTGGACATTCGTCATTTTTGGCGCGATTCATGGCGTCGTCTTGGGTGTTGAGCGTCAACTTTTCCCAACCAAGAAGGTACCCAGCGATGCGGCTCAGCCGTCACGCTTTATGGGTCTGCTCTCGCTCTGGGGGCAGCGGATCCTAACCTTTAATATTTTTTGCTTGAGCTTAGCCTTCTTCCGCGCAACTTCACTCAGTGCAGCGACTCAGTTTCTAGCCGGGCTGTCTAATTTCGCCTGGCGGAGCGAGTACCTGTCGGCATTCCTCATGCTGAGCCTATTCTCCATACCTTTGTTCGTTGTGGACTTGTTGATGGAAGCCAGCAACCAGGAATATCCGTTTGCGACTACCTCCTACGCATTTCGGACAGGACTCGCGACTATGGCTTTCATCGTACTGGCATTTTTTTCCGGGAATAATCTCAATGCATTCGTCTACTTCCGATTCTAAGTCTAGAGCCATGACCTACGCGAAGGCCTTGGCCGGAATATGCGCAATACTTATCATCGCCATCGAGATTTTTTCCGGCTACTTGCTCAAGCGTCATTCGGTCACCTACGCGCGGATTTCCCGGCAGTATGACGCGGCTGTGAAGATACGTCCCGCTGGACCTGGAGAACCCGCATCTGTGCTGATGGTGGGGAATTCTTTGCTACTGCATGGAGTTGAAATGAACCGCTTGCAGGCGTTGACTTTCAACAGCATGCGTATCAATCCCATTTTCCTCGAGGCCACCGGTTATTATGACTGGCTTTACACGCTGGAGCGGCTGTTCCGTCAAGGGGCAAGACCGCAGGTGGTGGTCGTTGGCGTTGGTGTGAACTACTTTCTTGAGAACGGTATGCGTCAGGATTATGCTCCCATGCTGTTCTTCGATGCCCGAGACGCTCTCGCTGTGGCGTCGGATTTACGTCTAGATCGCACGGCAACAAGTAATCTGTTGCTGGCACACTCGAGCACCTTCTGGGATACGCGCAGCGTCATTCGAACGCAGATACTGGGTCGCGTCGTCCCCCATCTTGAAGATCTTTTCCTGATCGTGAATCCGAGGCCGGCCATTCCGGAAAGCCGCGAGTTTGAAGAAATTGCGATTCCCCGCTTGCGCAAGCTGCGCGAGCTGTGTGAGGCGCACGGAGCGAAGCTGATCCTTCTGGTCCCGCCGACGCTATCTTCGGAGAGTGCGGTCAGCCAGATGGCGTACGCAGCGCACAGCACCGGAGTAGATGTATCGGTGCCGATAGATCCAGCAGCGCTTTCTGCAAAATTTTACCAACGGGACGGGATGCACCTCAATTCAGAGGGCGCGGTACTTTTCACCTCGGCGCTGGCAAAAGACCTTCCCGAGAGGGTCTTGACTCGCGATACGCTTGCCTCCCGGTTCGTCCAATAAACAGGGTGATCTCCGTTCAAGAAGTCTGGGCACAGCAATTGAAAGCCTTGGCCAAAGCGAGATCGCAGAAAAAGCTTTGCCTATCACCATACGCGCAACGAGTGCTGAACGTGAGTACTAACGCCACAAGTAGACTGGCCGTGGAGCAAGGCGAAGGTACTTCCTTGCGCGCGGATTTCAGCTGGATGCTTGTGGGGAATGCTGTTTACGCGGGCGGCCAATTCCTGATTCTGATGCTATTGGCCAAGCTGCTTCAGCCAGAGATGGTCGGCCAGTACGCTTTGGGCCTTGCCATCGTATATCCCGTGATGATGTTTACGAACTTGCAATTAAGAGCGGTTATCACTTCGGGCAGCCGTCAAACCCGTTTCGGTCACTACCTCAGCCTTCGTCTGCTAACCACGTCTATAGCGTTCGTATTTATTTTTGCCATTACGCAAGTGCTGGGATATCGCTGGGAGCTGACAGCCGTGGTTCTGATGGTGGGTGTGGCGTACGCCATCGAAACCATCAGTGATGTGTATTATGCGCGCTTGCAGCTACACGACAGAATGGCTGAGATCTCGAAATCACTGATTGCCAGGGCGATGCTTTCCGTTCTTGCGCTGGCCGTTGCAACGTACGTCACAAGAAGCGTCTTGTGGGGAATCTCAGGTGTTGTTCTGGCGCGAGCAATCGTCCTGTTTGGCTATGACGTGCGAGGACGTACCCATGGTCTGCATGATCAGGCGAAAGGGTTCTCGCGAACCGAGGCGCTGGCGCCGCAATTCGATTTGACTGTGCAACGCGAATTGTTGTGGGTCAGTTTGCCTCTAGGAATAGTCGTGCTCCTAGGATGTCTGAATTCCAGCATGCCTAACTTCTTCATCAAGCACGCGCTCGGCGAACGGGACGTCGGTATATTCGCCGCGATAGGATTCGTGGTTTCGATAGGAAACATGGCAGTGGTATCCCTAGGACAGTCTGCGTTCACCCGCCTCGCCAGGTCGTATGCCACGGGTAACCTCGCAGCATTCAGCTCCCTACTGGGCAAGCTCCTCGCCTTTGGAGCAATGCTTGGGCTGTCCGGCATGGTCATCTCAAAATTTGCGGGACACGAGATCTTATCCATTCTGTTCCGGCCCGAATACGCTGAGCGAGCAGACCTTCTTCCCTGGATCATGGTGGCGGGGGGCGTCCTATATATGGCCCAGTTTTTGGGATTCGGGTTGACAGCAGCCGGTTTTTACAAACATTCTTGCGAATCTGAGCCTCCTGGCGGGGTGCTATTGGCTGGTCGTACGGCAGGGGCTTCTAGGCGCGATCCTGGCGATGCTGATCGCCGCGACCGTACAGCTTTTGGCGAGCGTAATAATTCTAGGCGTCGGCACGCGCATGCGCGCACCTGTTTGCGCCGAACGGGTGGGGACAGCCTGATGTTGTCGCCACAGGGAAATCCGAGGGTCCCAGGTCCGGTGCCACAGCGGCGGCTGGTCTCTCAGAGACATCCTAATGACACGGGAGTGGTGCGCTCTTCCGCCGGGGCAGAAGCGCTTTCCGTTCTGAGCAAGGTTGCATTTGCTTCCCTTTGGCTCTTGGTGTTCGCTATGCCGTGGGAAGACGCAATTACGATTTCTGGTTTTGGTACAAGCGTACGTTTGATCGGGATGATCACTGTAGGTTTTGGTGTCATGGCCATCATCGAGAGAGGCAAGGTTAGACGTCCGGCACCAGGCCACATCGTGATGGCCCTATTTGTTTTGCTGGCCGTGCTGAGTTATCTGTGGAGTCTTTTTCCTGAGGGAACCCTAGTCCAGGCTTTCTCCTACGTGCAGCTCTTCGCGATGGTGTGGCTGATCTGGGAGCTGGCCCCTCGGGTGCGAGAACAGATGCGGTTGATGCAGGCATATGTTCTTGGAACCTTTGTCTCTGGGATAGACACACTGTACCTATTTTTTTCTCACCAGGAGTCCGTTTATCAACGCTATGCAGGCGCCAGGCTGGATGCCAATGACTTGGGACTAATCATGGCCTTGAGCATCCCCATGTCTTACTACCTGCTCATTGAGAACAGGGGGTGGACGGCTTGGGTCTACAGAATACACCTTATTCTGGCAGGGACGACCATCTTGCTGACAGCCTCAAGAGGAGCCACACTGGCTACTCTCGTAGCCCTCGCTATCGTGCCTTTGACCCAAGCGCGATTGACTGGCCGTCAGAGAATTGCACTCCTCTTGACAGTAGCGCTGCTCGTCTACGGCGCCCTTCTCTTTGTGCCCTCGAGTTCATGGGAACGCTTATCGACGCTGCCCACCGAATTCACGCAGGGGACATTAACGGGGCGCACCATCATCTGGAGAGCAGGCTGGGAGATTTTCCGCAGCCATCCTTTCCTGGGCATTGGAGCGAACGCCTTCCGGCTTATCGTCAGCCGTGTTTTGGCTGAGCCGATTCGCCTTGATGAACGTGATCCGGCGCCCCCTGCTCACAATACTTTCCTGTCAGTCCTCGTCGAGCAGGGCGTAGTTGGCTTTGCGATTTATTGCGCTTTGCTAGGTGTCCTGGCGCTGTCGCTCAGAGCTTTGCCGCCATTCCAACAGCGGCTGTGGATCGTATCTCTCGCTGTCTGGGTGGTAGGAGTCTCCAGTCTAACGTGGGAGATGCGGAAGCCGACGTGGTTTTTCTTTGGCCTGTTAATGGCTCAATGCGGCAGCATTGCGCAGAAGCGCTCGGCGCAAAGCCTCGCTCCCCGTTTCACCCAAGCTAGGCTAAACCTTCGGTGGGCTTGACGGTCGTGAGACTCGTCCTCTGGTTCCAGAAAGTTCGCCGCCAGCCGACCAACTAAGATCATGAAGAAGATCAGGGTCGTCCATATCGTTCCAATGCTGAGCCCTGGTGGCGCCGAGCGTGTAGCAGTTCACATCGTAAGGGGGTTGAACCGTCAGCGTTATGAGCCCGTAGTCATTTCGTATACGGGTCGGTTGGGTTGCGACCTCGATCGTTTGCTGGAGGAGGCCGGAATAGAAGTGCACTACCTGGGCAAACAATCGGGATTCGATTACCGCATGTACTACCGATTGCCACCTGTTCTCAGAGCTTGCCGGCCGGACATTGTCCATACTCATCTGCACGTTCTTCGATACGCGTTGCCATTCCTGTTCCCCTTAAACAAGACTCCGGTGTTGCATACGGTCCACAATCTGGCTGATCGGGAGATTGAACCCAGGCTTCGCTGGCTCCAACGTTACGCACTCAAGCACGGAGTTCTCCCTGTCGCCGTCGCGGAAGAAGTAGCAGTCAGCTTAGGACGTTTATATGGAATTCAACGGTGTCGCGTCATCTCAAACGGCATTCCCACGGACCGCTATGCTCGGCCGGAAGTTCCACGCAAGGAATGGCGGGCAAGGGAAGGCTTACAGGAGGACGATGTTCTTCTTGTCTGTGTTGCACGCTTCTGGCCGCAAAAAAACCACGCGTTGCTCCTGAAAGCCTTTCGCCACGGTCCAGCTGCTGATCCCAGAGCCCGGTTGGTTCTGGTTGGAGAGGGTGTATTGCGAGAGCAGCTTGAGGAACAAGCGAGGAAGCTGGGCTTGTCTGGCAAGGTCCACTTTCTTGGGCTGCGGACAGACGTTCCCGAAGTGTTGGGCGCATCGGATATTTTTGTGCTGAGTTCGGACTTCGAGGGCAACCCGCTTTCGGTGATGGAAGCTATGGCCTCCGGTCTGCCCATCGTGAGCACCGCAGTGGGTGGTGTACCAAGCCTCTTCGAAAATGGCCAGGAAGGTTTGTTCGTGCAGCCAGGAGAGGTCCACGGACTGTCTAACGCTATGTCAGCTCTCTTGGGAAATCGAGAAGCTAGACAGTCGTTTGGCATGGCAGCCGCGCGAAGGGCAAAAGCAAAGTTTGATGTATCGACGATGGTCCACGCTTACGAGGCACTGTACGAGGGGCTGGTCAATCAGACTCAACGTCTGAAAGCAGAAGACGTGCTGCATCAGCATGGCGTGTCACTGAGACAAATTTGAAGAACAACATGACCAAGGTCATGCACATCATTACGACTCTAGGCCCGGCCGGGGCGGAAATTATGCTTTCTAATATTATTTCCGGGATGGATCGCACGCGTTTTGAAAATGAAGTTGTTTCGCTCACCGGTATTTTAGACTTGGCAGAGAAAATGCGAGAAATAGGCGCGGGTGTACGCACTCTCAACATGAAGACGAGCGCGCCTAACCCTTTGCTGGTGATGCGGCTCGCCCAATGGATCCGGGAGTCAAAACCAGACGTCATTCACACCTGGATGTATCACGCGAACCTGGTTGGCGCTCTCGCGGCGCGACTGGCTGGCAATGTGCCTGTGGTATGGGGCATTCACCACAGTGCCCTTGACCCTCGAATAGACAAACGCCGCACCATGCTAGTCAATCGCATCTGTGCCTTCTTATCGCGAAAACTCCCCGCCCGGATAGTGTGTTGCTCTGAGGCCTCGCTGCGCATCCACAAGAATCTTCGCTACGCTGCCGAAAAAATGGAGGTTATCCCCAACGGTTTCGATCTGGAACAAGCTAAACCCGACCCTGACGCCCGCGCTTCAATACGTCACGAGCTTGGCATCCCCGTGGACGCTCCCTTGATTGGAATAGCTGCTCGCTTCCATCCCCTCAAGGATCATTTCAACTTCGTTTCTGCGGCCGCGCGGCTGCACAAGCAGATGCCTAAGGTTCATTTCTTGCTCTGTGGAATTAACATTACCTGGGAAAATTCTCGATTGGCAGGATGGATAGAGGCAGAAGGCTTACGGGACTGTTGTCATCTTTTAGGGCTGCGACATGACATGTCTCGCCTCTTTTCCGGGATGGATATCGCCACTACTGCATCCCGCAGTGAAGCCTTTCCCATCGCCATTGGTGAAGCAATGGCGTGCGGAACGCCATGTGTAGTGACCGACGTCGGAGACTGTGCCTTGATTGTTGATGACACAGGGATCGTCGTAGCTCCCGGAGATCCTTGCGCGCTGGCCGGAGGATGGCGGAATCTCATCGAAGCTGGACCAGGAGTACGGCACCGTCTCGGAATGGCCGCCAGGCGCCGCGTGCAGCAGCATTTCTCGTTGCCGGCGATTGTGGAACGCTATCAGGTCATCTACGACCGGTTGGCTGCTGGGGCAGCTCAAGTTTTGCCATCCGCGGATCTTTCGCAAATTACCTCATAGCCGCAGCCACGACACAGACATGCGCGCAAATCTAAACCGACCCCGATTGGTCTTGGGGGTGAATTCGTCGCTTGCAGTTGGCTTTCTGCGCGGCCAGCTGCAATATTTTCAGCACAGAGGTTTTGACGTGATCGTGCTGTGCCCCAAGCGGCGAAGGGGTGAGTGGGAAGTGCCCATGCCAAAGGGAATTCCCATCATAGAAGTGCCCATGGAAAGAGAAATCTCTCCTTTGCGCGATTTCATCTCAGCGTGTCGTTTGTGGCGCGCTATTCGTTCGCTTCGGCCTGCAGTGACTAACGTGGGGACGCCCAAGGCGGGTTTGCTAGGAGGTCTTGCTGCCTGGCTAAACCGTGTCCCTTGCCGGTTCTACACGCTGCATGGTCTGCGGTTCGAGACTACTAAAGGGCTAAAGCGGCGACTGCTCATCTATGCTGAGCGATTGGCGTGTCGCTTTGCCCATCGCGTGGTATGTGTCAGCCACAGTGTACGCGAGAAGGCTATTGCTTCCGGACTTGCAAGTCGCGAGCGCACGGTGGTTTTGGGATCAGGCAGTTGTAATGGCGTAGATGCTTCGCGATTCGCCGTCACCCCACGGAGAATGAGGCAGGCGGCCGAGTTACGGCAGCAGCTCGGAATCCCCGCACAAGCGCCCGTGATGCTATTTGTCGGGCGCCTCACATGTGACAAAGGCATTCCCGAGCTGATAGAGGCCTTCCTGCAACTTCATAAGCAATTCCAGGATCTTCGGCTCCTTTTGGTGGGATGCTTCGAAGATGAAGACCCGCTCCCCATCGATACTCGAAAACATCTGAAGGCGCATCCGCATGTGATTTTCCCGGGCCCAACACAGGACACCGCTCCTTACTATGCGCTTGCTGACTTTTTTGTCCTACCAAGCCATAGAGAGGGTCTACCCAATGTCGTTCTTGAAGCTCAAGCCGCGGGTAAGGCGGTAGTAGGCGCGTCTGCCACTGGGACCATCGACGCGGTGTTGGATGGCGAAACCGGCCTACTATTCCCGATAGGTGATGTGCCCGCGCTTGTCGATACGATGGCGAAGCTTATAACTGACAAAGCTTTGGCCAGTAAGCTAGCGCGCGCCGGCCAGGAAAGAGTCAAACGCGAGTTTCAGCAAGAGCAGAACTGGGAGGCGCTTTGCAGAGAATATCTCTCGTTCCTGCAAATGAAAGAGCCGCCGCGAGCCCTACTTTCTTATACAGGAAAGAATAGCAGTTTAGTTGATGTGCCCAACAAGTAGCCCTCCTTGAAAAACGTTTCAACAAAATCAAGCAACGAAATTCGCTTTGAAGAACCAGTCGTTTCTTTATCCCTGGTCCTTCGCACTTCTCGAAATTATCTGCCCGAGGCGGAATGCTCAAGAATATGTTCGCCAATTCTAGTCGTCTCAACGAGGAACGCGCTCGTAAGACCATTCGACGCGTTAAGACTCTAATGCTGCCCGTAGCACTGCTCGCCGTTGTCAGAACCCTCGTAACGTGTAGTGCTACATCAGGGTCGCCCTTTCAGCTCTGGGCCGTCTCTGGTTTGGTCCGAGTGGGTAAGACCGACGCTCCTGGGTCGACTACTTCCATCAGCCTGTCCGGCGCGCGCGGCGAAACGGTGGACGCTCAGGTCATCGTGCAGGCGCCTTCTGGCGGCCTGTCCAACGTGAACGTGAGCGCCTCAGCACTCACCGGCCCGGGCGGCGCCACTATCCCAGCTTCCAATATCACTCTCTACCGCGAATACTATCTCTCCGTCACCGGCACCGCCAGTTACGGCGGCGGCAGTAATCCTCCGCTCGGCTCAGGCACCTACCCCGAGCCCCTCATCCCCTTCAACGATCCGGAGACAGGCTCGTCGCTGTGTGGAACGGCCGCCATCCTCAAAGCCTGCTATGCCAGCGTCGGCGCCGGGCAGAATCAACCCTACTGGATCGACATTTCCGTCCCCCGCGGAGCAGCCAACAGCCCTCCAGGAACGTATACTGGCACTGTCTCGATCACAAGTACGCAGTACACAGCGAATATCCCGGTCGCTCTGACGGTGTGGAACTTTGAGCTTCCCATTCAGCCCTCGGAACTGTCTCTGTGGTCGCTCTGGCCTCCCGCTGCCGGGAACACCACGACAACCCTAGCAACAGCCTTGATGCGCAACAAAGTCATGAGCTGGCACGATGTTCCAGCCAACGCCGCTTCCGATATCACTAATTTTGGCCTCAATCGCTCGGGACTGGAAGGATCCCTCCATATTCAGATTCAGTGCAACGGCTCCTACATCAATATGCCCTCGACGAGCCAAATCAACACGGCGGTGGCCAGTTTTCCGCCAAGCTTGGGGCTGGATTTATACGTCGCCGACGAAACAAATGATTGCCCCGGCGCTAATGCGGCGCTTAAGAGTGTCGGAACCATCGTCCATTCCGCTAATCGTCAGGTCAAGACCATGATGACCATCAACGCCGTGGACTCCAATCTATTCGGGGCCATCGACCACTGGGTGCTGCTCGATTCCGTCCAACAGTGGCCCGCTCTCCCCTTCACCAGCGGCGGCGACCTCTGGAGCTATACCAGTT
>WNFR01003331.1_pt1 | contig 16661 bp, 17 predicted proteins | sample 5400221 | NCBI WGS metagenome assembly WNFR01 (sample SAMN13153357, study PRJNA577476) | soil metagenome | isolation source: 40 cm soil under Madrone tree | place: USA:California | collected 2016-06-14
TCATGATTGTCGGAAGGCGGCAAGCCGGAATTAATGATTGCTTGCTCCTGGTCGCTGCGCCAATCATCGTTCTGAACGATTAGAGCTCCGTTGCCGTCGTGGAGTTCCAAAGTCGGATCGGCCAAAGCCTGCAGGCCGTATTGCGCCAGGCTTGGTCCGATCGCGCGGACAAGGACGGTGAGACTTCCGCCGCCGTCACCGCCAAGAATGAATCCGCCAATCATCACATTATCACCAAGTTGTACAAGACCACGGGTGCTGATGTTAGTGAGCTTTGAACCGTCGGTTGGACTCAAATCATAAACTTCAACTAAAGCGACACCCGAACTTTGGTTTGTGCCTTGAACGAACACCGTATAGCTGCCAGGTGAAAGCGTTATAAGGATCGCCGACTCGAGATCGTTCTGCGGCGCAAGCCCGCTTGCCTGAATGGCGCTTTGCTGAGTATCTTTCCAGTTGTCGTTCGTCGCGACGATCGCACGCGTAGAATCGTGAAGTTCAATTATCGGATCGGCCAACGCATTTGCGACCTGGTACTGCGAGAGCGAAGGACCAATCCCTCGGAGAAGCACCTGCTTAGACTGGTTTCCAGTGATAATGAACCCGCCGATCCCGATGTTGTCGCCGGTTTCTACACGAAGACGTGTGGAAACGTTGATGGGTTGAGAGCGTTTGACCGCGCGATATGCGTTGAGCATTCCGTAACCGAAACCGGTATCGTAGCCGGCCGGTCCCAGGTCCGTGCAGGTCCTTTGCATCTGGCTTTCCACGTCAGCGGCAGTGAAGCTCGGATTTTGTGAAACGACCAGAGCGGCCACACCGGCGGCATAAGACGACGCGAAAGATGTGCCGTTCACAAGTGCATAATCGCCTGAAGTTCCGCCGGCGGTCCCGGTCCGATCAGTCGTAACGATTTCCACTCCGGGCGCGATGAATTTTAGGCCCGTTCCGTACTGAGAAGAAGACCAGCGCTGTCCGAAGCGGTCTGCGGCGGTCACCGCGTTGACCGCGGGAATACTAGACGGATAGGCAATAGAATTAGTTGCGCCATTTCCCGCCGCCGCGAAATGGACCATGCCGTTAGCGCGCGTGCTGGCATAAGCACTTTCAAGCGCACTGGAGGTTTCGTCGAAGGTGTTGCTGTTGTTGCTCACACGTGCGCCGATCGATTGCCCCCAGTTTAGCGCGTCGATCAGCCAACTGAATTCAAATGAAAAATTAAGGTTCACGTCCGTATTATTGTAACAACGGGCCGAGAAGATTTTGACACTAGGCGCAATGCCGGTCGTGCCGAGGCCATTATTGATTCGTCCCGAAATGCAACCCGCTACCCAGGTCCCGTGATTGTCGTACTGCCCGAAGGGTCCGCCGTTGGGATTTGACGGGGCATCAGTCGTAAAATCTTTCCCAGCAACTTGGTTGATGTCGGGGTGGTCTTGCTGAACACCTGAATCCAGGACTAAAACGATGACCGAGGAGCTACCCAAGGTGATGTCCCACGCAGACGTCGCCTTCATATCGAAACCTGCCAGTCCACCAGATTGTCCGGTGTTTCGCAGTCCCCACGAACTGCCGAAACTTGGATCAGTCGGAATGAGATTGGCATGACCGGTAACGATCCTGTCTGGCTCCGCGTAAGCGACGCCTGACATCGTAGCCAATACATTGGCCCGGCTGAGCACGGCAAAACCATCCTTGGATTGAATTTGCCAGCGTTCGTCATTCGGTTGCGGAAACTCGACCTTTTTTAACTGCGCGCCTTCCGGTACCGACGCGCGCAAACTCGCCCGCTGTTGCGCAGCAACATCTGGTTCAAAGCCAATTAATATTGTCGGAGTGATGATGACGGGATTGCCACCACCGTCTCGAAATACCGGCGACACAAATTCAATCGATGGGTCCCCATTGTTCAGAAGCGATGTCAGAAGATTATGAACTGACGATGCGTCCGTTTGAGAAGCGCCTGCTGCGGTTGTTGAGCTGGTTGCCCGACTCGTGGGCAAAACGCCCCGCGCATTCAAGATCATCCACCCGGCCCCCGGGTTTGCGACAACATCCGATTGATTGAATCCTCGGCTGGCCAAGCTGCTGGGCACCGCTGCACTCGATCTCGGGATAGACGGACTCGACGTGACGCGAACCGCTATCCGCTCGGTATCGAGCGTCAACGCTTTCGGCTGTCCGTGATAGATATAATAGAGAGGTTCTGGGTTCGCTTGGGCAAAAAGAGCGCTGTGGCCAAGGAAGGTGAGCGACGCGAAAACGAGCGCGAAAAGCCTGGAAGGAGCGAGCATGCGGGCGCCATTATTAATGTACCGCGCATAAAAAGCAATCTAATTCCGAGTCGCGCAGGTTCGGGTCCAAATTGCTCTCGATGCGGAGCCTTGAAGACGAAGTGATTACATTTTACACCAAATTAACAGATGTCGAATTGATCGGCTGTATCGCGCTGATATCTCTTTGAAAATTCCGCGAGACCTAGGCTGAAACCGGGTCGCGCCGGCGTTGACAGTGCTTTGCGCGAACGTACGCTCCGCTTCATGGACGATGGATCCTTGGAAACAAAGCAAGAATCCGCAGACAACGGTCTTACCCGCCGAAGATTTCTTGGGACGACTGCGGCCGGCGGAGCTGCGCTTTTTGCGGGAGGATCACATGCAATCTTCGCGGCTGCGCCGGAGCCGGCTATGAGTTCGGCTTGGAAATTGGGAGGCGATCTCCCGGTCAATCGGCTCGGGTTTGGCGCAATGCGCATAACCGGAGACGGCGTCTGGGGTTGGCCGGCTGACCGCGACAGCGCGCGCAAGGTTTTGAGACGCGCTGTCGAACTCGGTGTCAACCTAATCGACACAGCCGACGCCTACGGCCCGGAAGTGAGCGAACTGCTCATCGCGGAGGCGCTCCATCCATATCGCAAAGGACTGGTGATCGCGACCAAAGGCGGTCTGACCCGGCCAGGACCTGGCCAATGGGTCCCAAACGGCCGCCCTGAATATCTCAAACAATGCGTCGACAAAAGTCTGAAACGGCTAAAGCTCGAGCGGATTGATTTGTATCAATTGCACCGAGTCGATCGGAAAGTGCCGATGGAGGAATCGCTCGGCGCACTCAAGGAATCGCAGCAGGCCGGCAAGATTCGGCACGTCGGATTGTCGGAGGTGGCGCCTGATGAGATCGAACGGGCGCGGAAGGTTCTTCCGATCGTGAGCGTGCAGAACCAGTACAACATTGGTAACCGGAAGTGGGAGAAAACTCTGGTCTATTGCGAGAAGGAGCAGCTTGGTTTTATGCCATGGTCTCCGGTCGGGGGGAATAGGGGCTTGAATTCTGAACGCGGGCTTGAAGCGACGGCAAAAGATCACGGCGTGTCCGTTTATCAGCTGGCCCTTGCCTGGCTCCTACAACGGTCGCCCGTGATGCTGCCGATTCCGGGCACATCGTCGATCGCGCACTTGGAAGAAAATGTCGCCGCGGCGGCGGTCAAGTTGAGTCCGGCGGAGTGGAAAACGATTGATGCGCTCTGAAAGCGGAAAAGCGATTTAGAGTCCTTTCGGCTTTTCAGCTTTTCGAATCTTGGATTTACATCTCTCGCGAAATTTGAAAAACTGCCTTCTGACCGGATTACTGTTGCCGGACGTTTTCCGAGTGCGCTACAATGCTCGTCGTGGCTAAGGGACGATGGTTTTTTCTTTGCGGTGTGCTGCTGTTGGTGTTGGCCAACGGCGCGCATGCCAGCCGGTACGAACGCACGAGAGAGGGAGCCCTCGTTTGGGATGACCTTCATGGATCGGGTAGCGAGGCGAGCTGGTCGGGCAACCGAGACCGGAAACGATATGCCACTGGAGAGGGTACCTTGACCTGGTATCGAGTTGAGCAAAGGCTCCTGACTGGTTCCCTCATTCCGTTTTGGCGAGGCAACGGCGTTATCGTCGGCAGCTATTCCGGCAAAATGGTCCACGGTAAATTCGACGGAATGGTCGTAAGCGTGGATGAAAGTGGGAAGACTTTCCATGCTAGGTTTGTCGACGGGCGAAAAACCAAGGACTGGGAAGCTGGTCCGGCTCCACTTCCTACTGAGAAACCCGCAGAACAAGTTCAGCAGGACGTTGTCGCGGCAGCCGAACCTGAAACGAAACCGCCAGCGTTAGCAGCAGGGCCGTCGCCGACTCCCCATGAAAAGGCCAATCAAGGTGTTCCGAAGAGCGCGGCCAAAGCAACGCCCAGCCCCGCGATGGACGATTCTCTACGGTCGCTTATTAGTCCTCCGTCCTTGTTACGGATGAAAGCCATGGCCGAGGCATCGCCTAAAGCGTCTATGCCGGCTAAAGAGTCATCCTCGCCTCAAGCGTCTGTCCCGCCAGCAATCTCATCGTCGCCGCCTGGTCCCAGCCTCAGTGAAACGGAGGTCATTGACCTGGCCGACGCGGAAGCGCGCACGCAGGGCTATGATTTGGGCGAGTATCAACGTCCGCAGGCGCACTACAAGGCAACAGACGGAACGTGGTCAGTGTCCTACGCTCAAAAGTATGTCGACGGCACGGGCGAAGTCGGCACGCCCTTCAGCGTGACGGTGGAGGACAAGACGAAGAAAATATCCATCGTGCCGGATAGGTAGGAAAGACCGGTTATTGGTTACCGGTTATCAGTTGATAGGAATCGGAAACAAGCAGACCTACCAACCTTTCAACTTTTTCCCTGCAACAGCGCCGGCAAAACGTTCGCAGCGAAGTCGACGAGGAAATGGCCGATTATGTTGGCGACCAGATCGCGTCGCCACAGATAAAAACCGGCCAGGATGGCGCCGAGCGAGAGAGCGATGAGGATGTTGGCCCAGCCGCCCGTCCAATGTCCGACCCCGAAAATGAGCAGTGGAATTGCGGCCGCAGCGTAACGGTTCAGCCCGAGAGCTTGCAGGCGTTCGATCGCATAGCCGCGATAGAATAATTCTTCGACCACGCCCGCGCGGAACACGACCAACGTGATTAACCAGAGGGGAAGTTTTTCGAATGTCGATGAGCCCGGGCCATGTCCGTAACCGGTGAGCGCCGCGAGCGCGCCACCCACGACCGCGCACGCGATCGCGATGACAAATCCCCACAGGACCGATTTCCACCATGTCGATGTACCGAGGCCGATCGATGTGAACGGCAAACGCTCGCCGCGCCGGACCAAAATGAGCAAGACAATTGCGCTTACCCAAATGAGCGATTCTTTCCAAAGCGCGCCGGTGAAGGTAGTCGCCGGCCAAAAATGCGAGACCGTCTGCCGGATCACGAGCATGGCGAACAATGCGATCAGCAGGCCGATCCACGTCACGGATGATATCCGCGCGCTGACTCCGGGTTGTTCGCTCACCCTTTATAGGATGCAACCACAGCCGGACTGGATTCAAGATTGTTCGGCCTCTGTCTTCTGTCCTCTGTCCTCTGTCCTCTGTCCTCTGACTTCTGACTTCTGACTTTTGCTCAGACCTCCTCCGTGTCGTGGAGGCGGCCGTAATCGACAGTGAGTTGTCCGTCGCCACTCTGGGTATAGATCTCGGTGAAGCGCTGGCCGAACTGGATATCACGCCAAAGGTAGTCCTGTTGAGTTTGCACAGCCGCGGGAATGACCGGATCGATCCCGACAACTGACACGATCAGGATGGCGCGACTCGACTCAAGCGTTTCGGGAGTTGCGCCAAACAGCGGACTTTGTTCGTCGATGACGTGCCGCAGGGTGAGCGCGGCGGGAAACGCGGCGAGCCGGTCGAACTGGAGTTTGAGATTGTAAAAAAAGCGAAAGTCGCCGCCTTCCACGAGCGGCTCGTCGCGGTTAAGCATGATGCGAAATTCGGCCTCGACCATACTGTGCTGACGCATGTTGCCGACGCGCACCATGAGAGTAGGCCGGCCGTTCAAGGGCGCGATGACGGCCGATTTGCTGAACAGGATGCGCGCAGTCGGTCGCGAGAATCGAACGAAGATGAGGCCGGTCATGACGGCGAGGAGAAAAACTCCGCTCATGATCTCGATGGTCGTGATGATGTGGCCGTAGAGGGTTTGCGGATACCAATGGCCGTAGCCAACGGTGGCCAGGGTTTGGACGCTGAAAAAGAACGAGTCGAGGAATGAACCGGACCTTATTCCGGCAATGCTGTTTCCGCCGAGCATGTAAAGCGCGGCGAAGATGAGGTTAAGCACGATGTAAACGGCGGCGACGAACGCGGCAAATTGCGGCCAGGTCAACCCGAGCAACGATTGGTAGGCGTCACGCCAGTCGATGCGCTCGGTATTGACTTTGACGAACTCGACCTGACCGGAACGAACTGAGACTGGCTTCGGCATCGAAAGAAAGGATGAAGTATGAAGGATGAAAGGCAACCTCCGACCTCCGACCTCCGACCTCCGACCTCTGACCTCTGACCTCTGACTTCCCTGGCACGCCGTAATCCGTGAAGGCGGCTACTTTCGACTTTGCACACTCAATTCCCACCGATATCCGTCCGGATCATGGAACCAGAGGCCCATGTTTTTTGAGCCAGGCCCTTCCGGCCCAATCTCGTGGCCAGGATCTTCCATATCCACCTTGTGTTTCTTCAGATGCGCGAGCGCTTTGCGTAAGATCGACATGTTTGGCAAATGAAACGACATGTGGTCGAGCGTCCGCGGCGACGGCTTGCCTTTGAACAACGCGATCGTGACATTCTTGTTGCCGACGGCGACGCCATTTTCGAACTCGAATTCTTTTCGTAATCCGAGGACGCGTTGAAACCATCGCGCGCTTTTCTTCGGATCGCGCACCGCCAGTCCAAAGTGGCCGACCACGCCGAGTGTAAATGGAGGCTTCATCTCCAAAAGAATAGGCAAACGTCCAACGCTCAACGCCCAACGTCCAATGCCAAATGATTACATCCGCGAGCACCGCCATATCAAGATCGACAATCCCCTTTCGACCCTCGAACATGAAACTTGTGTCAGTCCGAAAAAGAGATGCAGAAAGTCGCCCGCGTTCTCGAGTGTTGGTGCTCGTAGATGAATCGAATGTCGGCAGCTCGGTGCGGACGGCCGGGCGCGGTCTCGATTGGCTGAAGCTCCGCGATTTCCTGGCCGGACCAAACACAGGACGCGACTTGATCGAGATGGTGGTTTACGCCGGTCTGCCGCCCGCCATTCCAATCTGGCAAGAGGAGCGGGACAAGAAGAACAAGTTCATGCATTGGCTGCGCTCCAATGGATTCATGGTCGTGACCAAAGATGGGTCGCCCGCCGAAGAAGGTCATTACAAGGCGAACGTTGACGTGATGATGGCGATCGACGCACTCGAGCTTTCCATCGAGATGCGACCCGATGTCGTCATTCTCGTAACCGGGGACGCCGATTTCGCTTATCTCGCGATTAAGTTGCGGCGACATGGAATCCGCGTCGAAGTCGCGTCGGTCGCGGCCAATCTTGGGAACATGCTAAAATCGGCCGCGAATGAAGTGATCGATCTGGCGCCACTGTTCAGAACGTTCGAGATGATGAGAGTCCAGGATTCTGCACAGCCGCCCTCGCCTCGACCGCAGCAGCAGCGGCGGCGAAGACCTCGGTTCCGCCCGCCGGCGGCGCGAACCCCGTAGCCGCTACACCTGTAGCAACACGTGAAGGTCGGCGGTCAACATTTTCGCACAATCTGGCTGAAGCCGGAAGACGACCGCGTCGTGCAGCTGATCGATCAAAGATTTCTGCCGCATCGTTTCGCGATCGAAGATATCAACACGGTCGAACAAATGGCGACCGCGATCCGAGACATGCACGTGCGCGGCGCGGGTTTGATCGGGGCGAGCGCTGGATACGGAATGTATTTGGCCACGCTCGAAGCGGCCCAGAGTGATTCGTTTGATCGACAATTGGCGAGCGCCGCCGCACAACTTAATGCCACCCGACCGACGGCGGTGAATCTGGCCTGGGCGATCGAGCGCCAGCTAAAGAGCATCGCGGAAGGGAAAATAGCGCAGGACAAATCCAAAAGCCCTTCGCAAGCAGGGATCGACATCGCACGGCAGACAGCGCGACAGATCGCCGCGGAAAATGAAGAACATTGCCGGATGATCGGAGAACATGGCTTGCCTTTGCTTCAGGAAATTGCCCGGAAGAAAAACGGAAAGCCGGTCAATGTGCTCACGCATTGCAACGCCGGATGGCTCGCCTTTGTCGATTATGGTTCGGCGACGGCCCCGATCTACGCGGCACACGACCGCGGCTTGTCCATGCATGTGTGGATCGATGAGACGCGGCCGCGTAATCAGGGTTCGAAGCTGACGGCCTGGGAACTCGGCCAGCACGGTGTGCCGCATACGGTAATCGCGGATAACACGGGCGGACATTTGATGCAGCGCGGCGACGTCGATCTGGTGATTGTCGGCACGGACCGGACGACTTATACGGGCGACGTGGCGAATAAGATCGGAACGTATCTGAAGGCGCTGGCCGCGTACGACAACCAGGTTCCGTTTTACGTCGCGCTGCCTTCGTCCTCTTTTGACTGGACGCTGCGCGATGGTTCGCAAATTCCAATCGAGGAGCGCGGCGCCGAAGAGATAAAGAACGCGGATGGATGGCTTGATGGCCGGCAACTTGAAGTGCGCGTGGCGCCGGAACAAAGCCCGGCGGCAAATTACGGGTTCGATGTTACGCCACGACGGCTCGTCACCGGATTAATCACCGAGCGCGGCGTGTGCAAGGCCGACGAGAAAAGCATCCTCGCGCTTTTTCCCGAGCACGCGCCGTGAGCGAATACATCAAGTTCAGATGCGAACACGAGAAAACGGGGAAAACTCCGTTTGCCGGATTCGACCAACTAAACGCCTACCGGAGCAAGCTTCGCCAACGCGGCTTGATCGGGATGGACGCGAGCGGTATCGGATTCGGCAATCTCAGTGTGAGAGAGAATGCGAACGGATTTCGCATCACCGGTTCGGGGACGGGCGGACTTCCGGAGCTCACGCCGGGTGACTACACGAAAGTCGTCGCGTACGATTTTGCCCGAAACTGGCTGCGATGTGAAGGTCCCGCGATTGCCTCATCCGAATCGCTCACGCATGCGGCCGTTTATGCATCGGAGTCAACAGCCGGAGCGGTCATTCATTGCCACAACTCGACGTTGTGGGCGGCACTCCTCAACCACGCTCCGACGACGTCAAAGGCGGCTGAGTACGGAACGCCCGAATTGGCCTTTGCCGTGGAACGCCTTTTCAAAAACTCGGATGTGAAAGCGAAAAAGATTTTTGTCATGGCCGGTCATGAAGGAGGTGTGGTCGTTTTCGGGAAAAACCTCGGAGAGGCGTTTGCTGTTCTGGAATTCGAGATGAGCAACGCTTCAAGCGCGTGAAACCGTTTTTCCTTTTCGCTGCCGGAGCAGGCGCGCCCTCCACCCATCCATGGATGCAGCGCTGGAAAGATCGCCTGGCCACAATCGGTCGCGTGGCGCTTTTTGATTATCCCTACATGCGCGAAAGGCGGAAGCGGCCCGATCGTTTGCCGCAATTGATTGCCGCGCACCGCGAAGCGCTCGCCCAAGGTCGACCTGTTGACGATGGCGCGGCGATTCTGATCGGCAAGAGCATGGGCGGGAGGATCGGATGTCACGTTGCGTTGGAGGAGAAAGTAGACGCGATCGTTTGCCTTGGATATCCGCTCTGCGCGATGGGCGATCGCACAAAACTTCGCGACGAAGTTCTGCGCGCTTTGCGCACGCCGATCCTCTTTGTCCAAGGCACGCGCGATCCGCTTTGTCCGCTCGATCTGCTTGAACGCGTGCGCGCGGAAATGGAAACGCGGAACGTTCTCCACGTCGTAGAAGGCGGCGATCACTCGCTGATCGTGCCGAAGCGTCAATTACAAGCGAAAGGCGAAACGCAGGAGGATGTCGACCAAGGCATCCTCAACCGGATCGCGCAATTCGTCGGGCAACTGTAGCCACGTCGCACGAGATGTATTTCATGGTTGAACCAACATGTCACTCAACGGTGTGCTGTGTTGTGACGACCAGCTTGTCTCGATCGATGGTGATTCCCTTAATGTGATTCCAAAAAGTGGCGGACAGCGGATCTTTTTGCATCGATCGGTTAAAGTCTCTGGTGAAACCGGTGTTAAAGCCGCGAACGAAGGAAGATCCGAGTGTTGACGTCAAAAACCAATCGGGAACCTGCCATTGCCTGGATCGGATGAACTTTGGGCCAAACGTGAATTGACCATACTCGTAGTCCATGGTGAACCGGAGCGTTCCGTTAAACCAACGCCCTTTCAAGCGCGGCCAAGGCAGCGCCTCAAGGGGTGCATTTAACTCCAACGTCATCGCCGAATCGGCGATTCCGAAATAAACCCGACCGCGGACACCCGCGAAATCAGAATGATCCGCCACGAGGGCGTTGAGATCGGCGGCCGTAAATTCGATCGTCTCTTCGCGATTCTCTGCCAGTGCCGCGCGAAGACGATCCAGGGTCAACTTGGCGATCTGCAGCGAATTGTGGTCATGACCTGCGACCGGTACGTTGACAGGATGGGCGGAAGTAAATCGATCGACCGCCTTGTCGTAGATGAAAACGATGCCGCCACCGGCAATCAGAGCCACCGCGATGCTGCCCAGGAGGGCGACAAGACAACCTCGCCCAAAGCAACCCAGACCTGTTTTTGACTGTTCGGTCACGCCGCAGGAAAATTATCGCATCGGCCGCAATTAAGAAGTCTCCGCATACGAAATTCAACCGGGCGTCCGACCGGAGAGCAACTGGCGAATAGTCCGAAATCGCACTAGAGGAGATAAATGAAACAGCGAATCTTCGTTGGTCTGCTCTTGGTGAGCTTGATCCAAGCAGCGCACGGACAAAATTACAAGCTCATCAAGACCGTCCCGATCGGCGGCGAAGGCGGCTGGGATTGTTTGTCGATCGACGCGCAGGCGCGAAAACTCTACGTCACGCACGCCGACAAGATTGTAGTTGTCGATCTTGCGCAGGACAAAGTCGTCGGCGAAATCGCCGACACGCCCGGCGTGCACGGCTTCGCGATTGCACCGGAGCTTGGTCGAGGATTTTCAAGCAATGGGACCGAATCGAGCGTGAGCGTGGTTGATCTTAAAACGTTGAAGACAATCGCCAAAGTCGAGTCCGGCGAGAGCCCGGACGTGATCTTATATGATTCGGCTCACTCCGAAGTTTACGTGTTCAATGGCCGCGGGAATTCGGCCACCGTAATTAACGCCAAGAGCAACAACGTGGTCGCGACGGTGCCGTTGCCGGGCAAACCCGAATTCGCAGCCATCGACCAGCTGGGCGAGCGCGTCTTCTGCAACATCGAAGACAAGAACCAAGTCGCAGTAATCGATATGAAGACGCATGCGATGACCGCGACGTGGCCGCTAGCGCCGGGAGCAGAGCCCACCGGCATCGCCTTCGATGCCGTGCATCACCGGCTTTTCGTGACTTGTCACAACAAAATAATGGTGATGCTGGACAGCGATACGGGCAAACTAGTGGCGAAAATACCGATCGGCGCGGGCGTCGATGGATGCGCATTCGACGACGCGAGACAGCTCGCGTTCGCGTCATGCGGTGATGGAACGTTAACGATCGCGAAAGAAGAGGCGCTGGACAAACTGACCGTGGTGCAAACGCTCACGACCGAGCGCGGCGCGCGCACCATGGCGCTCGATCCAGGGACGCATCGCGTTTACACATGCACCGCGCAAATTGCGCCTGACACCGGGCCCTCCCCGTCACCGGGCGAACGCCGCCGGCCAAATTACGTGCCCGGCACATTTCACCTGCTCATTTACGGAACAGAGTAAACTTGCGTGATGATTCAGCGAGCGCGATGGGCTTTTGCCAGCCATCGTCACACAATCGTTTTCACCATCGCGATTTGCGCGCTCGCCGCCGGCAACGCGCGCGCCCAAGGCGGGCCGCCGATGATTACGGACGATCCAGGGACGCCGGGCCCCGGCAAGTTCGAGATCAATCTCGCGATCGCGTTCGACCGGCGCCCGAGCGAGATCGCATTCGACGCGCCGGCGATCGATATCAATTATGGCGTCGGCGAAAACATTCAGCTGACGTTGCAAACTGCGCCGGTCATTTTAAAGCGTCACGGCCAGGGCGCCATTGGCGGACTCGGCGGGACGGAAGCGGCGTTGAAGTGGCGATTTCTCGACGAGGAAAAGTTCGGGGCTGACGTCTCGATGTTTCCGCGTGTCATCTTTAATATAGTGCAGTCGTCGATTCGTCGCGGATTGTCCGAGGACGGCACTCGAGTGCAATTACCGTTTCAGGTTGCGAAGAAGTTCGGGAAGGTCGCTCTTGATTTCGAATGGGGAGCCATTGCTAGCACCGTAGGACGCAGCGAATGGCTCTACGGAATCGTCGGCGGCGTCGAGTTAACGAAATCGACCACCGTCATGGCCGAACTCCACGGCACATCGCGGATGAGTTTCGATCGGGACATGCTCACGGTGAACTTCGGCATTCGGCAAAAACTGACCGATCACGCAATCTTGATCGCGTCGTTAGGCCATCAGGTTCGTTCGCCGGCAGGCGAGCCGCTCGCCTTTATCGGATATTGCGGCGTGCAGTTGCTTTACTGATCGATTAATGCGCTTTTGAAGCCGGCTTTTGCGGGAAAATTAGGATCAACGCGACGATCACGACCAGGAGCGCTAGAGATGCGGTATAGCGGCTCAGAGCCAACCCTCCTTTCTCCATCGGCTTATCGAGAAAATCGCCGACGACGGCTCCGAGTGGGCGGGTTAAGATAAATGCCGCCCAAAACAAAATAGCATGTGAGATGCTCGTGAAGTAGTAGAGAAGCGCGGTCAGAAGGAGCAAACCGCCGAACACCGCGGCGGCCCCGAGATAGCCCATGTCATTGGTATCCGCCACCCAATCGCCGAGTGCCGTACCCAGCGTCTGTGAGAACATTATCGTGACCCAGTAAAAGATCTCGACCTTCGGCGTATTCACAGTTTCTACAGATATGCTCCCGGTTGACCAGCGCCAGGCCAACAGCGACGCAATTACCAGGATCAGCAGTATGGTCGAACCGCCGGTGTAGCCGATGCCGAGCGATCGGGTGCAATAATCGGCCAGCGTGGTGCCGACTGTTGTCGTTGCGACGATCGTCAGCCAGTACAGAAACGGGTGAAATTTCTTCGCCTTGATCTGCACGAGGACCGAGGCAACAAAAATAATGCCGAATATTGCCGTGCCGATTAGGTAGCCGGTGCCTTTGGCCGCGGTGGTAGTTTCGCCAAGCCACGACATGGTGACGGCGTCGCCGCCGGTCTCGCCCAACGTGGTCGCGAGGATCTTAACGATCCAGAATACCAACGTTACCTGGGGTACCTTTGCAACAAGCTCCGATCTCTTTTCATCCATTTCTATCCTCCCAAAATCATCGTTCGTTACTTGCCCGCCCTGGCGTCGCTGCCGGTCTCGCCGAGCGTAGTGGCGGCGATTTTGGTAATCCAAAATGCGAATGTGACTTGGGAAACCGTGCTCAGAACGTGCCTGTGGTTATGCATTGTCCAGCCTTATCGAAAAATCAGGAATTAGAAAGTCGTCGGGCACATTTCGCGCGTTCGTGTCGTGGAACCGAGTAGGAAAGCGCGCTCCGACAAGGGATTACCTTTTGTCCGTTCAAACGCCCAATCGCAATCGCGAATTAAGACTGAATTTTGATCCGGTCAATGCCGTCTAATTTCCATAAGCCTTCGCTCGTGGGACCAAATCGACCCGATTCCGCGCGTACGCATCGGAGCCCAACGACTACCCGTGGACGAGTCGAATTGGTCGGCGAAGGCGTGGACAAGTCCAACAAAGAGAAAGGGAAACCATGAAAGTAGTTAATTCGACGAAATTGGCGATCGTCGCAGCCGGCGCTCTTTCGCTGGCCGGGTTCGCCATGGCGAACGGACACGGCGGCGGACCCATGAACAATCCGGGCCTCGGTCACATGAGTGCGCAGGGTTTACAAAGCTCTCAGTTCGGTCGCACAACCGCGGAGGCAGCGCGCACCAAGCATAGCGCTTCACCGAAACCAACGCCGCGGGGGCATCACTACGGTTGGCAGAGGGGAACACACAATCCACATCAGTCACCGACTCCATAGACTAGTCGTCACTTGACGACCAAATAAAACATGGCGGCAGCGGAAAGTTTTTCCCTGCCGCTGTTTTATTTTCCAGCTCTCGACTACGCGTCGCGCCGTAGTCCCGCGACTGCGGGACGAAGCAGGATCAATTAATCCCGTCCCCACACCATCGCGACGGAAGTGGTGAGACTGCCCCCCATGTTGAAGGTGAGAAAACGTTTCACGTTTTCGATCTGGCGCTCGCCGGCTTGCGAGGTGATCTGCTGATAGGCGTCGAAAACCTGGCGGACACCGGTCGCTCCGACTGGATGGCCATCGGCGATCAATCCACCGCCCGTGTTGACCGGAATTTCGAAGGGAAGCTTGCCACTTTTCTGATTGCGCACTTGCGGAAGCGTGGTCGCACCGCTCTTGACCAACTCGACGCCTTTGCCCGACTCCGCGAGTCCGAGAATTTCGTATGCAACGATCTCGGTGATCGAGAAGCAATCGTGCACCTCCGCGCCCTGCATGTCGCGCGGCTTCAAGTTTGCCATGCCAAACGCTTTCTGTGCCGCTTTGCGCGCAGTTGAAAATGTCGGCGCATCTTTTTTGTCGAGCGGCAAGTAATCCGTCGTGTGACCAAAACCGAGTAACCGGGCGGCCTTCTTTTTATCGCGCCCGATTTTCTCCAGATATTTTCCGGAAACAAGAACGACCGAGGCCGCGCCGTCGGTGATCTGCGAGCAATCGGAAACTTTGAGTGGCGGCGCGACGCTCGGATTCTTGTCCGAGACTTGCGAAGCACAATCGAGGGTCAGATCGGCCTCGCGCATTTGTGCGAGCGGATTCAATTTCGCATGCGCGTAATTCTTCCACGCGACTTGCGCGAGGTCGGCTTCGCTCGCGCCGTACTTGTCGATGTAAATTTGCGCGATGCGCCCGAACAATTTCGGGAACATGAAGTCGCCGTACTCCGGTTTTTCATTGTGATAATCGGCGGCCGCGCCGAGGACGTCCGAACCATCGAGCGACGACATCGTTTTTTGCTGCTCCGCGCCGACCACCAGCACGACGTCGTAAAATCCGCCCATGATCCATTGTGCGCCAAGCAAGACGGAGAGCGCGCCCGACGCGCACGCGGCTTCAGTATGCATGGTCGGTATGCCGTGCAATTTCGGGTCGATCTCCGGAATAAACGCTCCAAGCTGCAACTGTTTGGTGAATTGGCCGGCGTTGAAATTGCCAACCGCGCCCGCCTGAATTTCGCCGGGATCGATCTTCGCATCGTCGATCGCTTTCCTGCCGGCTTCGATAATCAAGTGCCGGATGGTTTTGCCTTCCTTTTTCAGGTTGCGCTTAAAATCGGTGCGCCCGCCGCCGAGAATGTAAACTGGCTCGCTCATATATATCTACTCTAGCTAACTCGCGCGATCTGTCATCCCGAACACGCTGTAGCCGCCTCGCTCTGTCGAGGCGTTTTTGTCATTTTTTCCCCACGCGGCGACAGAGCGCCGCGGCTACAAATCCAATCTCAGCCGCCGAAGGCATCCATCCCTGAATCTTTGACTTAGCGATTCTCTTGTCCCAAAAGATTACCCACCGTGCGCGGATCAGCCGGACGATCGAGCGTCTGGATAAACTGCTGAAACCGCACCGAGAAAAGATCGTGGCGCAGCTTCCAGTAATGCTCGATTCCGGGAGAAGCGATGTAGTGCTGAAGAAGACCACACCATCCTTGCCAGATCTGCTCATCCATCAGGCCATAAATATGGTGAAAGTGGATCGTCTCGAATGCCTTGAGAAATTGATAGGTGGAATGGAAGAAGCGCGCCTGCTCCTCCGCCGAAAGAGACTGCAAATCTTCAAGGCCTTTTCGCCAAATTCGGGCCAGATCGGCATTTTCAGCAAACGGTCTCGTCACCTCACGGAGCGACGTGGAAGCGGCATCCTGCGCAGCCAACTTTGCTATGCGCGTGCTCCGATGCACTTGAACAGCGAGATAAAGAACGGAGAAAACCACCGCAATCGAGCCAATCATTTGCGAGATCGCGCTGATTGCTTCCCAGTTTGTTTGACTCATATCGCGCAGTTAATAATCATTCAGCCGCCGAAGGCATTAATTCCCGTGATGTCGTGACCGACGACGAGTGTATGGATATCGTGTGTGCCTTCGTAGGTATAGACGCTCTCAAGGTTCATCAGGTGCCGGATCACGGAATAGCGATCGGTAATGCCGACGGCGCCCAGTATGTCGCGTGCCTTGCGCGCGCATTCGAGCGCCATCCAGACGTTGTTGCGCTTCGCCAGGGAAATCTGCGCAGGCAGTACTTCACCTGCCTCCATCATGCGGGTAAGGCGCAACGCGAGCAATTGCGCCTTCGTAATTTCTTGCACCATCCAAACGAGTTTTTCCTGCACTAGTTGGAACCCGGCAATCGGTCGGCCAAATTGTTCTCGCGATTTGGCGTAGGCGAGCGCCGTTTCATAACAATCGATGGCCGCGCCAATCACGCCCCAGGCAACGCCCACACGCGCCTGCGAAAGACACGACAGCGGCGCGCGCAGCCCCGACGC
>WNFR01003335.1_pt1 | contig 16648 bp, 20 predicted proteins | sample 5400221 | NCBI WGS metagenome assembly WNFR01 (sample SAMN13153357, study PRJNA577476) | soil metagenome | isolation source: 40 cm soil under Madrone tree | place: USA:California | collected 2016-06-14
CCCTCGTATCCCGGATATTGCCTCTATTATCCAGGACGCCGCCACATGGCTGCGAGCTTGCGCGCCTTCATCGATCTGGCCCAGAGGATTGTCTCTCGGAATCGCGCGAAGGCGTCTTGATGGATGCCGGACGGGCGGTCCGCTTCACTGAACGTGACAGCAAGGTTAATCGGAGGATCCCATGGAACTTGATAGCAACAAGATCGACCAAGCCGTGCGACTGCGGGGCGTTTGAGGCCTCACCATTCGACGGCGACCTTGCCGAAATGGATGCCGCTGGCCTGGTAACAGAAGGCGTCGGCCAACTGATCGAGGGAGAAGCTGCTGTCCAGGACAGGGCGTACCCCCGACTGTTCGAGCGCAGCGACATAATCCTGCTGCTGGCGCCTGCTGCCGACCATAAGTCCTTGCAGGCGCGCCTGCTTGGCCATCAGATCGACGGTCGGCACTTCACCCTGTCGCCCGGTCAGCACGCCAATCAACGAGATATGGCCCCCTACGCGTACCGCTGCGATGGATTGGTTAAGCGTGCCGGGGCCGCCAACCTCAACGATATGATCTACGCCGCCTCCCGTGAGGTCTCGCACCCGCTTCCCCCAGTCCGGGACTTGGCGATAGTTGATCACATGGTCGGCGCCGAGGGCGCGGACACGTTCCAGCTTCTCGTCAGACGACGACGTGGCGATAACCGCCGCACCCGTCATCTTCGCGATCTGCAGTGCGGCGATGGAAACGCCGCCGGTGCCCAGCACCAAGACGGTGTCGCCGGTTTTGATTTGCCCGTCGCCGACCAGCGCCCGCCAGGCGGTGACGCCGGCGGTGGTAATGGTTGCGGCCTCGGCGTGGCTCCAACCGCGTGGCGCGTGGGTGAAAGCCGTCGCCGCCCGTACCGAAAAGTGGGCGGCGAAGCCGTCGATGCCATCGCCTGGCGTGCCGGCGAAATCGCCCACCGGTCCCCTGGGCAGCCCATCCTGCCATTGAGGGAAGAAGCAGGAAACGGCATGGTCGCCTGGCCGGAACTCCGCCACGCCTTCGCCCACCGCTTCGACCACGCCGGCGCCGTCGGACATCAATACCCGACCGTCAGCGGTCGGGAGGCCGCCATTGGCGACCAACAGGTCGTGGTAGTTGAGCGAGGTCGCGTGCAGCGCGATCCGGATCTGGCCCGGCCCGGGCTGACCAGGGTCCGGGATGTCGTGGACCTCGATCCGATCCAACCCGCCAGGCGCACGAAGGACTGCAGCTTTCATCACGACCTCGCTTTGCGTGCCGCGGCGACCAGACCGTCTAGCCAGTCCTGATGGCCGTTGATCATCACGTTGGGCTTCTTCTTGGCCAGTTCCTGGGCCGGCTTGCCCTTCTGGGATTCCTGCGTGAGGATGCGCACCCGCCCGCCTGGGAGATCCTCGATCAGCCAGGGGTGGTACATGTCGAAGCGTGTATCGCCTTCGCCGCCCCAGCCATGCCAGCCAAGGCGACCCGGCTTGCCTTCGGCCGGTGGGACATACTCCAAAACCTGCGCTTCCACCGGAAAGCCGAAGGTCTCGAAGTAGAAACGCACGCCGTCCTCCAGCTCAGGACCCTTGCCGTCGTAGAAACGGATGTTCGCTGAGTTCGAATAGTAGGTCGGCCAGAGCGGGGCGTTGCTGAGGAACAGCCAGACATCCATGGCGCTTAGTCCCGCAACAATAACCTCGTTTGATGCGAAGTTGTCGGTGAAGCCTGGGATGTAATCCTCGGGCCAGAAAATCTCATTCATCTAAGTAGCTCCTTTCCCAGGCTGCACTGCGCCCGGGCGATGGTGTTCGATGGTCTTTCAGAAAGCGGCTGGTGATCACGTCAACGCACGCTGAGTTCAGGATGGCAGATCGCTGGTCTGGGGTGCCGGAAGGACGGGGCGGGTAAACGCCGCCGCAGGGTGTTTCGTGCCCTTCAGGTAGGCTCTTCCAGTACCAGAAAATTCGAATCCATCACCTCATCTCGCAGCGGAATCAGCGCCTGGTACCCGGGAGAACCGTGCCAAGCTTCAATCGCCGCAGCGTCTTTGAATTTCACGATCAAGCAGGAATCAGCGCTGAACCCGCCAACGAGCGATCGGACCTTGCCGCGGGTGACAACGCTTCCCCCGGACGCTCCCAAGGTCGGTCCAGCGGCTGACGAATACTCGGGAATGCGGTTGGCATTCTTTACCTTGGCAAATGCAATCAAGTAAGCGGCCATAAAAATCTCCTGTTGTCTAAGGCGTCCACTCCAGTCCACTTTTCCAAAGTGGACTGGAATGATGGTTGTGATGGCTTCGAAGTAGGCTTACTTTTCGAAGAACATGAAGAGCGGAACATCGTGATAGTAGTTCGGCACGTCGGCAGCGCCCGCCTGGCCTTCCGGCGAGGCCAGGGCATCGAGGGCAGTCTGAGCGCTGTGGAAATAGCCGGACCAGTACCAGAAGAATTCGCCGGGGCCGCCGTCCAGCCCACGGACAGGCCCATACTTGTAGCTTTTAACTCCGGCCAGTTTGCCGGTCATCGGCCCGTGGACTTCGCGGTAATACTTCTCGAATGCTCGGGATCTTTGGGCGTCTTGTAGAGAACGATGAGCTCGATCACTGGTATCTCCTTTTGGTTTGGCGTTCAGATAAGTTGAGCGACAATCGCATCGACAAACTGCGGGATGTCGTAAATAAAGCGGCTGGTGATTACGTTCCCGTCGACCACCACAGGCTGGTCCAATACGGTGGCCCCCGCATTGGCCAGGTCTTCCATCATTGCCCAGTAACCCGTCGCCTTCCGGCCTTTGGTCAGCTGACGGTATTGGGTCAGTTTCAATCAAGTTACGACCTCGGGCAGGCGTTACAGACGTATTAGGAAAATGATATTAGTACGTGGGCGCAGTGTCGATTCGCACGCGCACTCGAGCCATCACCGATACGCAAGAAGGAGGCAGAATATGGACGCTAAGCAGATGAAGATTCCAGGCCCGGACCATCCCATTTCGATTGTTGCGAATCCGTCTCGCGTCACAATTGTCGTTGGCGGGAGGACTGTTGCCGACACCCGCAGTGCGTTGACGCTACGCGAGGCGTCCTACTCGCCCGTTGAGTATATTCCACGTCGCGACGTTGACATGTCCGCCCTTGTCCGCAGCGACCACAAGAGCTACTGCCCGTACAAAGGGGATGCTTCGTACTTTAGCATTCCGGGTGGCGGGGATCGTTCTGCCAATGCCGTGTGGACCTATGAGGCTCCATTTGAAGCGATGGCGCAAATCAAGGACTACCTCGCCTTCTATCCGGACCGGGTAGATCGGATTAGCTCATCGACGCCGCTGGAAAGCGAGTGCTGACCTTGTTGATGCAGGAGTCTACCGGGTCGATGGTCGCGTGCGTCGCGGAATAGCGCCCGGGGGTAATGCATGCTGGATGGCTCGCTGGACCAACTACGGACGTTTGTTGCGGCGGCCGAGGAGGGTAACTTTTCCGCGGCCGCCCGGCGGCTGAGGCGCGCTCACTCGGTGGTGAGTCAAACGCTCGCCAATCTGGAGGGGCAGATCGGCTGTCGACGGGAACCGTTAGGATTGATGGGGTCCAAAAGGTCGGCCCCGGATATTCACGGCGGAAAAGCAGCTGAGCTGTCTTGGGTATTCACCCCACCATTCGAAACGGTTCCAAACGACGGCCGAAACCGGTTGACGCGCCGGTGATGAGGATGACTTTAGACATGGAATTGCTCCTGAAGAATGCAATTAAGGTATGAATAGCTGCAATGTGAATCGACGATCACTTTGCGCCATCGCTGTTTAACAACGAGAGGATCTCTGTGGCGATTTCGACGTGATCGGTTTCGAGTGCGAAGCCTAGAATGCCTTCATGGGTTGACACGTTTGGTTCGAATCTCAGCGGAAGCAATACCCGATAGAGCGCGTGCTTGCTTCAATTCATCCTTCAACTGCGCTACCTTCCAGCCCACGAATGCGATCCATGGAATAGTCGAAGGAGGAATTGTCCATCGCGATGAGTCGATCCCATACGCGCCGAAATATTCCCGCCTTTCCGTTTGCCATGGTGGTCTTTTGGGCATCGAACTTATCTTGAAGTGACATGAGGAGGATCTCCGTTTGTAGAGCGCCCTAGGCGCATGACTGAAATGATCATTAGCCCGACCAGCCGCCACCCAAGGCGCGAAATACGCGTACCGCTGCGCGGGCGTCGTCGGCTCGGCTTTGTTCGAGGTCATCGCGTGCTGTCAGCAGGAGTCGATTCGCGTCAAGGACATCGGTCAGCGGAATTACACCCGACACGTAAGATTGCTGTGAAAGATCTCGCGCTCGAATCAACGAGGCGACCTCGTCCTTTAATTCGCGAGTTCGCCGCTCGGTCTGGACCAACCCGAGGAACGCGTTTTCGACATCCTCTGCCGCCCGAAGGACCGACAACTGGTAGCGCGCAAGCGCTTCGGCGTCGGCTCCGCGAGCCGCAGCGACTTCCGCGCTCACCCGACCGAAGTCGAATAAGCGCCACCGCACAGCACCGGTGGCGATAGGCTGAAACGCTTCCGCGGAGAAAAGATGGCTCGAACTTAAGCTCTCAAAGCCAAGCACGCCGGAGAGGGAGATTTTGGGATAATAATCGGAGAGTGCGACGCCGATACGTGCGTTTGCCGCCGCGACTCGCCGCTCGGCTGCGATGATGTCGGGCCGGCGCCGCAGAACGTCGAGTGGCTGGTCGTTATCAGGGATGCCGGGAATCGTTGGAATTTCTCGGCTAGTTTTAAGTTCCTTCGCGTAGGTGCCGGGTTGTACGCCCATGAGCACATCCAACCGATTAAGCTGTGCACCCAGATCGATGTTGAGCAGTGGCAGCACCGTTTGCGCTTGCTTGAGCAATGCTTCGGCCTGCGCGACTTCCCGCTCGGACGACACGCCGCGAGCGCGGCGTTGTCTCACCAAGTCGACAAGACGCGATTCAACTTGAATCTGTTCCCCGGCTACCGTGATGCGTGCTTGATCTCCTCTGACCCGAAAATAGGCATCCGCCGACTCGGCGCAGACACTGATGCGCGTGCCAAGGCGCTCCGCCTCCGCCGCTTGGGCTTCTGCGCGGGCTGCCTGCGCGCCACGCCTCAAGCCTCCGAAGAGATCAAGCTCCCAACTCGCGGTCGCGCCCACGTCGTAGATTCGCGCGTCGCGGGGATAGCCGAAGCCTTGCCCGATCGCACCGATGGGCGTTTCCAGCGATTGGCGAACCGCAGAGGCTTGAACAGAGAAATCGGCAGAGGGTGCAAGTTTGGCGCCCGCCGCGCTCGCCGCCGCCCGAGCTTGCGCAACACGCGCCAGCGAGGCCACAAGATCGAGGTTTTGATCGAGCGCGCGGCGAATGATCTGTGTTAGTACAGGATCATCGAATCCGACCCACCACGCATCCAGTGTCACGCTTGGTGATGCCACACGTTCGTGCGCGGCCGGCGCGTTCTTGAAACTCTCGAGCCTCGATATAGGTGCGTGGTAATCGGGTCCGACAGCGCAGGCGCTCAGCGCGACTACGAGCGCGGCCATCGCCAACCCAACTATGGGTCGGTCCAGTGAAAAGTGTCGCCGGCGCAAAATGTGGTTCTCCTGTCAGCTCCAGAATGGGCAACCGAGCGGGGTATCGTACGAGTCGCTTGAAGTGACATATACATAATTTCGTCACTCGTTGTCAACAATGGTGCGATAGTGTAATCTGCATAATGCGCCACAGGCATATCCAGAGAAGCGTTATGATGAATCCACAAATCGGTCAGAGAGGCCCAGTCGAGCACGAGCGGCGCGAGCAAATCATTGCCGCTGCGAACGAACATTTTCGCCACTATGGCTACAACAAGACCACGGTTGCCGATTTAGCCAAAGCCATTGGTCTATCGACCGCCTATATCTATAAATTCTTTGATTCGAAAAAGGCGATAGGGGAGGCCGCGTGCGGCCTGTGCCTTGCGGAGATCGCGCAAAGCATACAAGCGATCGCCGAGGAAGCGAGACCCGCCTCGGATCGCCTACGCCGTGTTTTCCTGGAGTTAGCGCGGCGCGGTGCGAAGTTGTTCTTCCAGAATCGAAAGATGCACGACATCGTGGCTGCGGCACTCGCGGAGAACTGGCACTCGTGTGAGGAGCACGATATGACAATTCTCTCAGTCATTCGCCGAATCGTCCAAGAAGGGCGGGAGAGCGGCGAATTTGAACGAAAAACGCCGCTGGATGAGACCTCGCACGTGATCCTTTTAGCGATGGAAACCATCAAGAATCCGAGCCTCCTCGAGCTACGTCTCGACAGCCTCGAGGCGGATGCCGCGGCCATGGCGAATTTGGTGCTGCGCAGCTTATCGCCCTAGAAGTTAATTGTGACGACTTGACACAGTCATCACTACACGACAAGCTATGAATGTCCTATCGCTGGAGTTCGGCTATGTCGCTGCCCCGTCCGATCGCATTTCTGGCTCTTCTCGCCGTTATCAGCGCTACCGCATGCAAACCCACTAAAGTTGCCGATCCGCGCAGCGCACCGCGACTCGTTCAAGTCGCCTCCGTTGAGCAAGCGACTGGGGTCAATCGAGCTTATACCGGCGTTGTAGCGGCACGAATCCAAAGCAATCTGGGCTTTCGCGTCCAGGGCAAGATCATCGAGCGGCTCGTCGATACCGGGCAAATCGTCAAGCGCGGTGAACGGCTCATGCGCATCGATCCCACCGACTACAGTCACGCGATTGCGGTTCAATCGGGCGTGGTGGCATCGGCTCGGGCACGATGGGTGCAGGCCGATGCCGATGAGCAGCGATATCGAGGATTGGTCGAGTCGGGAGCCATCTCGCAGCTTACCTACGATCAGGCAAAAGCCGCCGCCGACAGCGCCCGAGCGTTACTCTCGGCTGCAGAAGCGCAAGAGAAAGTCGCTCGCGATCAGGGCGACTACTCGACACTGCTCGCGGATGCCGATGGCACCGTGGTCGAGACACTTGCGGAACCCGGGCAAGTGGTGGCAGCCGGCCAGCCGGTACTGCGTCTCGCCCACGCGGGTCCGCGTGAAGCCTCCGTGAATTTGTCTGAAACCGAACGACCCACCCTGGGCAGTCGCGCGGAAGCAAGACTCTACGGTGGCAACACCGCGATCACGGCGCGGCTGCGACAGCTTTCCGATGCGGCCGATCCGAAGACGCGCACCTATGAGGCGCGCTATGTACTCGAGGGCAGTGGCGCCAGCGCGCCGCTCGGCGCGACAGTGGTTGTTTATCTAGGCGCCGAGCAGCAGAGCTCTGCCGTTCAAGTGCCGCTGGGGGCGATTGATGATGAGGGCCATGGGCCGGGCATTTGGATCGTCGATACCGCCCACTCGCAAGTGACGTATCGTCCAGTTCGGGTCCGCGAGTTCGCCCCAGACTCGGCTATCTTGAGCGACGGCGCGCGAGCAGGCGAAAGCGTCGTCGCGGTGGGCGGCCACTTCTTGCACGAAGCGGAGCAGGTTCAATTGGCCGGCCCGAAAGTGGCGATGCAATGAACGGCCTTAACGTCTCCGCCCTCGCCGTGCGCGAGCGCGCCATCACGCTTTTTTTGCTCGTTGCGTTGACGGTTGGCGGCATCTTCGCCTTCTTAGAACTCGGGCGGGCGGAGGATCCCCCCTACACCATCAAAGCATTGACGGTCACCGCCGTCTGGCCCGGCGCCACAGCCCAGCAAATGCAGGACTTGATCGCAGATCCGCTGGAGAAGCGCCTCCAGGAATTGCAGTGGTACGACCGCGTCGAGACGTTCACCCGGCCGGGGATCGTCTTGATGGTGCTCAACTTGCGCGATCAAACACCGCCTCGCGAGGTTCCAGAGCAGTTCTATCAAGCGCGAAAAAAGCTCGGAGATGAGGCGCGAAAGCTACCCCAGGGCGCGTTGGGCCCTTTCGTCAACGACGAGTACTCGGACGTTGATTTCGCAGTGTATGCCGTCGAGGCGCACGGTATGCCGCCGCGCCTGCTCCTGCGGCAAGCCGAAACACTCCGTGAGCGGTTGCTGCACGTGCCGGGAGTCAAAAAAGTCGAGATTGTCGGCGAACGCCCCGAGCGTATCTACGTCAACTTCTCGTACTCCAAAATCGCAACTCTCGGCGTCAGCGCTCACGACATCTTTGCGGCCCTGCAGCGTCAAAACGCCGTCTCCCCTGCGGGCTCCGTTGATACGCAGGGCGCGCAAGTCTTTGTGCGCCTCGATGGGGCGCTCGACGATCTTCAAGCGATTCGCGACACACCCATCGTGGCCGAGGGGCGCGTACTGAAGTTATCGGACCTCGCGCAAGTAGAACGCGCCTATGAAGACCCCGCGACGTTCCTCATCCGTCATAACGGTGAGCCCGCGCTGGTACTCAACGTGGTCATGCAGGACGGTTGGAATGGACTTGAACTCGGCAAGGCACTCGATGCGGCAGAGAAGAGTCTCGGCGCCGACCTGCCTATCGGCGTCAAGCTCACGAAGGTCACCGATCAGGCGGTCAACATTCGCGAGGCCGTCAATGAATTCATGTTGAAGTTCTTCGTCGCGCTCGGCGTGGTCATGATCGTGAGCTTGATCAGCCTCGGGTGGCGCGAAGGAATCATCGTGGCCGCTGCCGTCCCGCTCACGTTGGCGACCGTACTCGTCATCATGCTCGTGACCGGACGGGTATTCGACCGGGTCACGTTGGGCGCCCTGATTGTAGCGCTCGGCCTATTGGTCGACGATGCCATCATAGCGATCGAAACCATGGTTGTGAAACTCGAAGAGGGTGTCGATCGCATTGCCGCCGCATCGTACGCCTGGACTCACACCGCAGCGCCTATGCTGGCTGGCACTCTCGTGACGATTATCGGATTCATGCCCGTTGGCTTTGCACGATCCTCGGCGGGGGAGTACGCTGGAAACATTTTCTGGGTGGTCGGCTACGCCCTTATTACCTCATGGTTCGTGGCAGTCATCTTCACGCCATATCTCGGCGTAAAGCTGCTGCCCGAGTTTCGCAAAGTCCAACATGCCTACGAGCACATTTATGTTACGCCCCGATACAACCAGTTTCGCAGGCTGGTCGCGTGGTCGGTGCGGCACAAATTTCGGGTCGCCGGCGCCGTAATGGGTCTCTTCTTGCTCGCCGGCATCGGGATGGGGGTCGTCAAGCAGCAGTTCTTCCCCAATACCGACCGGTTCGAGCTGCTTGCCGAAGTACAAATGCCGGAGGGCACGAGCATCGAAACAACCGATGCAGTCGCGCACAAGATCGAGGCATGGCTCAAAGATCAGCCGGAGGCCAAGATTGTTACTACCTATATCGGCGCCGGTGCGCCGCGTTTCTTCATAGCCTACAACCCGGAGTTGCCCGACCCATCCTTCGCGAAAATTATCGTGCTCACTCCCGATGCCAAAGCGCGTGATCGTTTGAAGCAACGTCTGCGGGAACGTATCGCGGAAGGATTGGCGCCGGAAGCGAGACTTCGAGTGTCGCAACTTGTATTTGGTCCTTACGAACACTATCCGGTGGCATTTCGCGTTATGGGTCCGGATCCCGACACCGTGCGTCAAATCGCCGACCGCGTGCAGGCCGTCATGCGCTCGAACATCAAAACTCGGAATCTCAATCAGGACTGGGGCGAGCGCATGCCCACGGTGCATTTCGCGCTGAATCAACAGCGGCTGCAGCTCATGGGCATTACGCCCGTAGAAGCCGCCGAGCAGCTACAGATCCTGCTCACCGGCGAGGCGGTCACACAAGTGAGAGAGGATATTCGCACCGTCGATCTCATCGCGCGCAGCGCAGGCTCCGAGCGGCTTGATCCTGCGAAAGTCGCGGATCTCACATTGACCAATCGTGAGGGCGCCATGATTCCCGTGAGGCAATTAGGCCAGATCGAATTGCGCGCCGAAGATCCGATTCTGAGGCGACGCGATCGCATCCCCACCATTACCGTCCAGAGTGATATTGACGAAGAGTTGCAGCCCCCTCAAGTGTCAGCGGAAATTGAGGAGGCGCTGAAGCCGATCATCGCCGCTCTCCCGGCCGGTTATCACATTGAGACCGGTGGCAACATCGAGGATTCTCTGAAGGCCAACCGCGCACTCGTGCCTGTGTTTCCGATCATGCTGGTGCTCACGCTGCTCGTCATCGTGGTCCAAGTGCGTTCGCTGTCGGCCATGTTCATGGTGATTCTAACGGCTCCGCTCGGCCTCGTCGGCACGGTGCCGATCCTGCTGCTGTTCCACCAACCGTTCGGGTTCAATGCGATTCTCGGCCTCTTGGGTCTGTCGGGTATCCTGATGCGCAACACGCTCATTTTGATCGGCCAGATCGGCACGAATCGGGCGGCGGGCCTCGATATCTACCACTCAGTCGTCGAGGCGACGGTGCAGCGCGCACGCCCCGTGGTGCTCACCGCACTAGCTGCCGTGCTTGCATTCATGCCGCTGACGCAGTCCGCGTTCTGGGGAGCTTTGGCCTATACGCTCATCGGCGGCACGGCCGCCGGTACGGCGCTCATCTTGGTATTCCTACCGGCGCTCTACGCCATTTGGTACCGCGTTGAGCCAACCGATTCGGGTGTGCGCAATGAAGCCGCGACCCGCGCTCCCCAGCCTAGGGAATTGGCGATGCTCGATGCGTCTTGACCACAGATGAGCGATGCGCTGTTTGATCACACAATACTGCCAGTTTTCGTACGCGCTCGACTGGACCCAATTGAACCCCAGAGCCATCCTTCCGAGCCCGTGGCGGAGGCTGGCAGCCATGACTCTCTCTGCGGCTCGCCTCGATCGACGTTCACCCAAACCTCAGACTTCCAAAAGAGCGGAGCAGACGTTCCATGACAATCAGGATCTCAATCGCTGTATTTCTAGCACTGTGGCTTGGTTAGCTACCGGCTGCTCTAAGTCCGTGCGCGACAAATCTCAGCGGACTGTCGCTTTAACTCTTACGCTCCCGCGCCAGGCGACGATCAAACTGGAATCTCTTGGGTTTCTGAATGATCAGTTTCTTGAAATCAGGATGTTGCGGATTGAGAACGTAGTTCCATTCTTCGACGACCACCGCCGAGGGTATTTTCAATACCGCCGCCGCACCGGCGTCGAGCCAGCGTTGACCGATTTCCCGGAGTTGCGGCGGCGAATCCGCCGCTGACCAGTTGCGGGGTAAATCAGCCGGGGTCACGACTTCGATCCTCATCTTGTCAGGAATGACCACGCGGCCAAGGACCGAGGCGGGGACCCAACCGCGGCGCCGGTAGTTGAGGGTGTATTCGAGTACGGCGAGCGAGATGCTTGCGGACGTGTAGATGACCGGATGACCTCTGAATGTCCAGCGGCCGTCGGCATACAATCCGCCGAGCCCCGAGAATATCTGATTCTGATATCGAAGCTTGGTCAGGCGGTATACCGTAACCGTCACGCGTAGATCCCGTACTCCATTTGGTAGAGCATGTTGGTGACTTTTTCGGCGCCGATGTCCGTCGTCACGAGTTCAAGCGGGGTGCGGCCGCTGAACGCATCACTCGGTTCCCGCAACCACGCCACCGCATTCTCCTGACTCTCCAACACATTTTCAGCAAGAGCCAAAATACGCGCTAGGCGAACGAGTCGATCGGAGATCGCCGGATCGAGACGTATTCGCTGTTTCCAACGTGCGCGAGTCCGAAGACTGACCTGCAATAGCCGATCCTCTTCATCTGGCGTGAGTTCAAGCGCTTTGGCGATGACGCTGTAGGACTTCGTCGGCAGTCCACGTTCGACTTCCTCCAGCAGATCGATCGGGCCGGAACCCGGCCCGAAGACCTGGCGCCCGCCCAAAGCGTTGATAATGTCGGTTTGCATGGACAGTTCCCATTATGCCAATATGGCATACATTATAGTGCCAATTGGCATCCTGCGGAAGGTCGGCCGCTATCAGCCGACTGAATGGCTGAAGGCATCCGGAAGATGCCTGAAAGCCAGGGTCATTGGTGGGGGCATCCGGGTGCAGCGGGCCGATAAAATGGAGCAGGATTTGAACCTGCGACTCCTACGTCCCGAAGGTAGCTTGGCGCGCGCCTTGATCTGTGATACTGTGTCTATGTGAGGAATGTCACAGTATCACTTGATGACGATACCTATCGTCGCGCCCGCATGATCGCCGCCGAGCGGGATACATCTATTTCCGCACTGGTTAAGGAGTTCCTCGTTAGGCTTGGCTCGGGGGAAAGCCAGGTCGAGCGCCTGAAACGCGAGGAGCGCGCGCTCCGCGAACGTATCACCTCTTTTCGGGCATCGGACAAACAATCTCGGGACGAGCTGCACGATCGCGCCCGCTCGTGAGCACTCTTCATTTCCTAGATACCAATATCCTGCTGTATTCGATCAGCCGCGACCCAAACGAGACGCGCAAGCGGGAGCAGGCGATAGCGCTTATGGACGAGGACGGCGGCGCTTTGTCAGTTCAAGTGTTACAGGAATTCTACGTCCAAGCGACACGGGCCTCGCGGCCGGACCGAATACCGCACCCACTCGCTGCCGGTCTAATTCGTACTTGGATGCGCTTTGCAGTGCAGGACATTACGGCATCAATTCTCACCCAGGCGTTGGATATCAAAGCGAAGCACGGCTTCTCGTATTGGGACAGCGCCATGATCGCCGCGGCTCGCGCGCTTGGATGCCGGAAGCTTTATTCCGAGGATATGGCGGACGGGAGAGACGTGGAGGGCGTTGTGATCCTCAATCCATTTCGCTAGCCCAGGATAGGAGCGCCGGTGTCGGCGCACGGCGATTCGAGTAATAGAGGGAAGCGCCCGGGGACCGTCATGTCCAGCTCGTTGCTGTCTCGTAGGCAATATTTGATAAAAATTCAATAAGTAAACAAACATTATCGGAAAAATGATCGCCTCCATAGAAATATTATTTCACAAACAATCATCACTGACAGGAGACTCCATGCCAACCTCCGCCCTTGCCCTGGACGCTGAGCGTCTGCTTGAGCAGATTCGCTCTCTGGGCGCGATTGGTACCGACGGCGTTGTTGGCGGGCGCACCCGCATCGCACTCACCAACGATGAGAAAGCTGGTCGCGATCAGATCGTGCAGTGGATGCACGAACTCCAGCTCGACGTTCAGATCGACCGGATCGGCAACATCTTCGGCATCCTGCATGCCAGCACGGATGAGAACGGCAAGCATCCCCTGATGATTGGTTCGCATATCGACACGGTGCGCAATGCCGGCGCCCTGGACGGCTGTTACGGGGTGCTCTCCGGTCTGGCGGTCGTACGTGCTTACCGTGCAGCAGGCACACGTCCTGACCGTTCCATTGTCGTGGGAGCGTTCACCAACGAGGAAGGGGTTCGCTACCAGCCAGACATGATGGGTTCGTTGGTCTATGCGGGCGGGCTCCCGATACGGGCCGCGCTCGATACTATCGGGGCGGACGGCACGCGGCTGGGCGATGAGTTGGAGCGCATCGGCTATGCCGGGAATCTGGAGCCTGGGGCGATCGTGCCCCGAGAGTATTTGGAACTGCACATCGAGCAAGGCCCGATCCTCGAAGCCCAAGGCCAGCTCATTGGTGTGGTTGAGGACCTGCAAGGCATCTCGTGGCAGAAGATCACCGTGCATGGAACCGCTAACCATGCCGGGACCACACCGACTCGGCTACGTCATGATGCGGGCTATGTGGCTGCGGCTGTCGTCGCGTTTCTGCGTGAGGAGGTGGTCGGGGCGGCGCCCGATACCACGCTGGCCACGACCGGTTCGCTGCGCCTGGAGCCCGATGTCATTAACGTCATCCCCCGCAAAGCGACCTTCACGGTGGATCTGCGCGACCCGGACGAGCAGCGTTTACAGGCGGCGGAGAATTGCCTAGCCAACTTCCTCATGGAAATCGCCGAGCGTGAGGGAGTGAAGATTGAAACCGAACGCCTGGTGCGCTTCGAGCCGGTGGTGTTCGACGCTGGCTTGGCCGACGAAATAGAAGCATCCGCAAAGCGGTTGGGATTCTCGTATCGGCGCATGACCTCGGGTGCCGGCCATGATGCCCAGATGATCGCGCGCATTGCACCGGCGGCCATGATCTTCGTGCCCAGCCGCGCAGGCATCAGCCACAACCCGCGCGAACATACCGACGATGCGCAACTCGTGCAAGGCGCGCAAGTGCTGCTGGACGTTGTGCAGCGGCGCCTATAAAAATGTGATGTCGACAGACACTCCAGGGAATCAACGAGGTCTCCTGCGCATCCGGGTGCGGCCCACCAACGCTGCATCAATCAAGATCTCCGCCGCCCTGGGCAACGCGGTCATCACGGAACTATCGGGGCTGTAGGTCTGACTGGCGGCGTACGCGCCTTCGATCAGCAAAGCCAGAGACTTCGCCAACGATGATGCGTCACGGGCCCCCGCCGCCTTCGCCATCTTTATCAAGCGCTTCAGTAGGCGCACCTTGTTGTCGGCCACCATGCTGCGCGCCACATGTGACCGATCGGGATACTCCACCGCCACATTAACGAACGGGCAGCCGCGATAGCTGGCCGCCGACGTCCGCTGCGCGAGATCGACGAAAAGCTGACGCAGCTGGTGTCTTGGATCTCCCGGGTGCTTGTCGATGCTCGCGTCGAAATAGGCCCAGAACTTCTGGTCCGTGCGCACCAAGTAGTGCTGCAGAAGATCCTCTTTGGATTCGAACTGCCGATACAAGCTCATTTTGTTGACGCCCGCGCGTTTCACCACCGCATCGATCCCGACGTTGCGAGCGCCCTGGAGGTAAAACAGATTCTCGGCGGCGTCCAGGATCTGTGTATGCGCAACCGCACCCGTGGTGATCGTGCGGGTCGCTTCCTTTCGATGGACAGCCATAGTCACGCTCATTTGCAAAAGAGTTGACATTGTGACCGAGCGGTAACTAATATGCAAGATAGTTGTTACCGAGCGGTAACAGGTCGTCAAAAAATACCCACAAATCGAGTTTCCAATGCATCCCATAGCCAGTTGGACCAAACATCGCTTTCACTATGCTTGGATGGTCATTGCGGTGACCTTCCTCATCATGCTGGTGACGGCGGGTATTCGCGCGACGCCCAGCGTCATGATGGTGCCGCTGGAACAGGGCTTGGGTTGGTCGCGCACCACCATATCGATGGCCCTGGCGATCAATCTGGCGCTGTTTGGACTCATGGGACCTTTTGCGGCGGCTGCCATGCAGCGTTTCGGGACGCGCCGAACCGTACTTGCGGCTCTGACGGTCCTGGCGATCGCCGTGGCGCTGTCCGGCAGAATGCACGCGGCCTGGCAGATGGTGTTGATCTGGGGTGTGCTGGTCGGCAGTGCGACCGGGGCAACATCGACGACCCTAGGTGCCGTGGTCGTGAATCGGTGGTTCTCGCAACATCGTGGCCTAGCGATGGGCATACTCACGGCGAGCTCTGCGACGGGGCAACTGGCCTTTCTGCCCCTGATGGCCTGGGTCGCGGAACATCGGGGGTGGCAGACCCTCGTGCTGCTGGTGGCTCTTGCCGCCGCGATCGTGCTGCCAATCGTGGCGTTGCTTCTGCCTGAAAAGCCTTCAGCGATAGGATTGCGTCGCCTGGGTGAGGCTGACGACGCAGCGGCCGATGCGGCCCAGAGCAACGCCAATCCCATTATCATCGCATTCGCTGCGTTGAAAAAGGCGTCGACATTCGGCGACTTCTGGCTGTTGTTCTTTACCTTCTTCATTTGCGGCGCAAGCACCAATGGATACATCGGCACGCACTTCATCGCGATGTGCGGCGACTATGGGCTGTCGGAGGTTCGTGGCGCCGGCATGCTCGCCATGATGGGCGTCTGTGATTTGTTCGGCACCACGTTGTCGGGGTGGTTGTCCGATCGTTTCAACAATCGTGTTCTCTTGTTCTGGTACTACGGTCTGCGTGGACTTGCATTGATATTTCTCCCGTTCGCCTTCGGCTACCAGTATTTTGGACTGCCCCTATTCGGGTTGTTCTACGGTCTCGATTGGATTGCAACGGTGCCCCCGACCGTGCGTCTCACTACGGACGTGTTCGGCAGCAGGGATGCCCCTGTGGTATTCGGTTGGGTGGTCGCGGGCCATCAATTGGGCGCCGCCTTCGCCGCCTTGGGCGCAGGTATGCTCCGCAGCACTCTTGGAACCTACACAGTGGCGACCATGATCTCCGGCGGCTTGTGCGTGGTCGGCGCCATGTTGGTCCTGCGGATCAATCGACCAACCTACGCGCCAGCGGTCGTCTCCGCTTGAGCGTTGTGGGGTTTCCTTGAAGATGTCCTTGCGCCATCCGACGATCGCGCCCAAGAAGCTTCCCAGCGGCGCTGCCACCGTGCTCGCCAGCGCATTACCACCGTTGAGGACCGCCAACGCTCGCGGCACGCGGTCTCGCGGAACCAGCCGCATCACGGTGGTAGTCGACATTGACCAAAATCCCCCGATGCAGATGCCGAGGAGTGCGCTGCCCGCTCGATCCCCGTTGGCAGCCAAGATAGGCCCGATCGGAGGCCAGGGGGAGACGGCTCCGGGTCCATGAGCCGATGAGGGAAATTCAACGATCGGCCGGACGGTGCGGCCTGGGCGCTTTAGAAGCCCAGCGGCCGCAGTTCCCGCACGAGTTCGACGAAGAGCTTGAGGCCTGCCGGCACGTGCCGGCGGCTGGAA
>WNFR01003339.1_pt1 | contig 16643 bp, 12 predicted proteins | sample 5400221 | NCBI WGS metagenome assembly WNFR01 (sample SAMN13153357, study PRJNA577476) | soil metagenome | isolation source: 40 cm soil under Madrone tree | place: USA:California | collected 2016-06-14
GCATTTCGACTCGCGTTCAAAAATGAAGGGATAACGATCGACACTATTACTAAAGCAATTGCTACCTATGAACGCACCCAGCTTTCCGGCAATTCGCCTTTTGATCGGTTTATCATGGGCAACAATAATGCAATCACCGAAGCTCAGAAGCGCGGATGGCTGCTGTTTAAAGGGAAGGCCAGATGCATCGAATGCCACACCTACACTCTCGCCGCTCCGTTCTTTAGCGATTTCATGTTTCACAATACTGGCATCGCCATCTCCGACAAGAACTATGAGACCTTGCTGAATCAGGTGGCGGAAGTCCAAAGCTCAAATGATAAAACACTCAGTCTGTTGACGCACACAGAAGGGGTTTCAGAACTCGGGCGTTATCTCTTGACACAACAGAGAAAAGACGTGGGCGCTTTCAAGACTCCGACCCTTAGGGACGTTGAGCTGACTGGACCATACATGCATAACGGCTCACAGCAGACTCTTCTCGATGTTGTTAAGTTTTACGGCAGAGGAGGCGTGCCCAACTCGAATCTTGACAAACGCATGCGCGTCCTCAATCTAACCGACCAGGAAACTAATGATGTTGTCGAGTTCCTAAGAGCGTTGACTAGCGATGATGTATTGCGAGAAACCCAATCCGCGAGACCGCAGACGCGCACCTCGGCGCCACAATAGCAAACTCCTGCCATCACGAATACTCATCCCATTAGAGACAGTCCTCAAGGAGGGACTCAAAGTCCAGGACGCTGATCTCGCGCCAAGTCCCGATATGATATCGCAGGTCATTCGCATCCACTTCTGTATCCATTCACCCAGTATTGACGTTGCTGGTTGGTGCCGCTTCGACTGTTTTTGAAACGAGCTCACCCATCTGCCGCTCGTCGACAACGCGCTTCAGCTTTCTTCCATTACGTAAGCTTCCCATTGGATACGGCACAACCCGAAATTCATAAAGCTTCATCTTATAGTTTTTCCAGAAATCGGAGAAACGGTGCTCTAAGTTTCCCATTATGGCTCGCTCCATTTCGGCCGCATGACCATTATTCTCGTACTCAATACGCAACTCTATGACGTCGCGTCGGCCATCGTGTTTCACCACCGCCTGCCACTCCGCACCCGAACCATTCACATCGCGCAAGACCTCCTCAAAGACCCAGGGACCAACGTTACCCATACCGCACACGACCATTTCATCCGTGCGCGCCCGTATTTTGGCTATACGCCTGGCAAACAAACCGCATTCGCATGGCTCATCAATCAACTGGGTAACATCAGTCGAGCGATAACGAATCAGTGGCATCACATTACGCGTAAGTGTGGTATAGACGAGTTCGCCGCAGCCGGTGTCATCACAGTCAGCCATTTCAAAAACGAAATTCAGATCATTGCGATGATAGCCGTTCTTTTTAGCGCACTCGACGCCCATCGAGCCAAAGCCCTCCGTCTGACCGTAAGTAAGATATAGAGGCGCGTGCCAGACCTGTTCAACCATCGCCCGCGCACTCTCAGTAATGTTCTCCCCGCCTGCGAAGAGAAACTTTAGCGGCCATACTCCCTTCTCAGCGGCGATACTAGAGAGCCTAACAATCCACGACGGTTCCCCGAAGATTACGTTTGGCCGGTAGAAGGTGGCCCGCTTGTAAAATTCCCAGGGGTCTATCTTGCCTGCCTCCGCATGAAAACAGCCGATGTATTGAAAAGCAGAACGGGCGGTCGCCGGTGAGACCCAAAAAGAACAGTCGAAGGCACTTAGAATCGTGTCTTCACGTCGCAGTCCCAGGAAATACAGACCGAGAGCATTGGCTCGTCCCATTTCATTTATCTCATTGCGAGAAAAGAAGACACGCTTCGGAACAGGCGATGTCGTGCCAGTAGTTTCGAACACCGTATCTGCGCGGCCAATTTTGAAGTCTTCAACATGTGCGCGAAGATCCTCGCCCGTGGTGTAGAAGTCTCCCAGTTGTGCGGGGTGATCTATCCGGCGCGGGTTTATACCTCGACGACGGAATTCCTCCCGGTAAAAAGGCGACCGCGTGGCGGCCAATTGCAACGTCTGCCGAAATCTTATCCGTTGCAGCCTTTCGATCACCGCAGGCGGCATGGCATTTAGCAACCTGATAGCGCGTTGCGGTTCAAGATGAAGCGCCAACGCTTCGGCCTGTCCGATTATCTTGGAGAGCATGTTCCTTCTTCCTAAAGTCGCTCAGGAGCGCAACGGCGGATCAACTGCTCCAGGAGTTCCATGGAGATATCAATCTCCTCCTCGGTCATGTCAAAACACGGCGCGAGTGTAAAGACGTTCTTATAGTAGCCGCCGATATCGAGCACCAGGCCCATACGCCGACCACGCGCATCAAGATCGCCCTGCATCCCTGCAGTGAAGATGCGGTCAGTAAGTTCGCGGTCAGGCTCATATCCATCTTCCTGACAAATCTCAATACGCAGAGCCATTCCGAGTCCATCGGTGTCGCCGATTACTTTAGGGTAACGTCGCTGAAGGTCGCGAATCTGCGCCAGAAAGTAGGCGCCCTTCTGCGCAGTGATCTCTTCGTAGTTCTTTTCTTCCATCATTCGCACCGCCTCCAGGCCGACAGCTGTCCCGAGGGGATTCGCAGAGAAAGTGGAGTGCGTCGAACCGGGCGGGAAGACTTCAGGCGAGATCAGCTCTTCACGCGCCCACAGACCTGAAAGCGGATTCAAACCGTTGGTCAGTGCTTTGCCGAAGACGATGATGTCCGGCTCGACGCCGAAATTTTCAATCGCCCAAAACTTTCCGGCGCGGTAGAAGCCCATCTGAATCTCATCATCGACGAGCAAGATATGACGCTCATCGAGGACCTTCTTCAAAGCGGGAAAGTACTCGGGGGGCGGGATGACGTAACCACCGGTCGCTTGGATCGGTTCAACGTAGAACGCGGAAAACTCGGCTTCGCCAGCTTTTGCATCCCAGAAGGAGTTGTATTCCGTCTCGAAGTTCTTTGCGAACTGGTCGACACAGTAGAGACCGCAATCCTCACGCTTCTTTCCATACGGGCAACGAAAGCAGTAGGGGAAAGGGACGAAGTGAGCGCGATCGGAAAAGTGCCCGTAGCGACGACGATAACGGTAGCTGGAAGTGATAGCTGAGGCGCCAAGCGTGCGCCCATGGTAGCCACCCATGAACGCGAAGACGAGATTCTTCCCTGTCGAGTTGCGGACGATCTTGAGCGAATCTTCGATCGCCTGTGCACCACCGACATTGAAATGCACGCGACCCTCTAAGCCAAACTTTGACTCGTTGAGCCGAGCGATTGTGGCGGCCAGTTCAATCTTTTCGGGGTGTAGGTACTGACAGGCAAGTTGCGGCAACTTGTCTATCTGATTCTTCAGCGCGTTATTTAGCCGCTGGTTACCATAGCCGAAGCTCGCCGCTGAGTACCACATCTGCAGATCCAGGTACGGAGTGCCCTCACGATCATAGAGATAATTGCCTTCGGCGCGCTCGAAGATTTTCGGCGGATCCAGATAGTGCACCGTGTCGCCCCACGAGCAGTACTTGCGTTCGAGTGAGAGCAACTCCTGCTCGTCGGTTACAAGTGCCGTTTGCTCGAAATCGTCAATGATTGAACTCATGATTATCAAGCCAACCCCTTCTATTTATTCTCAAGCGCTGGCTCGCTCCTTCATCTTATCTTCCATAAATGCTCGCGCAGCCAGCCAACGCTCGAGGTACACAGCCACGTCCTCGAGGTTGTTGTATGAAATGTGTTCGATTGATTGCTCACGACAGTAGCGAGCCAGACCATTTTTCGCGAATACCAAATTAGCGCTTTCCACCGCATATCGATCCGATAGCCCGTCGCCCACGAACAAGGCCGGAGCGTTTGTTGGGTTGCGCAGACGCATTACCGCGGGTTTGCATGTCGCGCATCCGTGCGCGCAAGTCTGGTGAAAGAATGGAAAAGCCGTGCGCCACACATACCCCTGCGGCTCCAGACGACTCGCGGCAACCCGCACGCCCTGCAGAAGGGATTGCAGATTCCCTCCCGCGCGAAAGAGAATGCGACGAATGCAATAGTCAAAGCCGTCGCTAATAATGTGCACCGGAACATCATGAGCGACGCACATTTCCAGCAATGAGGACAGACCAGCAGCAACTCCAATCTGATCCAGCAGTGTATTGAGTTCCCCACGCGTCGCACGAACGAGGGCCATCTGAGCCTGCAGACAATCTCGTGATCCTATTCGACCTGCACGCCACTCCTCTTCGAATACGAGCCACCTCGGGTCGGCGTATGCTTCGAGAATGACATCCACGGCGTCGCTGCTTGAAATCGTGCCGTCAAAATCCAGGAAGAGGATCGCTTTAGGCGTTTGCTGTTCTGTCACTTAGCCCTCTGCCTACGGTCGTAGGTTCCCGTTCACTTTCCGTAAGCAACTCGGCCAGGGGCACAATGCTGAGGCCGGAATTGTGCAAGCCTTTGATAATTAACGGCAGCGCCTTAGCCGTCTCGCGACGGTTTCGCTTCCCTTCGCTATCGCCATCGTGCAGCAGGATGATCGAACCAGCGCGTGCTCGCCGCAGCACGTTTCGAGAGATCTGTTTCGCCTTCAGGCTGTTCCAATCGAACGCGGCCACATCCCACTGCACCGTGCGTAAGCCCAGGCGGCGGGCTTCGCTGAAGTAAGCGGGAGTACGCACGCCGCATGGTGGTCGCGCGATCGCAGGCAACAGTCCCGTCGCTTCCATGATGGCCTCTTGTGTAAACTTCAACTCCTTTCGGGTCCACTGCGCACGTCGATAAAGATAGATCGGATGTGAATACGAGTGATTACCAACCTCGTGTCCGCCGGCGACGATACGACGCGCGGTTTGCGGGAAGCGTTCGACATTTCGGCCGATCATGAAGAAGGTAGCGAGGACGTGGTGCGCCTTGAGTACGTCAAGAATAAGCTCCGTGTCTTCTGAAGGCCCATCGTCGAAGGTTAACGACACTGAGCGCGTGTCGCGTCGCCCGTGCCAGACGGTAGGACCAAGCCATTGCGAGCGAACAGCATAAGTCGCGTAATAGACGGCGGCCACGACACCGCCAACTGACATAGTTCCAATAGCAGGCAACAGAAGGTTCATAAGGATCAGCTTTTTCTAAGAGTCACAAAGTGAACTTGCGGAAGATTTGTATCCCGTGGAGACATTCCTGTATTGCTCCGTATTGGCGTAGAGCGCGTAGAGTGTCGCCTCACGATCCGGATCGATGAGATCGGGATTTTGTCCGCCCAATGTCTCGGCAAGCCAGCGCGCGATCCGCCGTGACACAAATCGCTGGCAGCGCGCACGCGCCTGCTCGCGCATCGCAGAGAGTTCCGATGGCTGAGACAGTAAGCGCTTAACTGTCTCAACAAGTTCCTCGAGAGTTCGCACCCCGCGCCCAACGTTCCATTCGTCAAGCAGCCGATGCTGCACCCGCTCCGATCCTGGAGGCGGTGGGAGCGCGATGATAGGAAGTTCGGAAGCCATCGCTTCATAGAACATGCTACCAAGCTTCGAAACCATCAGATCAGCCGCTGACATCAACTTCGGCATGAGCTCCGGACCGGTCCAACCCAGGACACGTAGCCTCTTACTTGCCCCGTTCCTCCCCAGCTGCTCGCAACGCAACTTAGCCCGCTGATTGTGCCCAGCAAGAACAACTAGCTGCGGAGCCGGCTGCAGCAAATCCAACAAGAGCTTCGTTGTCTCTTCGATTCGTCCCATGCCTTCACCACCTCCGGCAATCAATACGAGCGGTAAACGCGGATTAAGGTCGAGCCGGAGACAGACGTCTTCCTTTTCCTTTTCGCGATCCCGAGCAATGTCAAAACCCAATGACAAAGGAGCACCCCAGCCTACGACTCTCTCTCGCGGTGCTCCATGAGAGATCAATTCCTCACCCAGGGCGTCCGTAACAAAGGAATAGAGATCAACTTCCGGCTGCACCCACGCATGATCGGCGTCTAAGTCGTTGTTGATAGCAATGAGTGGTACACGAAGGCCGAGATCGCGTTTGATGAGCGCCGCGACCTCGCAACACCCAACTTCCGTAGCGATCAGTGCGCGCGGTCGAACTCTGCGCGCGAGCTTAAACAGACGATTGGACCCTTTCCGGTAGTACCACTCTGGACTAGTGTGCGTCTGTTTCTTCTGATATTTGTCAATGAGACCCCAGGCAGCCGGAGCGTGCTTAACCAGCCAAAGGTAGCTTGTCACGTGCGTGAAGCGCATAAGACGCGTCATGTAGTCAGCGATATCAACTACCATCACAGGCAGCGAAGGTTGAGTCGAGTGGATCGCCGCAGCCAGACCCTGAGCCACGCGGATATGTCCCGCACCGTTTCCAATCGCAAGGATCAGCACCGGGTTCGATTGCTCGACATGTCGGTTGCGTTCGATCATCAAGCCGTCATCCTCCTACTCATCAAAGGCTGTGCGAAATCCTCTCTGCTTGTAATGAGTCTCACGATCTCAGCAGCCGCATTCGGACGAGCCAAACGTTGGGCGCAAGCCGAGATTCTCCTTCGCGCGCTCTCATCGCGCAGCAGAGAGACTACGGCCTGGGCTGTTTCCAATGGACTCTTGGTAACAATCCCCGCCCCGGCCTCCGCCAGGCGCTCAGCGTTGCGTTGCTCGGGGCCCGGGATAGCGTCGAAGAGTACAAGTGGCAGCCTGCAGAGAGATGCTTCCGAGATCGTTATGCCGCCCGGCTTGGTTACTAACACTGACGCTGCATTCATTAAAGCCGCAATGTCTTCCGTCCACCCAAGCAAGCGCAGAGAGATCTTCGGTTCGGCACAGAAACGAGCAATCCTGCGACGTGCTTTTCTGTCGTGTCCTGTCACCACGATGACGTGCATCTGCTCCTGAGTCCCGACAAGATGGGCAACCACGCGGTGCATGCGTGTTGGCCCCATGCCGCCGCCCATGATCAGCACGATAGGAAGATCATCGTAGATGCCGTAGCAGGCCCGCGTTGTTCTTTCATCATTTCGAGGGCGGAAATGTATGTCTGTAGGAATCCCGCACAGCTTAATTTTTTCCTCTGACACACCCCAGTAAGACAGTTGAGTACGCACTCTCTCATCGCCCACTACGTAAATGTCCGCCTCCCGGTTCACCCATGCCGGTTCTGCTTCGTAATCAGTAATGACGTTGATGATCCGAGCGTTTGTGAGTCCTTCACGCTTCGCTATCGCGGCCATCTCGCACGCCGCAACTTCGACCGCAACAATGGTGTGGGGTTGGAATTCTGCGATCGCCTCGAAGACGGCTGGACAGCCCCAGCGAAACGTCCATTCGGGAGCAGTGTGCTGAATCTTTTTGGTGATTCGCCGAGCAAAGAAGCGATCCCACAACGCTGGCGCATAGCGAATCATGGCCCAGTAGGGCCACACATAGGCTGCGCGAAATAGACGGCGACAATCTTCGAGCGCATCGATGACATACACTTCTGTATCAGGTGCTTGCGTTTTCAGTTCATGAGCGACAGTTCGTGCAGCCCGAACGTGGCCGGAACCGAAGGACAAGGTCAGGATAAGAACGCGCTCGGTGTTTACGTTCATTCCTCCCTCCATCTCGTTAGTCTGAACCCGAGGGAGAGAGTCGCAAGGGCCATCAAACTTAGCGCGACCAGCTCACTGCTAACCTGATACCCGCCAGTTAGTGTTGTTTGTAACGCGCGCGCAGCAAATGTTGTCGGCAGGAATCCACAAACCGTTCGCATGCTGGCGGGCATACTCTCGGCCGTGTAGTAAACGGGCGAGAGGAAAACCAGTCCAGCACCAAGTGCGTCAGTCAATAGAGACCCTTGAGTGAAACTCCGAGCGCGCGCGGCAATGACTGCTCCCAACCCACAAAAGGTCAGAACTGTCAGCATGAGCACGGGAACAAGCATAATGGTTGGCCGGGTAGGAACACCTAAAGCGCGTCCTACTACGAGCAGTGTGACGGTACTGAGCGTCGCCTGAACAAAGGCGAAGACGAGCATGCCGCAGATATAGGACGAGGGGGCGAGCGGCAGCGTCGCAAGAAGCTTCAACCGTCCAGTAAAACGATTCTCGAGGAGGAGATAGCCAAGCCAGCTAATTGAAGTCAGCGAGAGGGAGAAAATGATCGAGCCCGCAAGAAAGCGCAGGCGGTTTTGCTGATGTGCGTTCTCAGAGCCGCTCACAGCATTCGCGAACAGATACATGCCTGCGGGAAATACGAGTCCTGCCAGGAGAAATGGTCCCACCTCGGCTCTCATACTCATGAGCTGAATACGGAAAACGCATAGGATCTCCGTCAACCGTCTCATGTGCTCTTTGACTCCTCTTCCGTGAAGCGTTCCCCGGTTAACGCAAAATAAACATCTTCCAAGGATGCGCGCGCGATTGAATACTCGGAAAGCTCCTTGCCGGCAATATAGTGTTGCACTTCATTGAAGCTGGCGAAGTAGCGCAGGCAGTTGCTTCCAAATGGATCCAGTCGATCGCGATAGGTCAAGCGGTAGCTCAATTCGATGCGCGTTAATAGTTCGTCAAGCGTGCCGAAAGCAATCAGACGTCCTTGCGTGATAATGCCGATGCGATCGCTCAGTCGTTCTGCTTCTTCCATGTAGTGGGTTGAAAGGATGACGCTCGCTCCTTCCGTAACCGCGCGACGTATCACTCCCCACACTGCCTGACGCGACGCCGGGTCGAGCCCTGTTGTTGGCTCATCCAGGACCAGCAAGGGCGGACGATTCAAGAGGGCCAGACCAATCAGAATGCGCCGACGCTGCCCGCCCGAAAGAGTTCCCACGCGCTTTTTCGCTTGCTGAACGAGGTCCAGGGATTCCATGACCCAGGCAGCTCCCGTTTTTGCGTCGACTTTTGAAAGACCTTTAAGACGCGCGAAGAGCTCAAGGTGTTCGCATACAGTCAGCGATTGAAAGATCCCCGCTTCCTGTGGGGTAATGCCCATCAAACGCTTTGCAGCTTGCGGCGAGGTAATCGCATCGAGATTGAATATCTCAACACTTCCTGCTGTCGGACGCAGTTCAGTCGTTATCTGACGTAAGAAAGTAGTCTTGCCCGCACCGTTCGGGCCGAGAATAGAAATCAATTCACCACGTCTGACGTCGAGATCGATCCCGCAATTTGCTTCCGTTCCATCGCGATAACGCTTGCTGAGCCCACGCACTCGGACCGCCAATGAGGGATAAACCGGCTCGCTCACCGGTGCCAACGGCGCCGCCTCATGTTGCTGGTGCCGGGCAATTAACGTTTCTTCAATCATTCTCAGTGATGAAGCTCTTCAATATCTGTAACTCAAGAGAGTTGGAGAAAATCCACAGCTGATCGGATTGCCGTCAACGGGCTGTTGCGGTAAGCCGATACCTCGTAAGGACAGCCGATCTTGCAACCTTTGCAAAAGTCCCACATCTCCGGCGATTGAATAATGATCTTCCTCACTTCGGGCGATTCGTAGATCTCTCGCAAAGACATTTCGGGAGCTCCCTGGTGTAATTGAACAAAGGCGCAGGGAAACTGAATCGACCCATCGGGTCGCATGTTGATTAAGTGTGTCGCCGATCGGCAGGGGAATTTTTTTGAAAAGCCATCGTTGCGGTAAAACTGGTAATAGTCTTTGTAGAAGCGTACGCACTTGTACTGTTTTTGCAGGTTCAGCACGAACCGCGCGACTTTATCCAGTGCCTCCCCTTCCATCTCGACGTCGTCGGTCTGCCAGGTCGTACGCACAACGTTGTGCACAGCCTCTGTATGCAATAGGAAACCGCGTTCTTGGCAGTAGACAGCGAGGGCGGGAAGGTCTGCAAGATTATCGAGATCGACAGCCGCATTGATCTGAATAGTGTTATAGGGAAGATTACCCTTGATGTAGTCGAGTGCGTTTAGGATCGAGGGCAAGCCATCGATGCCCCGACGCTGCGCAAACTTTTCGCGATCAAGGGTGTCAATCGAGACTTCGAGTTGATCCAGCTTCACGCAGGCTTCGGCATATCGTTTAAGCGCCAGCCCGTTGGTGGGCATTGAAGTATAGAAGCCACGGCGCTGCGCATACTCGATGTAATCCGGCATGTTTGGATTCATCAGCGGCTCGCCACCGGAGAAGCTCCAAGCGAAGACCCCAAATTCAGCGGCCTCATCCATGCGGTCGAATACGCGTTGACGCGTGGCTCGATTTTCCGGCAGCTGGTTCTGCCAGATCGCACAATAGCCACACTTCATGTTGCAGTGCAGCGTCGACTCAAACATCACCATGAACGGCCGGTTGAAGCCGTACCGCAGCTGCCGAATCGCGTTTCGGAGCATCAGTCTCTTTTTCACAGCTGTGCCTGGTTACCCGAAATCTGCCGTGCAGCTTTTGTGGTAGGCGACGAAGTTGCGCGCACCCCACTCCCGGACAGAACTATCAGCCTTCTAAAAATTCGTTCGATATACACTTCAGCGAGTAGTTCACCGGAAGGCTGCTCTTAAACGTTTTGATTGCGCAGAGAGAGTTAGCAACCGATGTGCCGCGGTCCGAAAACGCGTCTGGGCGAAAATTAGTGAGCCAGACGAGGGATCCAGCCCCATTTCAGAGGCGGGCTTTAGGTCTTACTTGTACCAGCAGCGGCGCGATGCCGCCACTAGCGCCGGTGACAGCGACAAAGTGTCACCGTGCTTAGAAGATGATATCGAAGCCGCCAGTGAAGTAGCGTCGGTAGGGAGCAAAGAACTCGCCGAACTTAGGATCCGCAATATTGTTTCGCACATTACGCGGATTGAAGTGATCTGTAAGGTTAAAGGCACGAACTGAAAGCCTGACACCATATCTTTTCGTTACCTGAAACTCCTTAGCAACTTCTACATCAAGTGCAAAGAAGGTCGGAAAGCGCATCGCACCTGAGTTTCGCACGCCAACAAAGTTCTGCTCGGCGTCACGCACTGAGAAAGGAAAGCCGCTGCGTACTTCGATGATCGGGGCAATAGTCCAGTGGTTCGGCAGCGTGGCGGTTCCCCAGGCTATCAACCGGTGGGGAACGTCAAATGGAAGATTGGAGAATTGATTCGGACGAACGATAGGTTCGCCGAAATCTCCAAAGTAACTATTGAAGTCGTTTAGATCACCTTGTGCTCGCGACCGTATGTAGGAGACATGAAAGGCATTCTTGTTGGGAAGAGTAAATTTGCCCGTCAATTCAAGTGCATGATAGTTGGCTCGTCCTGCCGAGCGCAAAACAATCGCGGTTTTTCCCCGAAAATCCAGTTCGGGGTTGATGATATAGATGTTGTTGGTCCGGCTTCCAATCAGGTTCGCGCGAAAACTGAACCAGGAGTTAATGGCCTGGTCCACCTGAATATTCCAGGTAAGGTTTCTTGGCACGAAGCCGGCTTCTCTATTTGAAAAGCGAAAGTCCAACGGAGTAATTGGCGCGCTGTCAACAAGCACATTAGTGAAGCGGTGACGATCAACCACTGTAAGGCCATCTGGGCCATATCGCGTTACCGTACGCGAGGGATAGCGATTGAAGCTCCGGATATTTAGTGGCACCTTGTCATAAAAGACACCAACGCCCCCGCGTATAACGGTCCGCTCACCCGTGAAAGGTGACCAGGCGAAGCCTGCCCTGGGAGCCAGGTTTTGTTCACTTGCAATCTGCTGGTTTTCATAACGCAGCCCCAAATCAAAACTCAGATTTGGCCGCACCAACCAACGATTCTGGATGAAGCCGACATATTCACGATTGTCTGCAAGAATCTGGGACGTCCGGTGAAACACAATCCGCTCGGCCAGTGTATTGTCTGCTCGGACGATGTTGACGGGACGCGCGTCATAGTTGAGGCGGCTGCCGACGCTGTTAAAGTCAAAGCCCACTTTAACCTCGAGTGAACTCTTCCAGAATCGTTGCGTTGGTGGTTGATAGATCTCCAGGAACTCAACTCGGTGTGACAGGCGATCTTGCGTAGAAAAATAGTTGCCCTGTTCCCCCGTAGGAGTCAACGTTTGATCTGACGTTCCTTGTCCCCATACGGCGGCCTTAAAGCGCTTTAACGAGACGGAGGACTGTAGCAACCCGATCCCCAATTCATAGTTGTCATGGACCGTCACGATAAAATCGTGCTGTTTGTAATTCGGGGTTACTGGTTGTGGACGAAAGAAATCCAATCCCACAAACTGATCGCGTACGGGGAAGTACCCCAGAGTAATAGTTTGCGTATGATGCTTATTCAAAATGAGATCAAACTGCGAGAAGTAGCTCTGGCTTTCGCTCTTCGTCTCGTTGACCGGAAAGGCAAGACCTCGCACTGGCGTTTTGGCTATGTTGTAGGAAAGAGTCTGTGAAAGATAAAGGTGGTTCTTTATGAGCGGACCGTTAAAATTCAATCGCGGAGCGTCCTCCGCAACGCCAACGAGGTGGCCACCTTTAAAGCGAAGGTCAGGAAGAAAATCGTTGAACTCCCAATGCCACTGATCACCGCCGCGGCGCGTTTCGATTTTCGTGACGCCGCCGGTGAACTGTCCGTACTCAGCGGTATAAGGATGCTGAAAAACCTGGACAGCCTCGACGGAGTCAACCGGGAGGTTCAGTCGAAAATTTCCATTAGACGGATCGGCGACATTGAGCCCATTGACCAGCAGTGCATTCTGTTGTTCGGAAGCTCCTTTTATGCTGATCTCGCCTGTCGAAGAGCGAACGACACCTGGAATCAGCGGCAGCGCCTCGTCGATGCGTGCCGTAACGAGTGGCAATCTTTCAAGCGCCTTGCGCTTTAGATTGCCAGAGGCCAAGGAAGCTCCAGATGCGACGCTTGTTGCGGCTTCACCTGGCGCTTCAACGGTTACGCTGCCGGTCACAGCTGCTACGGCTAGGACTACCTTCACTTCTGTCAGAGCACCATTCTGGATCGCAACATCGCTGTTAATGAATGTCTCAAATCCCTGACTCTCAACATTCAGGACATATCGTCCAGGCGCAATAGCCTTAAACACGGTGACACCTTGTTCGTCGGATGTCGCCGTCGCTACTCCAGCCGCTGGTTCATTCGCGCGCGCTAGCGAACAGACTGCTCCTCTCAAGGAGCGCTGCTGGGCATCCGTCACAGTTACCCGCAAACTGGTCACTTTCAACTCATCCGATTGTACCTTGGTCACCGGTGGTGAAGGGGTAGCTTGAGACTCGGGGAGTGAATCTTGTACCAGTGTCGCCGGAACTGGTTGGACCGCTGAGCCGTTCGCGGAGAGCAAGAACACACAGAGAAGGAATGCAAAGCACCGCAGAACACCTCTCCATAAAGAGTCTAGAAGAATCATCTCACCGACAATCATGATGGTGGAACTTTCCAAACACTTTGTGCGGGCCACGTCGACAAATAGCTTAAATGCCACAATCTTTCCTCTAGAAGTCTATTTCGAACTTGCCGCGCACAGATGGCCCCAGACTATTAAAGAACTGGCCAACGCGTGGGCTGCCAACGTTGTTCTGAACATCGCGCGGGTTAAAGTGATTTGTTATGTTGAAAACCGCAGCGCCGACACGCACCTTGTGCTTCTCGAAATGTGGAACGCGGAAGCTTTTAGTGACCTGCACATCAAGCGAGAGAAATGACGGAAATCGCCCGGCACGATTGCGAGCCCCAATGAAATCGAGTTGCTCGTTGACCAGGGAAAATGGAAAGCCGGAACGCACCTCCACAGATGGTGAGATGGTTATCTCCGAGGGCATCTTCAGCTCGCCGTAAAGAAGAAACCTCTGTGGAGCATCGAACGGCAGAGGCCCGTACTGGTTTGGCCTGACTACGAACGCAGGAAAATCCCCAAGATAGTTGTCGGCCGTATTAAGATCGCCTTGTGCTCTTGACCAAGTGTACGAAGCGTTCCAATAGCCCCACTTGGGATTTTTGTAGATACTCAACAGCTGCAGTTCGCGGTAGCGAGAATGTCCTGAGCTGCTGAGAACGAGCCTGCTCATATCGGAAGTGTTCGTCTGTGGCAGAATGGTGAGTTCGTTGCTGGTTGCGCGCTGAAGATAGCCAATGCGCATGGTCAAATCCTTCGATAGTCCCTGATCGAGTTGCACACTCCAACGAACGCTGCGCAGATTGCGCAAAGGACCATCGACGACATTCCCGAAGATGCGAGGACCATCCGTTTTGGTGATACCGTCCGGCGCAAACCGTGTCACGACACGCTCCGGCAAGCTAGCGAAACTTGCTGAAGCTCCGAGCCGAGTTGTTTCGTCGCTGTCGTCCGATTCGAGACTCCTGTTAACGCCGTCAAAGTAGCCGACAGACAGTGGCATGCGATCATAGAAAAGGCCGATTCCTCCGCGCACGACGGTACGATGATTCTTGAATGGTAGAAACATAAAGGAAAAGCGCGGCGAGAGATTGGAATCTTGAGCAATCCCATCGCGGTCCAGACGTAAGCCGGTATCAATCATCAGCTTGTGGTTGACGTTCCAGTGATCCTGTGCGAAGGCAGTAACTTCGCCGACTTGGAGTGCAATCGCGCTCGGTTCGGTGAAGTCTATGCGTTGGGCGAGTGTGCCGTTGTTGCGACGAATGAGAATCGAACTATTGCGAAAACGAGCTGAAATCTTAGTGTAATCAAGTTCGCTACCGATCTTGAATGAGTGCTGCCCCGCCAGCATGACAGGACGCGCATAGTAGGTCTCTTGCCACTGAAAGCGCCGGATTTGGCGGCGAGTGTCAGCGAAGTAGTTGCCCGTGCTGCCCTCCGGCGAGAGTGTCAGTGGTTTCTCCCCTTGCGCAAACACATCCACATCAAATGTTTTGTAGCTGAATGCGGAGGAAAGAAATGATGCGTCACCGAAGATGGCTTGCTCTGAGAAAGAAAAAAGAGAGCCGCGCTGCTTAGTGTTGGGGGTAGTCTCCTGCGGATTGAAGGTATTCAGCCCGACATAGCGAACCTTCTGAGGGAAAAAGGCTGCCAGAAACTTCGCTCGATGGTTCTTGTTAAGGGTGAGATCAAATTGAGTGAAGGAATTGAAGCTCTCCGAAGTTGAATCGTCGCGCGTTTTCGGAAGGCTCGCAACGCGCACGCGCGAAAATCTATATTCAAACGATTGAAGAAAAAATAGTCTGTCCCGGATAACGGGACCGCTGAAGGTCACGCGTGGCCGGAACGAATCTATTGGGCCAGAAAGAATGTAACGAAACGTTGGGAAAAAGCGGGTGGCGTTGAGCTTGAACTTATTGCTGCCGCCTTTTGTCTCGAGATTGGTCGCGCCACCGGTCAGTCGCCCGAACTCTGCCGAATAGGGGTTCTCCTCAATCTGTACGCTGGCCGCGGCCTCTAGTGGAATATCGAAAGCTAGTGCGCCAGTAACCGGATCAGTAACATCTGCTCCGTTGACCGTGTATGCGCTCTGTCCCGCCCGTGCGCCTTTGACATGGTCGTAACCGTCGGGGGTCCGGACTACGCCCGGCGTGAGCAATAGCGCACTCTGGTAATTTTCAGCACGCAGAGGCACGTCCTTCAATGTCTGACTACGAACAGTATTGGATGTAGTCGTCTCTGCTGTGCTGAGTAATCCTTCTTCATCGTGTACTGTAACCGATTCCGATATCTGAGCCGTCAACTCAATCTCGACGGTGAGGTTTGCACCTTCGGTCAAGATAATCTCGCGAGTCGCAGTTGGTAATCCAGAAGCCTCAGCCGTTAGCAAGTAGGTCGCAGCGGGAAGGTCAGTAAAAACAAAAGCGCCCGCATCATCTGTGACGGTCTTCAATACCTGCGTGGGCAAATCACGATTGGTGAGCGTTACGCGAGCGCTGGAAAGCAGAATGGGGCGAGTGCCGGAAGTCTGAGTGGTCGCCCTGACAACGCCCTTGATACTGCCAGTAGCAGCCTTGGCCTGAACTATGTTTGGTCGCGTACCGCACAGGAGAAACACTCCCGTGCAACACGCGAAGACTACTGCCCATCTACAAGTCATTCTTAGCACGATCTCAACCCAATGCAAACACGCTCTAATCCGCCCGTCCGGCCATGACGATTGAAGTAAAACGAAAGACCTGGCCTGATCAGGACCGCGTGATTATTATCATAACTGACTCCAAACGTAGCAAAGACGCGTCTGCACTTCAAAAGCGCCTTTTCCGGTGGCCTCGCAGTTTCGGTCTTAAGTGGCTGTTGGGCGCGAAGGATCATTAAGGACGCGGACAATAGGAAAGAACCCAGGACAGTGATAAGTCGACGAAGCGGGATCATCAGGCCTACGTTAGTTCGATATTGACTGTGCGGTCGCTATTAGTGCAATAACCGTTCCCACTGTTAGCGCTGAGAAGTTAAGCCAAATGGGGAATAAGAAGGGACAGCGTGACACTCCTGACTAAGGCTAAGGTGGCATTACGCCACCATCTGGTTTTGTTTCACCACTCGGTATTGTTTCTGTTGGAAGTCTTACTTGTAGGGCTTCTCGGCGTGGCTGAATGTATAGCGAAACAACAGCGTATGCCTGGCAGCGGTCTGGCCGAGATCTGTAGAGAAGATGTATTCAGCGAGGAAGTTGGGACTGAATCGCCAGCCAATGCCAAAGTTTGAGAAGTAGTCAGTGAAGTGATCGCGGGTGCGACCGTCTGGCTCGAAGATTCCGGCATCCGTCACGGGCCGGAATCTTCGAGCCAGACGGTCGCACCCGCGA
>WNFR01010482.1_pt1 | contig 16643 bp, 19 predicted proteins | sample 5400221 | NCBI WGS metagenome assembly WNFR01 (sample SAMN13153357, study PRJNA577476) | soil metagenome | isolation source: 40 cm soil under Madrone tree | place: USA:California | collected 2016-06-14
TTTCGGATTCTACGGTGGGTATGGTGGGTACGGGTGTTATTACCCCTACTACTACGGATGCTATTTTTAGCATCAGTCCTGGGCGACGTTTCATTCGATCACCTCGTCGGCGAGTGCGAGCAGCGTCGGCGGCACTTCGAGGCCAAGCGCATTCGCGGTCAGCTCGTACTTGGTTGGCGCCTGCACCGGCAGGTCGGCTGGCTTCTCGCCCTTGAGGATGCGATCGACGTATGGCGGCTGCGCGCGGGTACTCGTCGAAGACCTAGCTTCAATGGTGAAGCCGGGTATTTTCATCGTCGATGATGTCGCATTGCCCACGCCAATAACATTTCTCGTTTTGCTCGGAGAGAAAGCTGTCGCCGCCAAGCTTGCTGGCGGAGGGCTCGGTCTTGCGAGCGGCGGCCCGCGCGTCGGCCGGCTCAGTGAGACCGGGAGCGACAATGACGATCGCGTAGGCCAGAGCGGGGATGAGCATCTTCATGATACGTCTCCGTCGATTGTGCATCGGCGTCGCCGACGCCGGTACCAGCCGTTCTTGCACTCTCTCGGAAAGTAGATCAGGCAAAGGGAGCCTTATTCCCAGACTAGCTCACACGAGATGCGTGTCACCGGACCGGCCGGCGCATGTGTCCGGTTTTGGCTGCGCGGCGCAAAGCCGACCGATCCTCCGGTCGAACAGCAAACTAAGTTCGAGTTGGTCATCAATCTGCAAACCGCAAAAACGATGGGCCATGAAGTTCCCGCCGGCCCTGGTGCTGCGCGCCGATAAGGTGATCGAATAGCAATCCTTTTTGCTGCAATGCGTTAGGTCGCTATTGGCACGAAGCGCCGGTTCGTTGTGACGCACCAATTCGGTCGTTATCGGATGTGAAGCGGACATGGTGGGCACATCGCGAGCGTGTCGATGTGACGCGTTTGACCCGAAGCTGCCAATCGGCACCCAAATTTGCTGCGATGCACGACCCAGCTCCCATGTGGTAGGGTGTGATCTCAATGGGGCCCACATGAAACGGCGCGAGTTCATCACGCTCCTCGGCGGCGCGGCGGCGGCGTGGCCGCTCACGGCGCGGGCACAGCAGGGCCGCGTGCCCGTGGTCGGGGTGTTGCGGCCTACTCCTAAGGACACCGATCAGTTCCCTGAACCGTTCCGGCGCTACATGAGGGCGATCGGCTGGGAAGACGGACGTAACGTTCGTTTCCTGTTCGTTTGGGCCGAGGGCCGGAACGAGCGAGCGCCCGCGCTGGCCGAGGAACTCGTCGCACAGAACGTCGATCTCATCATCACCTTCGGGAACCCTGCTATCCGAGCTACGCAACGCGCGACCCAAGCAATTCCTATCGTCGGCATGACCGATGACATGGTCGGCAGTGGGCTCGCAGCCAGCATGGCGCGGCCCAGCGGCAACACGACAGGGGTCAGCATTCTCGCTCCTGAGTTAGACGTAAAACGGCTCGAAATCCTGCATGAGTTCGTACCGCAGGCGCGACGGATCGCCGTGTTGGCCGACCCGAGCACGATCTCGACCCGCGCCCAGCTCACAAACGCCGCGCGCGATCTTGGCGTGGAGCTTGTGGTGTTTGAAGTCCAAAACCCGGCCGACATCGGCGGGCCGCTTGACGCGATAGCAGTGGCGAAAGTCGAGGCGGTCAATGTGCTGGCGTCGCCTCAATTGAACGGGGCCCGTCACGCGATTATTGAGTGGATGCGCGGTGCTCGCTTGCCGGCGATCTACCAATTTCCGGAGACTGCGGAGGAGGGAGGGCTACTCAGCTATGGGCCGCGAATTCTTCTTTGTTACCGGCATGTCGTCAGCCTCGTTGACAAGGTTCTGCGTGGTGCAAAGCCGGCTGATCTGCCGATCGAGCAACCATCCAAGTTCGAGCTGGCGGTAAACCTGAAGACAGCAATCGCAATCGGTATGACGATCCCGCCAACGCTCCTGTTGCGCGCCGACGAGGTGATCGAGTGAGACGCCGCGACTTCACCGCGCTGCTCGGCGGCGCGGCGGTGACTTGGCCGCTCGCGGCGGGTGCGCAGCAGCCGGCGATGCCGGTTATTGGGTTCCTCAGCAGCGGAGGCGCGCCCAACCCAAATACACTCACAGCGTTGCGCAAAGGCCTTGACGAAATGGGCTTTGTCGAGGGACGCAACGTGACAATCGAGGTGCGCGGGGCGGAAAGCTATGAGCAGCTCCCGGTACTGGCCGCTGAATTGGTTCGTCGTGCTGTGGCGGTCATCTTCGCTTGGGGGACGGCGAACTCCGCGCTGGCCGCCAAGGCGGCCACGACGACAATTCCGGTCGTGTTCGCCAATGGCAGCGATCCGGTAGGGTCGGGCATTGTCGCGAGCCTAAACCGGCCCGGTGGCAATCTGACTGGCGTAAGCTTCTACAACAGCGCGCTGGTGGCAAAGCGCCTTGAAGTTTTGCGCGAACTTGTGCCCGTGGCGAGCACGATCGGTTTCCTTAACAATCCGACGATCCAGACCAGCCGCCAGAACGTGGCAGATCTTCAGGCCGCAACCGCCGCCATCGGCGTTCGGATGGTCCTGCTCAATGCGAGCACCGAGGGTGAGATCAACGCCGCCTTCTCCGCCGCTGCGGAAGGGCACGTAGACGCGCTGTTGGTCGGCCCTGATGCGACGTTCAACGTCAGACGGGCCCAGATCGCCTCCCTCGCGGCAAGCTATCGCATCTCGGCCAATCACCCAAGCCGGATATATGCGGAAGCAGGCGGCTTGTCGAGCTACGGCGACCTGCGCGCTGAATGGGAGCGCCAAGCCGGCATTTATATTGGCCGAGTTCTCAAAGGCGAGAAACCTGCCGATCTACCTGTCCAGCAGCCGACAAAGTTCGAACTGGTGATCAACCTAAAAGCTGCGAAAGCGCTTGGTCTCGAAGTGCCGCCGATGCTGCTCGCCCGCGCCGACGAGGTGATCGAATGAAGCGGCGCGAGTTCATCACTCTGCTCAGCGGCGCCGTCGCTTGCCCGCTATCGGCACGCGCGCAGCAGACAGCGTTGCCGGTGATTGGGTTTCTAAGCAGCGGCTCGCTTGGCCCCATCGTGGAATTCGTCGCTGCGTTTAAGCGGGGCCTTGGCCAAGCTGGCTACGTCGAAGGGCAAAATGTAGCGATTGAATATCGCTTTGCCGAAGGTCGCTACCAGCGCCTGCCAACGCTAGCTGCCGATTTGGCTAAGAGTCGCGTCGCCGTCATCACTTCAGTAGGTGGTACAGTCGTCGCTCTAGCAGCAAAAGCATCGACGAGGACCATCCCGATCGTCTTCCTTATTGGCGATGATCCGATCAAAGTCGGACTCGTTGCCAGCTTTAACCAGCCGGAAGGCAACATCACCGGCATCAGCCAGATTGCCGCCGAATTGGGGGCAAAGCGGCTGGAGCTACTACATGAACTCTTGCCGCAAGCGAGCACGGTCTCTTTCTTGGTTAATCCCGGTAATCCGAATGCGGAAGCCGACACCAAAGAGATTCAGGCGGCCGCACACACGATGCATCTAGGCGTCCGAGTCATCAATGCGAGCAGCGAGCGCGAAATCGACTCCGCTTTTTCGATCCTGGCACGAGATCGGGTGAAGGCCTTAATTGTCTCCAACGATTCGCTGTTTACGCTTCGTCGCGAACGCATCGTGTCGCTTGCGATGCATGATGCGGTGCCCGCGATTTACGCCTTTCGCGAATACGTGATTGCGGACGGCCTCATGAGCTACGGGCCCAGCTTGGTCGATGCGTACCAACAATTGGGACTCTACACAGGTCGGATTCTGAAGGGAGAGAAACCCGCCGATCTGCCGATCCAGCAGCCCACGAAGTTCGAGTTGGTCATCAATCGCAAGACCGCCAATGCACTCGGCCTCGACGTGCCGGCCTCGTTCTACTGGCGCGCCGACGAGGTGATCGAGTGAAACGCCGAAAGTTCATGACGCTGCTCGGCAGCGCGGCGGCGTGGCCGGTCCTGGCGCATGCGCAGCAGCGGGGCGAAAGGCAGCGCCTCGGCGTCCTAACCTTGGGTCTCGCAAGCGACGCGTTCGGCAAGGGGATCATCGCCGGCGTCTTGCAGGGGCTCGACGCACTCGGCTGGAAGGAACGTGTCAACTTGCTGATCGACTGGCGCTGGTATGGCGCCGACGCCGCACTGGCAGAACGCCAGGCAGCGGAGCTGATCGCGCTCAAGCCGGACGTGATCCTCGCCGGCGGTAATCCCGCGGTTGAAAAGATGCGGCAGCAATCGAAAGCGATTCCAGTCGTGTTCGCCCTCATCAGCGACCCGGTAGGACTGGGCTATGTGGATAGCCTCGCGCATCCCGGCGGCAACTTCACCGGCTTCGAGAGCTACACTCCACCGATATACACAAAAGAGCTGCAAATGCTCACTCAGATCACGCCGCCGGCCTCGTCCGTGGCGATTCTCTACAATCCCGCAACCGCACCCTACGCCAGCCGGATGGTCCGTGCGATGGAAGACGCGGCCAAGTCGATCGGCGTGACTGTGCGCGACGCACCCTGCCACGACGACGATGAGATCGAGGCGGTATTTGCCGCACTTCCCCGGGGCGGTGGCGGCGGGCTTTTGGCTCTCGGCGACATCTTCACCCAGGTGCATCGCGAGGCGATCGCTTCCCTCGCCCTCAAGTACAATGTTCCAACGGTCGCTAATACGCGTCAGATCGCCGAAAGCGGCGCCCTCATATCGTATGTTCTCGACATTCCGGACCTGTTCCGCCGCTCAACGACGTATGTCGATCGCATCCTCAAGGGCGAGCGACCTGCCGATCTTCCGGTTCAGGCGCCCACCAAGTTCGAGCTGCTGATCAATCTCAAGACCGCGAAATCGCTTGGCATCGCCGTTCCGCCGACATTGCTCGCGCTCGCCGACGAGGTGATCGAGTGAAACGCCGCGAGTTCATCACGCTCGCAGGCGGCGCGGCTGCCGCGTGGCCGCTCGCGGCGCGCGCGCAGCAGCCCGGATTGCCGGTTGTGGGGCTCGTCTGGGTCGCCGGCGAGCGGGTCGTGAAGCCTTACGAGGAGTCGATCCGCGCCGGGTTCCGCGAACTCGGCTGGGTCGATGGCGGCAACGTCCGGCTGGAAGTGCGCTACGGCAACGGCGAGGCGGCGCGATTGCCGGGGCTGATCGACGAGCTGATCGCGCTCAACCCGAAAGTGCTGTCCGGTATCAGCGAGATCGTTGCGCTGATGAAGGCGAAGACCTCGACCATTCCAATCGTGCTCAGCCTCTCCTACGATCCAGTGGAGAGCGGGCTGGTGCAAAGCCTGGCGCGCCCCGGGGGCAACATCACCGGCATCGCCGTTCATTATGACGAGGTGCTCACGAAGCACGTCGAGATCGCCACCGAGCTGGTGCCCGGGCTGACGCGGGTCGGCTTTATCAACGATGCCGCCGATCCGGGCGCCACGCGCTTCGACGCGCTGGCGGAGAAGGCGGCGCGCAGCAAGCGCGTGATGGTTGTGCCGATGCCGGTGCGCGACCGCGCCAGCGTCGAAGCCGCCTATGCGGGGCTTGGGCCCGAGCGCCCTGGCGCGCTGATCGTCATGCTCTCCGGCCGCCTGTTCAATCTGCGCGATGCGATCCGCGAGGGCGCGCTCAAGCTCGGCGCGCCAGTGATCTACCCGTTCGAGGGCTTCGTCGAGGCAGGCGGGCTCGTCAGTTACGGCCCCAACTACTACGCGGCCTTCCGCCGCTCCACCGCGTTCGTGGACAAGATCCTCAAGGGCGCCAAGCCCGCCGACCTGCCGATCGAGCAGCCGACCCGGCTCGACCTGGTGGTCAACATGAAGGCCGCGGAGGCGATCGGGCTCACCGTGCCGCCGCTGTTTCTGGCCCGCGCCGACAGGGTGATCGAGTGAGGCGCCGCGAGTTCATCACGCTTCTCGGCGGCGCGGCATCATGGCCGCTCGCGGTGCGGGCGCAGGGCGAGCAAGTGCGCCGCATTGGCGTGCTCACCGTCTTCTCCCAGGGCGACCCGGAGGGGCAACGTCGCGTCACGGCTTTGCTGCAGAGGTTACAGGAATTGGGATGGAGCGACCTCCGCAACGTCCGGATCGAGTTTCGTTGGCCGGGTGGCGATCCCGATCGCGCCCGCTTCTATGCAGGTGAACTCGTCGGAATGAAACCCGATGTGATCTTCGTCAACAACGCACTCGTGTTGCCGCTGCTGCGGCAAGAAACCCACACGATACCGATCGTGTTTGTGCAAGTTCCTGACCCAGTCGCAGACGGCATCGTCGCGAGTCTCGCGCAGCCGGGCGGGAACATCACCGGGTTTACCACCGGCGAATATGCAATGGGCGGGAAGAAGCTAGAGGTGCTCAAGGAAGCGGCGCATGATGTCGCTCACGTCACAGTCATTCTCGATCCGAGACAATCCACTCAAGTCGGTATCGCGCACGCCATCGAGGCTGCCGCCCCCTCCTTGCACGTGCGCGTGACCCTGGCGGGCGTACGCGACGGCGCTGACGTCGACCGTGCCATCGCCGCGGCATCGCGCGAGGCGAACGGCGGGCTGATCGTGTTCGCGAACTCGGTCACCAACGCGTATCGCCGCCAGCTCATTGAACTTGCGGCTCGGCATCGCTTGCCAGCCATTTACGATTTCCGCTACTTCGTCGCCGAGGGCGGGTTGGCATCCTATGGCCACGACCCCGCCGAGCAATACCGGCAAGCAGCGGTGTACATCGATCGCATCCTCAAGGGCGCGAAGGCGGGCGAGCTCCCGGTGCAGAATCCCACTAAATACGAATTGGTGATCAATCTGAAAGCTGCCAAGGCACTTGGCCTTACGATCCCCGAGTCGTTTTTGCTGCGCGCCGACGAGTTGATCGAATAGCGATGCTGTTTGCTGCGATGCATTCGGTCGCGATTGGCACAACGCGTCGATTTGCTGCGACGCCGAGCTTCGGACGCGACCGGAGCAAAAGCGGACATGCCACGAGCGTCGGGAGCCGCCAACGCGGTTCAGTCGAGCGGGATTTGCGGGGGGACACGCATCACACCACGACGTGCTGCCCATAATCGAGCCGGCGGTGGAAGCCCGACCGCGCCGCCTTGGCGTCGAGCGACATAGCGAGATAGCGAAACGAATCCGCCGCGTGCGAGGCCCAGTCGTGCACCGGATGCGGCTTGAGCAGCGGCGCCCCCGAGGGATCGACGCGCTTCTCGTCGACCTCGGCCCGGTAGAGTTTCAGCGCGTCGATGCCGCGCGCGCACTTTCCCGCGTCGAACCAGCACTTCGGGATGAACACGCGCACCGCGTTGATGCCGTCCTCGATGCGGTGCATGGGCGCGAGCGCGATGTTTTTCAAGCCCAGCTGCTCGAGCACCTCGAGTCGGCTTTTTCCGGTGCCGAGTTCTTTGGCCTGCGCGTCGTGCGGCACGATGTGTCCGGCATAGACGTAAGGCCGGCCCAAAAGCTCGCGCACGTAATGGCCGAGATCGACCCCGCAGCCCTCGTAGCAATCGATGATGCGAATCTCGCGCCCGATCGCCTGGGCGAACCAGATCGCGGTCGCGTCGCGCATGCCGAGATCCCAGGACGTCCACACCGGCGCGGCCGGGTCGTGCGGCACGGGCGCCACGCGCCGCTCCTCCTCGGCGCGCGCCATGAGCCTGCCGTAGTAGGCGCCGGCGACGGCGGCCTCGAACGAGCACTCGAATTCCTGCGCGTACTGCTCCTCGGACAGGTCGCGCCGGGCGAGCGCAAGCTCGCTTTCCGCAATGAGGGCGGTGTCGCTCGCCTTGAGCATGAGGGAAAACCAGTTCTCCTCCGATTGCGCACGCCGCCACAACGCGAAGAAGGCGTTGCGGCCCTTGGGCGTGCCGATGAACACCGCCCAGCCGGCGCGGTCGGCGAGCGCCGGGCGGATGATTTCCGCCCACACGCGCGCATCCATGTCGGCGTATTCATCGAGCACCACGCCGTCGAGATAGATGCCGCGCAGCGCGTCGGGATTGTCGGCGCCGTAGAGGCGCACCTGGCCGCCGCCGGGATAATCGGCGCGCAGCTCGCTCTCATGCACGCGCGCGCCCATATCGAGGAGCGGCGCGATCGCGCCGCGCAGATAATCCCACGCCACCGTCTTCGACTGCTTAAGAAAGGGCGAGAGATAGGCGAAGCGGGGGCGCAGGCGCGGGCAGGCGATGGCCGCGCGCTGCAGCTCGTGAATACACGCCACCGTCTTGCCGGCGCGGCGATGGGTCACGGCGCAGGCGAAGCGCTCGCCGCGCGCATGGAAGCCGAAGAATTGCTGCCGCTCGCGATAGTCGAGCACGAGGCCGGATGGTTGCGTCGGATTTTCTGTTTGCATGAGGACAGAGGGTGCCGCGAACTCAATCACCCTCGCCCCGCACAGCGGGGAGAGGGTGGCGAGTGCCCATAAGCGCGCGTTTACGCGCGTCCATAGCCCGTCGAAGACGGGCGTGAACGCCCTTAAGGACGCGCTCTGGGCGCGAGCCGGGTGAGGAGCGGGAAAAGCACGCTCAACGGCAACAGCGTTTGTATGGCGAGATGCTGCCCCTACCCCGCTACGCGGGGCGAGGGGCGCGACCGAGTGTCTCGCCGGCTCACTGCCCGCGGATCACTTCGGTTTTGACGCGAACGGGCGGGATTTCGTTGCCTGCCGTGTACACGTGCATGCAGGTGTCGGGGCAAGGGTCGCGTGCATTGCCGCCGAGCGAGGGGCCAAGAAGGTGCGTCCGCTCCGCCCGCTCGCGAACCAGCAGATCGACGAGGCTTTGCTCTTCAAGCGGCAGCGCAGGATCGACATAGCGACCCAGCGTCGGCACGTAAACGAGGACGCGTTGGGTCTGATCGGCCCGCGTCTCCCCCTTCACCGTCTTTGCGAAAACGAGATCGGCCTCGATTCCGTTGAGCCGCAACAAATTGATCAACACGATCGCCGGCACCCTGCAGTCTTCGTGCACCGCATCGGCGCCGGAGGCGCTCGCTCGCTGCCGCCGCAGTCCGGCAAACGCGGCGATCAGCGCGTTCGCATCAGACGAGCGCGCGATGCCGAGCGCCTCGCCCTCCTGGCGGCACGCATCGGAGAAAAACGCGGCGCGAACGAGCCGGTCGCCGACTGTCGGCTCCGCTTGGCCGTGAAACGTCGTGGCAAGTAATAGCGCGAGCGCAGCGAACATCGTCAGAGGCATGAATTTCCCTTTCGACAGGGGAGGCTCAGCTTCTCGTCGCGCCAGTATAGTATAATTTAGCCCAGCTCCTCGATCCCTAGCGAAATTCTTGCGGCAAGATCGGAGCGCCCTCCAGTGCGAAAAATTTGCGCCGTGCGTTTTTCCTGATCTCGCCGAAGCTTGGTACCCGTGCGGGGTGTGCCGCACGCGCAGCATTAACCGCGGCTTAACCATGCGGGGCCATCATGCGCGATGCGCGGCCGAACAGGGCTTCGCGCGCCACGCGCGCCGAACACGCCCGCAGCATGGAGCAGCGCAATGCCGGATCAAAAAGCTCTCCGGGATCTTCCGGAGCCAGGCGGGGCCCCTCGCCTGCTCAACGCAGCCGCGTGGCTCGAGACGCTCGCCGCGTTCGAGGCCGAATTCAAGACGGTGCTCCGCGAGCGCGCGGCGGCGCGCGAGCAGATCGAGCCGCGCCACGGCTCGTGACGGCTGCTGGGCTCGCGGTTTTCAGACCGCGCAGGATGGGTTGAGCGAAGCGAAACCCACTCCCTGGCGGCGGCGATCTTGTTTCGCGCACATGCGCGCTCAACCAATCCTACAAGCTGGATGTCGAGCATGAGAGAAAGCGCGAGCGGCGAACTCGCTCTGCTCCCTCCCCCGCTTGCGGGGGAGGGGTGGGGAGAGGGTATGCAGGCGCGAATCTTGTTGCCCGCCCCCTCCCTAGCCCTCCCCCGCAAGCGGGGGAGGGAACGCACCGAGTGCGCGGCATGATAATCCCCTCACCCCTCGCGGTTGCCGATGCCCCAGAGCCGGCACAGCTCGTCGAGCGCCGCTTTCATGCGCTCGAGCGCGGCCGCGTAGGCTTGCGGCCGGCTCGTCCAGCCCAGCGCCTGGCCGACTTGCTCGAGCGCAAATTCCCGGCACAGCGCCCATTCGAGCACGTGCGATCCGATCTTGCCCAGCGCTTGCACGGCCTCGCGATAGCGCTGGCGGTGAAACACCTGCCGCTCCGTCTTCGCCATGCCGGCATAGGCGCCGAGGTCGACCGCCCACACGCGATTGAGATCGACCGACACCAAGCCGCCGGACAGCCCGGCGTGATACCAGTGATGGCGATATTTCTGCCCGGCCGAATATTGCTCGGCCGTGAGCGCGCCGCGCGCAAACGCGCGCTCGAGCGGGCTGTCGCGCATGGTGATCTGGCCGCTGTCGCCGCGCGCGACATCTTTGCCGGCGCGGCGCAGGCGCTCCCGCGTCGGCAGCGCGCGCCGCTCGACCGGCACCGGCGTGCGCCGCCTGTTCACATCGCGCAGCCGCGCATCTCTAGCTGTCATCTTCGCTCTCCCGCTGGTTGGTGGCTCTCATGTTTCCTTCGTGGTCCCTCATCTTCGCTCTCCCCCTGGGAACTGTTGGATCTCTCGGCCTCTCGGTAATCGCGCCATGCACTCGATCTGCTCCCCTCCCCCTTGTGGGGAGGGGCTGGGGGTGGGGGTCGTTGTTGTGGCGCGAGGCGCGTGCCCCACCACGACCCCCACCCGGCTCGCCATAGCGCGTCGAAGACGCGCGTAAACGCGCTTAAGGCTCGCCACCCTCCCCACAAGGGGGAGGGTGAAGACCGAGTTTGCCGCTCGCACTGATTCCAGTTCACTCGCTAACGGCTCCAAGCGGCCTCTCGCCGCGTATTATCCGCCTGGCGCACGCGACGGCACGCGCGCGCTGCGGCGGTGGTCGCGGGCGCCGATAGGCCCGCGTACAGTGCGCGGCGCAGTATGGCTTGTTGCGCATCACCTCCGCGCCGCAGAAGAAGAACGACGGCGAGGCGGGATCGCCAACGGGCCATCTGCAGCTCGCATCGTCCAGCTCGAACAAGGCGCGGCGCTGGGAGCGCGGGATCTCCTCGTCGCGGCGCGCGTTCTCGACCAAGCGTTTGCTGTTGAGGAGCAGCGCCGCCGGCGGGGCCCGGCGCAACGAGAAGGCGCGCCGGCGCGCGCGGTGCGGCCGATCCCCGGCCGGAATCCTTCGCAGCGCGAGCCGCCGCCCGGGCGCCCCGCCATAGGGCGACAGGCGGGCGATGCCGAGGCGATGGATCTTTGCGATTACCGCGTTCGCGCTGACCCCCAACTCGGCACCGATCTCGCGCGCCCGCGCCCCGTCCTTCCAGCGCCGGCGCAGATGGCGCAGGCGCTCCTCGGTCCATGGCGAGGCCGCGCGGCCCCGTGCCGGCCGCGGCAGGTCGAACAAATCTGGCAGCATGAGCGTCTCCCGGATCGTAGTTTTATGCAGTTAACTACATCACAGCTATATGTGTCAACTACCACATGTAGCGGTATTCGCGCTATTGGGGCGCTCATGCGCACACTGCGTGGAGAGCGGCTACGGATGGCGCGCGAGAAGCGCTTCAAGTCGGCGCGGCTTGCCGCCAAGGCGATGGGCATTGCGGTGTCGACCTACGGCGCGCACGAGCGGGCGGAGACGCCGGGCGGGCGCGACTACGGTCCCGACGAGGCGAGGAAATACGCGCGCCGCTTCGGGGTGACGCCGGAATGGTTGCTCACCGGCCACGAGCCGTTCCCGGAAGGGGACGAGCCGCCGCCGCCGAAGGTGCCGGTGGTCGGCTATGTCGGGGCGGGCGCCACTGCGCATTTCTACGACGTGCCGCCTTCGCATCTCGACGAGATCACGCCGCCCATCGGTATTGCCGAGAACACCGCGGCGGTGGAGATTCGCGGCGAGAGCCTGGGCCCGTTTTTCAACCGCTGGTACGTCTTCTACGACGACGTGCGCCGCCCAGTGACGCCGGACCTCATCGGCCAACTCTGCGTGGTCGGGCTTCCCGACGGCCGCATCCTCATCAAGCAGATCCAGCGCGGCGCCTCCGAGGGCCTCTACACGCTTTATTCCGCGACCGAGAAGCCGATCCCCGACGTGCCCGTCGAATGGGCGGCGCGCGTCAACGTGATTTCCCGCGGCGCCGATCGGGGGTAGCTCCGTAGCCGCGGTTGACCCTCGCGAAGCGGGGGAAGCGTCGGGCCCGCTCCGTCCTGCCCCGCCTTGTGCGGCCATCCACGACTTGGCTTTGTCTTGATTCGACCAGCTGATGGCGTCGCAGCCCGGATGGAGCGAAGCGACATGCGCAGATTTCCCCCGCTCGCGCGGCGTCACTTGGCGTCTCCTACCTACATGTTGTAGTTGACATTGATTGCCGCATCTTGTCGTCATGTTCCGACCGCGCATTGCAAACGGTCGGAAACAGGATGACTGCAAAAGAGCAAACCCCAATTGGCACCGCGCCGGCCGCATGCCGCAGCGCGGATCGCACGAGCTGCTTTATCGCCCGCATCGACGCGCATCTGCCGCGCTTGGCCGACGACCGCGAGCGCCGCGCCTTCCTCGCGCGCCAGCTCGAGGGCTGGGAATGCCGCTATGCCCGCTTCATCGCCACCCAAGGCACCTCGGAGTTCGCGGCGAGCACGCGCGATCCGCCGCACGCCGCCGATTTTCTGCTCACCATCACCGCGCTCGCCGCGCGGGCCGCCGCATTCGGGCCGCCGCGGCGTAGGGCGCAATAAGCGGAGCGGATTGCGCCATTTGCGCAGCGTCGGCGCGGCACGTGCCCTCGCCCCGCGATTGGCGGGGAGAGGGCTCAAGATTCGATCCGCATTCTCGTTCGGGTGAGGGGCGCGCCACCAGGACGTAGGGCGCAATAAGCGGAGCGCATTGCGCCATTTGCGCAGCGCCGGCGCGGCACGTGCCCTCGCCCCACGATTAGCGGGGAGAGGGCTCAAGATTCGATCCGCATTCTCGTTCGGGTGAGGGGCGCGCTACCAGCTGCCTTCTCACGCTTTTAAGCGGCCCCTCACGCTTAAGCGGCCCCTCTCCCCAACGCTCTCCCCGTGCCCCCCGCTTTCGCGAGGCTCACGGGGCGAGGGAGCAGACCGAGCGCACGGGACGAGGGTGTCGGCGCAATGCGCTTTGCTTATTGCGCCCTACGAGGCCCTGCCGACACCGGTTTGCCGCATTTCCCGTTATATAAAACCACGGGTGGTGTAACTCCTGGAGGGTGGGTATGGCTAAGTTTCTCGCTTCGCTCGCATTCGCGACTGCGCTCGCCGCGCTGGTCTCGTCGGAGGCCTCGGCATTCGTATACTCGTCATTCGTATGCCAGGCTGCCGGCCTGCGCTCGGTTGCTTATGGTCGCAGCTTCTTTATCGGCGATGCCAAGCTGATTGCCCTGAGCCGATGCGCCCGTCGCAGCGGGATTTGCACGATCAGCTATTGCGTTCCGGGCTAGGCGCGTTAACGCGTCACGCACGTCTCCGACACTCCGCCGGCGCGGCAATAAGGCGTAGGGCGCAATAAGCGAAGCGCATTGCGCCATTCGCCACTCGTATTGGTCACCCGCGGGCTTGACCCGCGGGTCCATCTTCTTCGCAAAAATTTGCGAAGGCGATGGATGGCCGGGTCAAGCCCGGCCATGACGCGGATCGGCCAAATTGCCTGTCCCATCGGCAGGAAATATTCCGCCTGAGAAGCGCGGCCAAACTGCGCAATGGCGCAATGCGCTTCGCTTATTGCGCCCTACGAGGGCCGCAGCGTCCGCATGCGCCGCAGCAAACGAGCGCAGCTACCAGGATTTCAAAAGCAGAGGAAATTCGTCGGGTCGATAGATTTTGCCGCGTTCGCGGTCGGTCTGAAGTGCGAGCGGAAATGGTGAAGGGCATTCCGCAGGCCTCTGCTCGTTGGCCAATCTTGCCCAATCCTGGCTTGATCGCACTATCCGTGAAATCCCCTATGCTCAGGGCAAACTGACGCAGCAGCGCTGGACGACAAGCGCTGTGGGCGGATCCGATTGCTTGCGAATTTCGGCACCGCAGCTTGGGGAATGTCAGTAGCGCTGCCCGTTGTGTCGGCGGGATCTGAACCTATTGAATTGTGCCGGCATAGTTGCTTCCATGGCTAAAGTTCCTGGGGCCTCGACGTCTCATCCTCCCGTATGGGAGCGACTTTTTTTAGAAAATAAGGGAGGGCTTCATGCGACGCGCTATCTGCACAATCGCCGCCGCTGCGCTGGCTTTTTGCATGGTCGCTCCCGTGGCCACTGCTCAGCAGAGCAGGCCCAGCCAGCCGACCACAACCGATCCCGCCGGCAATCCCGATCAAGAGTTGGGCCGGCGCTTTTCCATCAAAGCGGACGCGTTGCCGCCGCCAAAGAGCGATCCAGTGGCGGCAAGCCGATCTTTGGTCATCCCCTATGCGGGACAGGCGCCGCGCGTGATGGACGGCTTCACCGCCACGCCATTTGTCACCGGGCTGGAGCATCCTCGCCGCTTGCTCGTTCTCCCCAATAACGATGTCATCGTTGCGGAGCAGAAGGCGGGATACCTGACGCTGCTGCGGGACTCCGACGGCGATGGCAAGGTGGACTTCATCGAACGCTATGCCGACGACTTCCGGGCGCCCTACGGCCTTGCCTATCGCGACGGTTTTGTTCTCGTTGCAGATCAGGACGGCATCTGGCGCGTGCCGCACGTCAGCGGCGCACTGCGCGCCGGCCGCGCGGATCAGCCGAAGATCACGGATGTGCCGCCGGAGCAGCGCAAACCTGTGCCGGCGGCGTATGGCCAGGAGATGATCACCCAGAAAGGCGTGTTTGGCGTCGTTGCGGGGCATCAGAACCGCCATCTCGCATTGGATCCAAAAACCGGAGCGATGTTCGTTGGCGTCGGATCCGCCGGCAATATCGGCGTGGAGCCGGAGGTCAAGGCGTCAATTCAGCGCTTCGAGGCGGATGGCTCCGGTCAAACCACGTTTGCGTCTGGAATGCGCAACCCAACCTCGCTCGCGTTTCACCCGACCACCGGCGAGCTCTACGCCGGAGTTCAGGAGCGCGACGGACTTGGCGATAATCTTCCGCCCGATTACTTCACGCGCGTGCAGAAGGGCGCCTTTTACGGCTGGCCTTATGCCTATATCGGCCCTAACCCGCAGCCGGGCTTTGCCCAGCGGGCACCGGACAAGGTGAAAGCGGCCGTTGTTCCGGACGTGCTGTTCCAGCCGCACTCCTCGGTCTTGGACGTGGTGTTCTACGACGGCGAACAATTCCCGGCAGAATATCGCGGCGATGCATTCGTGGCGATGAAAGGTTCGTGGAACCGCTCTGAACCGACCGGCTACAAGATTGTTCGGGTACGATTCAAGGATGGTAGACCGGACGGAAGCTACGAGAATTTCGTGACGGGTTTCTGGGTCTCCGGTCAACATCGGGCCGAGGTGTGGGGCCGCCCCGCGGCGCTCGCCGTCATGAAGGACGGCTCATTGCTGATTGCGGACGACACCGCCGGCACGATTTGGCGCGTGTCGTATACGGGAGCAAAACAGCAGGCATCGGAGCGGGAAACCAAGGCCGCCGCCCCAGCGCGGTCGCGATAGGACTCCGCTCCCCAACGCCCGGCGGTGACCAGAGTTCTCGCGCGCCATCGCGACACGCGACGTGCCACTGCGCAGGGCGCAATAAGCGCAGCGCATTGCGCCCGACAAAGGCTGCTCGATCACCTCGTCAGCGGGCGAGCAGCTTGAAGACCTGGAGACGACGCTGCTCACGCGTGCGTGAGGACTATTTCATGCCATTGACGGCGACGATATTGAATTTCGCGTATTTCTCGCCAAGCTTGAGCGCCGCCTGGAATTCGGGCGAGTTGCGCCAGCCTTCTAGCGCCTCCATGCTGTCCCAGCGAAGGATCACAACCGGCCCGTGCGGCAGGTTTCCCGCAAGCTGCGTTCCTGGTCCTGCCGCGACATACTCGCCACCGTGATCTTTGACCGATTTCTGCGCCGGCGGAACGTATTCTTTTGCGTAAGCATTCTGGTCGGTGACCTCGTTGATGGCGATCATGTAAACGGGTTTGGCTTGCGCATGCAGAGCTTGGATCGCAGCGCCACCAAGTGCCGCCCCGAGGAGAATTGAGACCGCGATGGTCAATGGCGTTTTCATTATCGGACCTCCACGTCGTCGTCGTGCTGACAGTCATCGTCGTGCTGAGAATCATACTGACGCTGCCCCGATGCTTATGCAATGCAGCGCGCAGGGCGCAATAAGCGAAGCGCATTGCGCCATTACCGCCTCCCCCGAATTCGCCGACCGCTCAGAAGCGCGCTTCCTCGATAGAGAAGATTCGCCGTAACGCACGCTCAACGGCGGGCCAGACGGCACCGGTGGCGCAATGCGCTTCGCTTATTGCACCCTACGCGGCTAAGTCCTTGGAACCCTTTCCATTATCGCTACGTAATGAATTTATAGCCCATCGTGCATTTGTCTATTGACTACCATTTGCGCATGATGATAACAGCATGTCCAGCCTCGCTCATCGAAGGGCGTCGTCCGGAGACATCCTGAAGGCGGAGCGAGGCGTGGCGTCCTGCGGCAGCGGCTCGCACCCGCTGCCCCGGGAGGTACGGAAAGCCGCCAGCCGGGCACTACGA
>WNFR01009659.1_pt1 | contig 16642 bp, 10 predicted proteins | sample 5400221 | NCBI WGS metagenome assembly WNFR01 (sample SAMN13153357, study PRJNA577476) | soil metagenome | isolation source: 40 cm soil under Madrone tree | place: USA:California | collected 2016-06-14
CCAACGGGCCGATCAGGGGCACAAACTCGAGCATGCCGGCAATCAGTCCGAGTACGAGCGGGCTGGGCAGACCCAGCAGCGCAAAGCCCACGCTGCAGGTCACGCAGATCAGCAGACAAGCCGTCAATTGCGCGCGGATGTAAGCTGCCAGAGTGCTGTTTATGTCCTGGAAGAACTCGTCGCCGCGCCAGCGCAGACGGCCGCGCGGAAGCATCGCCAGAACTGATCGCCGAAAGCTGTCAGCGTCCTTCAGGAAGAAAAAACTCAGAATCGGAATCAAGACCAACCAGGGGATGAAGATTATCAACCCCAGCATTCGTTCGAAGGCCGCGCTGGCGAGTTCGCCGCCCCTGGCGATTAGGCCCAGGAAGGTATTATTAACGGCCTTGACGATGCCCTCAGGCATGCGGTGCTGCATGAAATACCCATTGAGCCGATCCGATGCATTCGTGATTGTCTTGTAATAAGCTGAAGCTTGTAGCTTGAATTCGGGGAATTGTGCGCCCAGTTGAGGCGCCAGAAAATAAATCGCGAGTCCGATTCCGACAAACAGCACCACGTAGACAATTCCAATCGCCAGTCCGCGAGGCATCACTCGTTCCCGTCCGCCGATACGAATCGGCCGCTGCACCATGTCGACCAGGGGCGCCACCAGGTAGGCAAAGAAAATTGAGAGGACGATTAAGAGGAGGACGGTCGTAAGCTTGTAAACGATCCAGAGAAACGCGGCCACTGCGAGCAGGATCAGGATAATTCGCAGGACCGCTCGCGTTTGCACCCGGGCCGCTAACTGGGCGCTCTCTTTTGCCGCAGGGTGATTAGAGTCTGGCGTCATGAATTCTAATCGTTCGATGGAACCAATCTATATCGAGCAATTCAGAAATCGTCGTCGTCATAGTGTTCATTCGCTTCGGACATCTTAATCCCGGCTTCCTCCCAGACCAGACCGCGCCATTCATCTGTTTCGCCGAGCACGTGCAGGGCCGCTTGAAGATGACTGGCGTTGCGTTCGATGCGAAGCACTTCCGCAATCACGCGCAGCTTCTCACCGTCGTCGCCGAGCACCAACAAATTAACGCGGCCGCCGACCGGCGGTAATTCGCGTTGGAGATGAATCAAGGTTCCTTCGGGACCGACGTTGTCCGTCTCGCCTTCGGCAACGATGTGGATCCCCTCACTTGTGTCCCACTCAGCACGGATTGGAAAGGCATGGACATAGCGCTGACCGCATCGACTTTCGATAACGTTACTTTGGGGCATTGAAGACTCCTCTTGCGACTGAAGGTGTTCGAGGGCAATCGTCCCGTATGATACAGGGAAACGGCGATTTGCCGAAGGGGTTTGGGCAAGAGGTAGTGTCTACCGGGCAAGCGTGGGCTCAAGCGCAAGGCAAATGCCACAGATTGACACGGATACATACGGATTAGAAAAAGAAGCAAAACCACTTTTGTCTTTAGTTTCCCATCTGTGCTGATCCGTGTTCATCTGTGGTTGCTGGTTTCATGCGATGCCCTACTCTTCTTCTGACCGCAGCTTTTCCAAAACGCCAAAATCTTCCAGCGTCGTGGTGTCTCCGGCGACCGAGCCGCTGGTGGCAATCTCACGTAACAAACGCCGCATGATCTTTCCCGAGCGCGTTTTTGGCAAGGCATCGGCAAAGCGCAGATCGTCAGGCCTGGCCAACGCACCGATCTCTTTCGCGACGTGCTGGCGCAGCTCTTCTTTCAGTCCGTCTGTGGGGATGCGTCCGCCTTCAAGGGTGACGAAAGCGACAATCGCCGAGCCTTTCAAATCATCAGGCTTCGCGACGACGGCGGCTTCGGCGACGGCTTCATGCGAAACCAGCGCGCTTTCAATTTCAGCCGTACCCAGACGGTGTCCGGCGACATTGATCACGTCGTCAATGCGGCCCATGATCCAGAAGTAGCCCTCCCTGTCTTTGCGTGCGCCGTCGCCGGCAAAATAGACACCATCGATTTGAGACCAGTACTGCTCTCGATAGCGTTCATCGTCGCCGTAAATCGTGCGCAGCATCGAAGGCCATGGCTTTGTGATTACAAGATACCCGCCTTCATTAGCGCCGACGGATTTGCCGTCCCGCGTCATCACGTCGACCTCAATTCCGGGAAAGGGTTTGGTCGCTGAGCCGGGCTTGGTTGGTGTCGCGCCCGGCAAAGGTGTGATCATAATCGCGCCCGTTTCGGTCTGCCACCAGGTATCGACGATCGGACAGCGATCCTTTCCGATGATGCGTTGGTACCACATCCATGCTTCGGGATTGATTGGCTCGCCCACAGTACCGAGCAATCGCAACGAAGACAGGTCGTGTTTCAACGGCCATTGTTCGCCCCATTTGATGAAAGCCCGGATTGCCGTCGGGGCGGTGTAGAGAATGTTGACCCGGTGACGGGCGATGATGCGCCAGAAACGATCCGGCTCAGGCCAGTTGGGCGCGCCTTCGAACATCAAAGCAGTCGCTCCGTTCGACAACGGACCGTAGACGACATAGCTGTGCCCGGTGACCCAACCGATGTCCGCCGTACACCAGTAGATGTCTTCGTCTTTAATATCGAAGATCCATTTGGTGGTCAGGTGAACTTGCAAAAGGTAGCCGGCGGTCGTGTGCAGAATACCTTTCGGTTTCCCGGTCGTCCCCGAAGTGTAGAGAATGAAGAGCGGATGTTCGCTGTCCAATTCTTCAGCCGCGCAGTTCGCGTCTACGGTCTCAGTCAACACGTGCCACCAATGGTCGCGGCCCGACTCCATGTGAATTTGGCTTCCGGTGCGGCGCACGACTATGCACGATTTCACCGAAGGAGTTTCTTTCAAAGCCTCGTCAACCGCAGGTTTGAGCTTCACTTCGACGCCGCGACGCCAACCGCCGTCGGCGGTGACGACAACTTTGCATTGGGCATCGTTGATGCGATCTATCAACGCCGTGCTGGAAAATCCGCCGAACACGACCGAGTGCGTGGCCCCGATACGAGCGCATGCCAGCATTGAAATTGCCAGTTCCGGAATCAGAGGCATATAGAGCGCAACCCGATCCCCCTTTTCAACTCCAACTCGTTTCAAAACATTCGCGAAGCGACAGACTTCGGTGTGCAGTTGTTGGTAGGTGAGCGTGCGCGTGTCGCCAGGTTCGCCTTCCCAGATGAGTGCCGCTTTGTTTCGCCGCCAGGTGTTCAGATGGCGATCGAGACAGTTGTCGGAAATATTGATCTTGCCACCGCCGAACCACTCGGCGTGTGGCGGGTCCCACTTCAAGACCGTGTCCCACTTTTTGAACCAGTGCAGTTCGCTTTCAGCCAGCCGCGCCCAGAACTTTTCGGGATCGGCGCTCGCTTCCGCGCGCAGCTCTTCCAACTCCGTCATCGATTTGATGTGCGCTTTGGTGGCGAACTCCTTTGGGGGCGGGAAGACGCGCTCTTCGTGCTGAAAGGATTCGATGTTGGTGGACGACATGATGTCGATCGTGGCTCCTTTAACGGGTTGGTTACGTTGCGCTTCTGTATCACACAACGTGCAGAGACGACAAATCAGCAGCGACGACCCCGCAGGGGTCGAATGCAATAGCCGGGGGCAGCGCCCCCGGTTGCGTTGAAAAAAGATGATTGTGACCCTGAAAGAGTCAGATTGTGATTCAGACGTGCGACCCTTTCAGGGTCGGAAAAATCTTCCCGGTCGATCCGGGGGGTTGCCCCGGCTATTATATTGGACGCTTTCAGCGTCCCAATCCCAACCGCTCACTCACGCGGGTGGTGCTGGCTCTAATGACTAGGCCTCCGAGAGTTCCTTAACGATCTCGCTCAGCACCACTCTTCCCCTTTCAACTTCATCAGGGCTGAGCGAAATCGCGCCCACCACCGCATGTCCGCCGCCGCCATAGCGCTCGCAGATCGTCGCGATGTTATGCGTACGCGGGCGCGGCGCCCAGGGGTTCGACCCAACTGAAATCTTTGTTCGTTGCGGCGCGTGGGTGAGCGCGACGGTGTAGGTCGCCTCGGGAAACAAATAATAAGGAATGAATTTGTTAAAGCCTTCGTAGCCTTCGTCCACCAGGTCGAATTGAACGACACCATTTTCATAAACTGCCTTGCGCCGAATCGCCTCCAGGGTCTCCAGATGCAACCGCAGGATCGGTTGGAAGCGGCGCTGCACCTCGCCGCTGGTGGCCACTTCATTCAGGGAGGTCAGGGTCAAATCACGAATAATCTGTTCGATGAAGGCTTCGTCGGGATCGGCTTCGATTACCTGCATGAGCTGCAGCGCTGGGGCCTTCAGCTCGACACACTGTGCAGCCGATTCGTAAAGCGCGCCGTCGATGATGTGCGCCCAGTGAATCAGATCCGCCAACGGCTGATCATCAAAGCCGAATCTGGTGCGCGCCACCTCGGCAATGAATTCAGTGCAGGACTTGCGCGTCGCGTCGAGAAACTTCCTGTCTGAATTCTCAGCGTGAAAGTGCGCTTCATCCTGCGGCGTCAGAAAGGCGGACTGATGGTGGTCAAACCACCAGGTTAGCTTCTTTGAGGGCGAGTATTTGAAGTCAACGATGGCGTTTTCGTCGCCGTCGAACATGTTTTCGTCAAAGAGGTTGCCGGGACGGTGCAGCAGACCGCCATACTGAATGTCCGCGTTCGCGTTAATTCGGTCATGGTAGAAACGGCTGAACGTCGCCGCCGAAGCAACGCCGTCAAAACAGTGACCGTGATAGAGGACGCGAAGTTTCATCTGTTCAAAAAGCCCGCCATCTTAGCAATTGTTTGATGAGATCGGAAGTCGCCCGGCGATTCGTCGTTGGGGTTCGCTGGGTCCCCGCGTCCCGTGAGGTCAGTGCCGGGAGCGGTAGCGACCGGGTGGGCTAACTCTATGGCGTGCGCTATGAATGAACTGCCAGCTCTTGATGGGGAGCGAGGTCGGCTACCCGGTCGCTACCGCTCCCGGTACCGACCTCACTACCGCGATCAAACATGGGCGGGCGACGAGGCGACTTTCTCGCTCAGTTGCGACGCGTTCGCGCGCCGCCAACGGATCACGAACGTAATCAAAGCCGCAACGCCGACAACAATGCCGATCATTTGTGAAGTTGAAAGCCCGGTCAGAGTGGTGAGGCCGAGGATGTCGCCGCGCGGATCGTCGCGCACAAACTCGATCAGAAACCGCACCGTCGCGTAAATCATCGCGTAAGCGAGAATTACCTGACCGCTGAATTTCTTTCGCTTGTGCAGCCACAGCAGAAAGAAGAAAACAATCAGCATGGCAAAGGATTCGTAAAGCTGAGTCGGATGCAGCTTTGCGTCGATCGGAACGCCGGTGACTTCATGTCCGATTTCGCTGAAGCGCACGCCCCAGGGCAGATTCGTCGGCTTGCCCCAGCAACATCCGGCCGAGAAACAACCCTGGCGGCCAAGCATGTTACCCAGCGCGATCCCCGGCGCACAGGCGTCCGCGGTTTTCCACCACGGCAATTTCCATCGACGCATCAGGAAATAGCCGGTAATGACCGCTCCCAGCAATCCGCCGTAAAAAACTCCGCCCGAGCGCAGGAAATCCAGAGAAAAGAGTTGCAGCGGATGCTCGCGATATTCCGGCTCAGTAAAGAACATCAAGAACTTTGAGCCGACCAGCGACGAAAGCAGGAGCCACAGACAGAGATCGTAGATCCTTTCGCGCGGCAATCCGTCGCGTCCGGCCAGCCTCACCGTAACAAAGATCGCGCCCAGAAAAGCGAGGGCCAGAAACACGCCGTAGGTGTTAATGGGGAAATTAAAGATGCGAAATAGAATGGGATACATGAACAGTAGGCAGTGAGCAGTAGGCAGTCAGCAGCAAGTCAGGAGCCCGAGGCCACTCGCTGATTAGTTAGTGAATCCTCTCTGGTTTTTCGGTTCGCAAAAATCAGATCATAAGCCAGCAAAGATGCGCCGATTAAGATGCTCGCGTCCGCGACGTTGAACGCCGGCCAGTGGTACTGTCCGGCATGCACCAAAATGAAATCGATGACAAAGCCCAGGCGCACTCGGTCGGTCAGGTTCCCCAGAATGCCGGCTAAAAGCAGCGCGCAGGCGCCGAGAACGCGGTCATCGGTGCGCGGCGTACGCACAAAGTAAACGAACACCGCAGTCGCTGCCAATGCCGCCAACACGACGAAAAACCAGCGGCCGAACGCGCCCCCCTCCTGCAACTGGCCAAAGGCGATCCCTGGATTCTCGGCATAAACAAAATCGAGCACACCTTTGATGATTGTGTGATCTGCAAAACGCAGACGGCGCACGGCCCAGGCCTTGCTCGACTGATCCATCAGGTAGATGCCCAGCGATGCAACGAGGTAGCCCATGCGCCAGGCGACTCGGGATTTCCTGGATTGGGATTCGCTATCTGTCATTCAATGATTGCAGAGCCTAATGGGGCGCGGACATCTCTGTCCGCCAGCGTGCGCAGCACGCTCAGCCTCCCCCTATCACATCGAGGATTCGCGCTTCGCGCTCAGGCGGACAGGATGTCCGCGCTCCGATCGGCACTCAAGCCAACTCCTCAACTGGCCTCGATTTCTTCGAGCGCTGACACACAACGCTCGCACACGGTCGGATACTTCTCGAATTCGCCGACGCGCGTCGAATAATTCCAGCAGCGCTCGCATTTCTGTCCGGCGGCTCGTTGCACCTTGATGCTCACGTCGCGGGTCACGGCTTTGGTTAACGAAACCTGCGAGACGATGAATACGAAACGAAGATTGTCGCCATAGCCAGCCAGCAAGTCATAGGTCTTTCCCGGAGCCGTGATGTCTACGGCCGCTTCAAGCGAACCGCCGATTAGCTTTGCGACCCGCGCTTCTTCGAGGGCGCGCATGACTTCGTCCCGGACTTTGAATAAATCTTCCCAACGCGCGGCCAGTGCTTCGTCGCGCTTCCCGCTGGCCACCGGAAGCGCGGTCAGGTGCACCGAGGTGGCGCCCGATCCGTTACCGGGCAGGTTCTCCCAGATCTCATCCGCGGTGAAAACCAGCAGAGTGGCGAGCATTCGCGCCAGCGCGTCCACAATTCGGTAGAGCGCGGTCTGGGCCGCACGACGGGCAGGGTTCCGCGGCGCAAAGGTGTACAGTCGGTCCTTCAGGATGTCGAAGTAGCGCGCCGAAAGCGCCACCGTACAAAAGTCGTAGAGCGTGTGATAGACGGTGTGAAATTCATAAGCATCATAGGCAGCGCGCACCCTGGCTATTACCGAATCAAGTTCGCCGAGCGCCCAACGGTCGATCTCCAACAAGTCTTCGTCCGCCACCGCATCTCGTTCAGGATCAAAACCGTCGAGATTACCAAGCGCGAAGCGCGCAGTGTTGCGCAACTTGCGATAGCCGTCCGTGACGCGCTGCAGAATCTCTTCTGAGCAGCGCATGTCCTCGAAATAGTCCGACGATGCGCACCAGAGCCGCAGCACCTCGGCGCCCAATTTCGGGATCACTTCATCCGGAGAGACGGCGTTGCCGGCTGACTTGTGCATCGCTTTGCCCTGCGCATCCAGAGTCCAGCCGTGCGTCAGAACTGTTTCATACGGCGCCCGATCGTGCACCGCGAGACCCACCATTAGAGATGAGTTGAACCAGCCGCGAAACTGATCGCCGCCTTCGATATAGACATCCGCCGGCCAGCGCAAGTTCTCGCGATTCTCCAGCACCGCGATCGAAGACGAACCGCTGTCGAACCAAACGTCGAGGATGTCGGTCTCTTTCGTGAACTCCGCGGCGCCGCACTTCCCGCACTTGAAGCCTTCGGGCAGCAGGTCGGCGGCTTCGCGCTTGTACCAGGCGTCGGCCGATTCCTTCTCAAAAACGTCGGCAACATGCCGAATGATCGCGGGCTCGGCGATGACGTGATTACACTGCTGACAATAGAAAGCAGGAATCGGCACACCCCAAACTCTCTGGCGAGAGACGCACCAGTCGGGCCGGCCTTTGACCATGTTGCGCATTCGTTCCCGGCCCCACGCGGGAATCCATTTCACCCGCTCATCAACCTCGCGCAGCGCCATTACCCGCAATGAATCGTTGACGGAAATCTCTCCGTCGGTGAAGTTACTGGTGAAGTTCGTCCGGTCACGGCCATCTTCATCCTTCTCGACCGGTTCATTCGGGTCCGAACGGTCCATAGCAATGAACCACTGCGGCGTAGCGCGAAAGATGACCGGGTTCTTACAGCGCCAGCAATGCGGATAGCGGTGGTCGTAGTTCTCGGTGAACAACAGCACGCCGCGGTCGCGCATGAACTCAACAATCTTCGGGTTGGCTTCAAACACGTTCATGCCGGCGAAGTGTTCGACCTCCGAAGTGAATTGTCCCGAGTTATTGACCGGGCAATAGATCTCCAATCCGTAACTTTTTCCGAGCACAAAATCGTCGTGTCCGTGACCCGGCGCCGTATGCACCAGTCCAGTGCCGGCTTTCCCCGTCGCTTTCTTTTCGCGAGCTTCGCTGACATCGAGTTCGGTTTCGGCGTCGGCTTCACCGCCGAGAGTGACATGCTCGCCGAGCATCAAAAGCGACGGACGGTCAATCCATGGGTGCCGGCATTCCAATCGATCGAGTTTGGCGCCGGGAAAACGCGCCAGTACTTTCGGCTGAGTGAAACCACAGCGCGCGGCCACCACGTCCAACAGTTCAGCCGCGACAAGGTAGACTTCATCGCCGCTCTCTACGGCGACATAATCGAAATCAGGATGCACCGCGATGCCGAGATTCGCGGGCAGCGTCCAGGGTGTGGTCGTCCAGATCAGGGCAAAAACTTTACGGCCCGCGAGCGCCGGATCGATCTGTGCGGGATCGCTTGAGAGCGGAAACTTCACATATACCGATGGGCTGGTGTGCTGGTTGTACTCGACTTCAGCTTCGGCCAGCGCGGTCTGATCGTGAATACACCAGTAAACGGGCCGCGCTCCTTTGTAAACAAAACCGCGTTCGACAAAGCGCGCGAACAGGCGCGCGGTTTCGGCCTCGTAATGATCCGACATCGTGATGTAGGGTTTGTCCCACTCGCCCAGGATCCCGAGCCTTTGAAAATCTCTGGTCTGGCGCTTCAAAGCATCGGCGGCAAATTCGCGACAGACTCGCCGGATACTGAGCGGCGGCATGGTGGCTTTCTTCGCGCCAAGCTTGCGCTCAACGTGCAACTCGATCGGCAACCCGTGACAGTCATAGCCGGGCACGTAGGGAGCATCAAAGCCCATCATCGTGCGTGACTTCACTATGAAGTCTTTCAGGATCTTGTTGAGCGCGGTGCCCAGGTGAATGTCGGCATTGGCATAGGGCGGGCCATCATGCAGGATGAACTTGGCGGCCCCAGCGCGCGCGCGCCGAATCTGTTGATAAAGATCCATCTCGGCCCATTTCTTCAGGCGGGCCGGTTCGCTCTGGGGCAAGTTGGCCTTCTGCCCAAACCTGGTCTTCGGCAGATTGATGGTCTTTTTCAGTTCGAGGGTCGTTGCTTCAGTAGACATAAGGGTTAAGTGTCAAAAACGAAATAGTAACAGCATGGGCGTGCTCTTATCAAAAAGCGATCTTATGTCCGACAAACTGCAGGAAGCTCTGATTAAGTGCCCTTGACGCGTAGCGTCGCTATGAGTTTAGCCCGGCGTTTCAACGCCGGGATCACGTGGTTAGCAAGTCTCGTCGCGTAGCGATGATTGAATTCCGGTTAATTTCATGCGTCGCTACGCCTTCATGGACCTTTCCCCGGCCTTGAAAGGCCGGGCTAAATTCATACCGGCGCGATGCGCCGAAAAGTACTTGTTCAGAGCTTCCTTCAGTTTGTCGCTTCATCTGAATATATAGCTGCGACAAACCGAAGTTTGGCTAGCCAAAGCGGTGTCGCGCTACGCTTGCCACCGCACTCCAAACTAAAGCCCGAACCATTTCTCAGCTGAGACGATGGTTCGGGCCTTTCCAGCCTTTGATGTTTTCGGGTTCAGCCAATAAACATCTCCTCGTCTCCATAACTGCGATTAATTGGGCTCGGCGCCGGGGCCACCAGCACTTCCAATCCGCGTCGCAAGCCGGCCAGAATCGCCGCCAATTCGCGGGCCGGCTCAATGACTTTTCTTTGTATGAACTCAGTGGTGTCCATCACACGTTCATGCGTAGTGTCGATCGCGCGGCTGACCATATGCACTTTCTCATGCGCCACCTCGGCGGTTTCGTCAGCCAACGCCATAATGCCGCGCACTTCTTCTTTGATCAGTGCCGTCGATTCAGCCAGGTTCATCGTGGCCGTCGACAGATGGCCCGACATAACATTGAACTGCTCTGCAATCTGCCGGCCCTGCACCGCGATCGCGGTGCCTTGCTCGCTGAGCGCGGTGGCCCGGGTCAGCAAAGGTCCAAGACGCTCTTCGAGTCGATTAACCGACTTGACGGCGCGCTTGACGAACACGGCCATCGCGATCATCGCCGCGGATATCAAAAGGAAAGACAGGGCTATGATGGCCGTGATGATGACCAACCAGAACAATGGTTCGTGTGGATTCATCTCAAAGAGAGAACGTACTTTGTACCTGGTGCTTTGTACTTTGGATTTGTCTGACTCGAAGCCCACCACTCACAAATAACAAGCAGACAAAGTACAAAGTTCAAAGCACCAGGCACGGGTGCGTCTACATTGCCTTTTCAGGCTTGTAAGTCGGCGCGGCTTCAGTGCGGCCAGAAAGCTCGGTCTTGCGTTTCTCTTCCACGTAAGCTTTCTTTCCGGCTTCAACGGCCGCTGAAATCGAACCGGCCTGACGCGCTGCTGCGTCCCGTGTCAGCGCAGCGACTTCGGCTGCCTTGGTCGTGGCCGTATCGTAAAGTTCGGAAGCCTTCTCGCGCGTGGCTTCTACGTACTCTCCCGCCGTTTCGCGCGCGGTCTCGTAATACTCGCCCGCTTTGGCGCGTGTAGTGTCATAGTATTCCGTCGCCTTCACACCCAGTTGCTGCGCTGCTTCCTTCGATTTGTCGATCCCCTTGCGGGTGGCGTCAGCAATGTCGTTCCGCAGTTCTTCACCTGATTTCGGAGCGAACAACAAAGCCAACACTGCGCCAATGCCGGCGCCGACCAGAAAATAGGTTAGCCGCGTCGAAATATTGTCTCCATAGTCACGATCGTTTCCCATAAAAAATCCTTTCTGTAGAGGCAAATCCCCCATTGGGATCGCCAGTGTCTTGCAATTTTTCCGGATGATGACTGCTCGCGACTATAACAAACGCAGTTGGGTTCCGCAAGCAAACGGTTAGCGAAGAAGTGCCAAAAGTGTCAGGAAACTGTGCAAAAAAGTACTTCAGTCAACGGCGCGCCTTTGAAACTTGCGCAGCCCTAACCAGGTGAACAACAACGAAAAGCCGAGCAGCCCGCCATAAACCAGCCACGGCGACATGTGCGGCATATCCGGAGTCAGCGCCAGACGGAAACCTTCGCTGGCATACACCAGCGGATTGAGGAGCACGGCCCGCTGAAACCAGGGAATTACATGCAGCGTGGCCCAGGGATAGTAAGCGCATCCGAAGAAAATCATCGGCGCCAGCAGCACATTGAACACCAGACCGATCTGCTGTGGTTCGACAATCGTGGCTACGACCATTCCAAAGGCAGCAAACAACCAACTGGACAGGATCGCCACCAGCATGAGTTGAAGTATATCGACAGGTCCCAGGCTTAAATGAACGCGCATCAACAACCACGCCAGTGGCAAAACCACCAGCCCGGCAATCATTGCTTGCATGATGCCGACCAGGATCTTCTCGATGGCGACGCCGGAAATACTAATCGGGGCCAGGAGGCGATCTTCGATCTCTTTGGTCCAACCGAAATCGATTACCAGAGGCAGGGCTACGGCCTGCATGCTCGAGAGCGTCATGCTCAGACCGAGAATTCCGGGCAGCAACATGCCAGTATAGCCACGCTGAATAATGCCGAGACGGGGCATGACGAATCCGAAAATAAAGGTGAACAGAAGCGGCTGCAAACCCACTCGCAGCAGAAAGTACGGCAGCTCGCGCCGCGCCACGCGCAGGTCGCGATGAAGCAAGGCCAGCATGGTTGTCGTCATGATCGTTTTGCCCTCATTGAGGAGCGCGGACATCCTGTCCGCCTGAGCGCGCAGCGCGAACGCTCTCAGTTGATTTCATCCGCACGTTTTAGCGTGCTTCGCCCGCTGGCGGACATGTCCGCGCTCCCCAAATCATGTCCGCAAACTTCGGCCAGTCAGATGTAAGAACAGATTCTCCAGACTTGGTTCGGCGACGTGCGCGTCGGTGACGTTGACGCCACGGTCGCTGGCCAGACGCATGGCGTTGGCCAGCAAACCTTCGGCCCGGTCGGCATAGATACGCACCCGATCCTGGTCTGCCTTTATATCGACGACACCGGGCAGCGCCCGCAAAGAGGTGGCGAAGGAATCCGGCCCGCCGCCGCGCACCTGTAACTCGATCAGATAGCCGCCGGGCACGCTGCGTTTCAACTGCGCCGGAGAATCCAGGGCCAGCAACTTCCCGTGATCGATGATCGCGGCGCGCTCGCAAAGCAGGTCCGCCTCTTCCATGTAGTGCGTAGTTAAAAGGATTGTCTGACCCCTGGCATTCAACTCGCTGAGCATGTCCCACATGGCGCGGCGCGATTGCGGATCCAGGCCAGTTGTCGGTTCATCCAGAAAGAGGATCGCCGGATCGTGCATCAAGGCGCGCGCGATTTTCAAACGCTGCACCATGCCGCCTGAAAAACCGGTCACTTTTTCATCGGCCCGCTCGCCCAGCTCAAATCGATCCAGTAACCGCTGGGCCTGGGACTCGCGTTCATGCTTCGGAACGCCGAAGTATTCCGCATGGAATAAAAGGATTTCGCGCGCGGTCAGACTGCGATCCAGATTGTTGACCTGCGGCACAACTCCGATGCGGCGCTTAACGGCAACCGGATGGCGCGCGACGTCGATGCCTTCAATGCGCGCGGTTCCGCCCGTCGGCACAACTCGAGTGGTGAGCACTCCGATAGTTGTCGTCTTACCGGCGCCATTAGGGCCGAGCAAGCCGAAGAACTCACCACGCGCAACTTCGAACGAGATGCCGTCGACCGCTTTGACTTCGACGCCCTTTCGCGTTTTCGGTTGGTAAGTTTTCTTTAGATCCTCGACAGCGATTGCGGTATCCATAGAAGCAGATTCAGTCATCAAACGGACAGTCGTCGTTTGCGGTCATGACGATGATGGGGTCAGTACCGGGAGCAGTAGCGACCGGGTCTCAATTCACTGGACGGTCGAGTTTGGCCGGCCAATAACCCGGACGCTACCGCTCCCGGTTCTGACCTCATCACTCAACAAGTCTGCGTCTTCACGTCGCTAACCGCATGTGTGTTGCCACGTACCAGAAAAAGAAAAGCGTCAGAGCGATTGAACCCACGAGTAACGCCAGCAGCCCGCTGGCGATCAAAGCGACGAACAGCCAATCGCTGGCTCGTCCCCGTTTGGCGTCGGCCGCGGAAACCGTGGCGCGCCGTCGCAGGAGATTGATGTTCCGGATGTTGGGCTTCCACCAGGCGTCAAAAAGATCTCCAATAAAAGGGACAAGACCCACCAGGAAATAAATCGCGATGTTCAGGCCCATACGCAACAGAGTGATCTTGGGCACCCGGTAACGCACGGCGGAGACCAGCACGTAAAGTGCAATAATCGTGGTAGCCACGTCGCCGAATTGCGGGATGAGATCGATGATCGCGTTCAGCCCGAAACGCCAGCCCAGCACCGGGATACGAAACTGGTTGTCCATAATCTGGCTAAGGACTTCCAGCTCGCGCTCAATTTGCACAGACGCCGGGCGCATCACCGGGCGGTTCGGTTTCGGCGCAAGTTCCATGTCCTGATATGCTCGCATTCAGTAAGCGGTGCTTTGTACTTTGTGCTTTGTACTTAGTTCGTGCTCTTGAGAAGAATCCTACCGGTCAAAGTTCGAAGTACAAAGCACAAAGCTCCTTTTCTTCATGGTATTCGCGTCATCTGTTGCCAGAAGAACTTACCCACTTTGGCAAAAGCGGTGAAGAAGTTTCCACCACCACCTCTGCCGTTTGGTTTTGCCGGCAAGCCTAACTCTGCGGCCAGCTTGGGATCCGGCGGCCCGATGTCTTCATCGCCGCGCTTGCTCGAAAGCCAGCGATCAAAGGTACGACTAACCGCGCGTCTTTGTTCGACGGGCGCGCCGGCTATGAACGCCCCGCGCAGGTCGTCCATGTCAGCGACTTCCAGCGAGTTTACCGAATAGTAGTCACGCAGCGCGGCAAAGAATCTTTCGTCGCCGAGGAGTTTTCGCAACGCTTCGAACATCAGCGCGCCTTTGCTGCCTACGATCGCCGAATATTGAAAAGAGTTGCGATACTCGCGCGCGGACCGGCCGGCTTCCATGTCCTCGCCGCCGAACGTGCGATAGAGCGTGTACACACCGCGCACTTGTTCATCCAGCGCGGCGGTGAACTGGGGCTCGCCATGGGTCTCGCGGTAATAGAGCAGGGCCGACCAATTCGCCAACGACTCGTCCAGGACCGGTTCGCGCCCGGAATCGCTGCCCACCGTCGCTCCCCACCATTGATGGGCCACGGCGCGCGCGACGGTCCATTCCAGACTGTCTTCGACTGCCGCGCGTTGCTCGCGAATCACGTCGGGCATGTTGCGCATCGTGGGCGATTCAAAATCCAGATAGAAGGCGCTGGCAATTGCGCTCAAGCCGGCAAACTCTGCGCTGCCCAGCGTGGCCACCAGGGGAACATCTACGATGCTTACGGTTTTCAACGGCAGCGGTCCAAAGCGCTTTACAAAGACTCCCAGGGAATCGGCGGCAATGTTCAGCACGCGACGAGCAACGGCTTCGTGGTCGGATCTGAAGATCGAGCGGATCGTAATACCACTGACTACTCTTTCTTCGGAACGCAGGTTGATGCCAGCGACGATCGCAAAGTCGCGCAGGTTCTCAGCGACGAAACTACTCGAACCGGTTGGCTCCTTTTCCGAAACGGCCCTGGGCTTGACGGGTGCAAACATCTCCACGTTTCGGGGAGCGTCGATCGTTACTTCATAATCAGCCGCGTCAGTCGTCAGGGCATCGCCTATACTTGGCTCGATTTTGCGAAACCAATCGTCGCCATCACGCGCTGCGAGAACTGGATACCACGCGCCCATCATCATGACGCCGCGGCAGCTAAAGTTTGTGTCGCGCGCGCGGCGGGCCTCACGGGTGCTGTGAATGGCAGCGCTTACCTGCTGCACGACGTGCGCTACCAGACCAGTTTCCTCAGGATCGATTTCAGGGACGCTGCCCCGGAATTTGAGTTCAATCTGGACGGCCGCGTTGGGAGCTATTGCATCGCGCAGATAAACTCGCAGGGTAGTTTCCTGATCATCGATGGCGAACTGCAACGGCGCGCTATTGCCGGCGGTCCGGACTTCAGAGATATCCAGGCGAGGTTCATCGAATATTAACTGTCCCGTGGGTGCCTTTTCAGTCGGCGGCAGATAACCGGGTAGACGCACGTTCGGATACAGGTGAAAGAATAGAGTCGATGTCGGATGGTCTCCGCGATTTACCCAACTCACGCGTTCAGTGCCCGCGTAGGTCCGATTTTCATAGTCAAGCGAGAGCTGAATCTGGTAGTGAATGCGTCTCTCTGGCGTGGGCGATCGGCGCGTTTGATTTTTGGCGGTCGTCGTTGTTGGCGTGAAGAGAATTAAAACCAATGACAAATTAACACAGAGAACACGGACACACAGAGGACACAGAGTGTTTCTCTGCCCCGGATCTTCTCTGTGTCGTCTGTGGTGAAATCTAGCGTTCACTAATTATCACCCGATTAATAACATCGCCCCTTGCGATATTATCAACCACCTCCATGCCGCGAATCACGCGACCAAAAACAGTGTATCCCCCATCGAGGTGTGGCTGCGGCGAGTGCGTTACAAACCATTGCGACCCGCCTGTGTCTTTGCCGGAAAGCGCCATCCCCACCGTGCCACGTTCATACGAAACTTCGTTAACCTCGCAGCGAATTTGATAACCGGGTCCGCCATTTTGATCGCCCCGCGGATCACCGGCCTGAACTACAAAGTTCGGCACGACTCGCGGAATGGTCTGCCCTCTAAAATAACCTTTGCGGGCAAGTTGCACAAAATTGTCGACAGTCAAAGGAGATTCTTCGGGAAGAAACTCAATCGTGAAAGCGCCTTTGCTGGTCACCACCGTAGCGGTGACCTTCTTGCCGGTGCGGGCCATCGCGCGAAGATAATCGACCTGGGTGTTGCGCGTCTTTACCGTGCCAATCCGATTCGAGAAATCACCAATGCCATTCGCCTTTAATAAAGAGACTGCTCTGCGTCGAACCAGATGGTCGGATGAGTCAAGGGCCGTCTTGATCGCATCATTTGCCGGCGCGCTTTTCTGTTTGGCCAGTGCTTCCAGAATCGCGAGCGCCGCATCATTCAAGTCCTGATCGCGTAGCGCGACGGGCAAAGCCGCGACTAGTGCCTTGGTGTTTGTTTCGCTCGGCGCCTGCTCAGCTAACAACTCGGCACAAGTCGCGCGAACAATTACATCTCGGTCGTTCAAGTGCTGACGGAGCACCGTATCCAGGTCATCAGGCTTAAACGCCGC
>WNFR01009504.1_pt1 | contig 16634 bp, 15 predicted proteins | sample 5400221 | NCBI WGS metagenome assembly WNFR01 (sample SAMN13153357, study PRJNA577476) | soil metagenome | isolation source: 40 cm soil under Madrone tree | place: USA:California | collected 2016-06-14
ACAACGAGGATTGAATCAGCGTCTGCTGGAAGCCAACACACAGAATGTACATCCGGCGGTTAACGGCGAATGGAAAGCGCCCGGCGCCCAACGCACCCTGGTCCTCTACGCACACTACGACGGTCAGCCCACTGATCCTAAACAATGGACCGGTAGCCTACCCTGGCAGCCTGTGTTTCGCTCGGCTGCACTGGAGGCAGGTGGAAAGACAATCTCTCCAATGTCGGAGAATGAAGCAATTAATCCGGAGTGGCGAATTTATGCTCGCTCCGCTTCCGATGACAAAGCAGGAGTGATGGCCATCCTCACCGCGTTTGACGTCCTTAAAGCAAAGGGATTGGCACTGAGTTCTAATATCAAGTTTTTGTTCGAAGGAGAAGAGGAAGCAGGTTCGCCGCATCTCGCCGAGATTATCGGTTTACACAAAGAACTTCTCGAGGCTGACGCCTGGATTATTTGCGACGGTCCTGTGCACCAGTCGGGAAAGAAGCAGGTAGTGTTTGGCGCACGTGGCGATACGAATGTTGATATCACCGTCTACGGCGCAAAGCGCCCGCTTCACAGCGGCCACTATGGCAACTGGGCTCCTAACCCGGCCTTGCTGTTGGCCCGCCTGCTCGCTTCGATGAAAGACGATCGGGGGCGAGTTACGATTGCGGGCTGGTACGACGATGCGGAACCACTGGGCCAGGCGGAACGTCGAGCAATTGCTGTAGCGCCGCAATACGATGATGAACTCAAACATCAACTGGGGCTCGCGCAAACTGAGGGGGAGGGCAAGAGCCTACTGGAACTGATAAACCTGCCTTCATTGAACATCAATGGGATCAGCAGCGGAGACGTCGGCTCGCTTGCCCGTAATGTTATTCCAACTACAGCCGCGGCAGTTTTGGATCTCCGGCTGGTAAAGGGAAACGACTACAAGCGGCAGGTTCAACGGCTTACGGAACACATACGCAAGCAGGGCTTCTACATTGTAGACCACGATCCCACTGATCAGGAGCGTGCCCAGTATCAGCTGCTGGCCAGGCTGGTCCATCGCCCCGGCGGCTACAACGCCGAGCGCACCAAAATGGACTTGCCGATTTCGCTGATGGTAGTTGGTGCGATCCAGTCCACTGTTCCCGATCCGATTGTAAAGCTGCCCACCTCGGGCGGTAGCTTGCCGCTTTCGATCATTACCGAAAACCTCAAGACAGTTACCATGTCCGTGCCCATCGCCAACTACGACAATAACCAGCACGCCGAAAACGAGAACCTTCGGCTGCGAAACTTATGGGACGGCATAGAGACCTTCGCGGCTTTAATGACGATGAAGTAAACATGAGCTGCGTTCTTCAGTGTCAAGACAGGAGTAAACACATTGGACAAACTACAGTTGCCAATCTTATTGGGTACCAATCGTAAGTTGCGAAAAAGCATATTCGCGGCGAGGTGGGTGGTCCAGGAGATGGAGAAAAGACCGGACATTCAAACAAGATTATTTGACGCAAGTGATTTTGCCCTGCCTCATGACGACTACGGCCAGGAAATCAAACATCTCTTTCCTGAGTGGAGAGAGGCTATAGTGAAGGCAGACGGCTTAGTAATTGTCTCACCCGAATACAACCACGGTTATCCGGGTGTGTTGAAAGCGGTCCTGGATCTGCTTCTCAAGGAATACATACATAAGAGTGTGGCGTTTGTCGGCGTCTCGGCGGGACCATGGGGAGGCACGCGAGTCATCGAAGCTATGGTAACGATGGTGCGAGAGTTGGGCCTCACTGTTACTTTTACCGATCTCAACTTTCCTCACATACACAAGAAATTTGATGCTGAAGGAAAACTCTTGGACCACGCTTACGAACAAAGAGTAAAAGACTTTCTTGACGAGCTTGTGTGGATGAGCTCTGTCCTGAAATGGGGACGCGAAAACCTGCCTTCGAAATACCACGTCAACTAAGCGGAAATTTCGGGTCGTGTTCCAATTTCACCCCCACTGCGATCTCCGTGTCTCCGTGGTGCAATGGTTTTCGGCCCTTTTATCACCACGGAGGCACAGAGAACACTGAGGCGTGCAGTATCCGCAATTCACCCTTAGCTGCTATTCCGGTCTAGCACTTCAGAACGTACAACCGTAAGGCTTCATTGATTGACGGGCCTGCTCGACAGCTGACTTGCAGGCTTGCACCAGGGTCGGTTTGGTCTGTGGGTTGGCAGCGAGATCGTGCCAACTCTTTCGCCACTGGGCCAGGCTTGAGTTGAGTGGCGCCCTGGACGCCACCGGCACCTTGTCGTTAATACATGCCTCGTAGGCGGCAATGAACGCATCACATTCAGCAACGCCCACTTTTTGACTACTGCTCGCAGAAGTTGTCGTTGTCGGCACAGCTGTCGCAGGCGCGTTCTTATTGGTTGCCGACGCCGTCGAATCACGGTTCGTCGTCATCTCAGACTTGGAACAACCCAATAAGAGACACAAGACGGCGAGCATAAGGAATAGAGATTTTGACATTCGTTCCTCCTCGGTTCAGAAGGATCCTTTGACTGAACCGATCAAAAAGATTGCAAAGCGCAGGAATAATACACGAGCGTGGGCCATATTTGTTGACAAGAATTCCATAATCTACGAGATAATTCACGCGTGAGACTCATGAACTCATTTTTGCTCGTAAATCCTTGCAACCGCGTCGCCTGGTTAAGGAGCTAGTTGATGTCGGCAGCGGACAATCCAACTACCGAACTGCACGTGCGCTGCTGTATCGCTGGCGGTGGCCCGGCGGGAATAATGCTGGGCTTTCTGTTGGCAAGAGCCGGCGTGGAAGTCGTGGTGCTGGAGAAGCACGGTGATTTTCTCAGAGACTTTCGCGGCGATACGATTCATCCCTCCACGTTGGAATTAATGTACGAGTTGGGGATCCTAAACGACTTTCTAAAACGGCCGCATCAGGAGCTGCGTGAACTGGCCGGACAGATTGGAAACGAAACGATTCCCCTCGCCGACTTCTCTCACCTGTCGACAAAATGTAAATTCATTGCCTTCATGCCCCAGTGGGACTTCTTGAACTTCATTGTCGAGCACGCCCGAGCGTATCCCACATTTCGGCTACTGATGCAGGCTGAAGTAACGGACCTGATGGAAGATGCCGGACGTATCACTGGGGTCAAGGTTGTTACTACGGAAGGGCCATTGAAAGTTTGGGCCGACCTGGTTGTCGGCGCCGACGGCCGTCACTCGATAGTTCGCGAACGGGCGAGACTTGAAGTCCAGGAACTCGGTGCGCCGATCGACGTTTTATGGTTTCGGATATCGCGCCAACCACATGATCCGAGCCTGGCTCTCGGCCGTTTTGTAGGTGGGAAGATCATGGTGATGCTCAATCGCGATGATTACTGGCAATGCGGTTTTGTGATATCCAAAGGTGGCTTCGACACTTTCAAGCAAAGAGGATTGGATTTGTTTCATGACGACATTGTGAGCGTTGCGCCTTTTCTCAAGGACCGTGTTAATCAACTTCGCGATTGGAATGAGATAAGGCTCTTGACCGTCGTCGTGGATAGGTTGCGTCAATGGTATCGAGCAGGTCTCTTGTGCATTGGCGACTCGGCACATGCAATGTCGCCTGTCGGCGGCGTGGGAATAAACCTCGCCATTCAGGACGCAGTAGCTGCGGCAAACATTCTGGCTGGTGCGCTCACGCAGAACAAGGTGACAACCAACGATCTCGCCAAAGTGCAAAAGCGTCGCCTGCTCCCGACACGTCTCACGCAAGGGGTGCAGGTGTTTATTCAAAATCGCGTCCTCGGTCCAGTGCTGGGAACCAACCAACAGATTTCCGTGCCCTGGTTTCTGAGGTTATTCCGACATTGGCCATTCCTTCGCCGCATTCCTGCACGAATTGTCGGCATCGGCTTTCGTCCTGAACACATAGAAACAAAGGACGCGTTTACTATTCAGTCTTGATCTGTGGCATCCGCGTTAATCTGTGGCTGATGTCGATTCCTTTACGTCCCGTAAAGTTGCTTGAATTGGCGCAGCTTCGGTAGGATAACCAAAACGTTTTAGCCGTCTGCGATATCCGGCAAACTCCACCTTGGGAGGCCAAAACTTATGAAAATATTGATCAGCCTGGTCGCCGCTTTCTTCCTATGCTCAATCTCAGCGCCCGCCCAGGAGATGAGTGGCCATCATCACAGTACCTCTGCTGACTCTGAAACAATTGAGACTCAGGACTGGGCCAAACAGCGTCTGGCAAAATCGCCCCGCCACCAGGAATGGGTTAAGGTGAAGAGTGGCAATCGTGAGGTTAGTAGTTTCGTCGTCTATCCGGAAGTGAAGAAGAAAGCCACGGCCGTCGTTGTGATTCACGAAATCTTCGGCATGACCGACTGGGTACAAAGCCTTACGGATCAGCTGGCCGAAGCAGGCTACATAGCTATCGCTCCGGATTTACTTTCCGGCAAAGGCCCTAACGGCGGCGGCACTGCCGAACTGGCGGCTACTGGTAACAACGCGGTGGGCAAGGCCATCGGTGATTTGCCTCCGGATCAGATCACAGCTGACCTTAATGCCGTGGCCGACTACGTATCAAAGTTGCCGGCCTCAAACGGGAACGTCGTAGTTGCCGGGTTCTGTTGGGGCGGCTCACAAACATTTCGCTTTGCTACAAGTCGCCCGACGCTGAAAGCGGCGTTTGTTTTCTATGGCTCGGCGCCGGTTAAGGGAGATCAAACCATCGACAAGGCGGCACTCGAGCGTATCCAGGCTCCGGTCTATGGCTTCTATGCGGGAAATGACGCGCGTATCGGTGCAACATTGCCGGCCACCGCCGAGGCGATGAAGGAGCTAAACAAGAAGTATGAACCAGTAACATACGAAGGCGCGGGCCACGGCTTCATGAGAGCCGGGGATGCTCCCGAACCCAGCGCACCTCAGGCAAAAGGCGACAAGGAAACCGATGACAAAGCTGCTGACGCCTATCAGAAGTCCTTAACAGCCTACAAGGCCAACAAGAAGGCTCGCGAGGAAGCGTGGACAAGATGGAAGACGATCCTTGCAAGCCTGTAAACTGACGGGACGGGAATCGACCCGTTACGAGAGTTGTGAAAAAGCCAATCATTGGTCATAAATGATAAATGATTCGGCCCGCTAGCTGGCTGAATGTGCGGCAGTTCGCGCACTGTAGAACTCCAGCACGTTCTTTGCCATCGCAATAACTTTGTCGCGCAACGACGGTGGATCGATTACCTCCAGTTTCGCGCCAAATGAGAGCGCATACTCGCACGCCATTTCGTCCACATCAAAGCCGACCGACACTTTAATCCACCCGCGTGAGTCCGTTTCCTCTGCTCTTCCCACGCGCGCGAATCGCCCGGCATAGCCGAGACGCACAAAAGCGTCGGGAGCAACTCTGAACGTAGCGGTGTAGTTTGGCAAACGTGATTTGAAAACTGCTGAGGATGTTTGCCAGTAAGCAGCCAGATCGAAATCTTCGGGCGACGTGCTTAAGGCATTCACGAGCTCTGCCTGCAACATACGAGAGATGCGATAACTGCGGACGTCTTCTGCAACAGCTGCCACCAGATACCAGACGCTTCCCTTAGCCACCAGGCCCAAAGGATCGACAAGGCGTTCCACTGCATCGCAACCGCCACCACGTTTGTAAGTGAAACGCAGCTTGTGCTCCAACCAGACTGCTTCCTGCACCACTGGCAACAATGGCACAGCTTCCTCTTCTCGCGACCAACCCGCTACATCTATGTGAATTCGTTGGCGCGCTCGCTCGGCATTGCGCCGGTAAATCACTGGAAGGGCAGCCAGTAGTTTTAAGAGCGCGCCCTCGTTCGCTTTCTCCATTTTCAAATCAGCCAGCAAACGAGAGGGCCTGTTGAGAAATAGCGACTGAATCTCAGCCTCGTTGAGTCCGGTCAGGTTCGTGCGGTATTCGCCGAGCAAAGACCAGCCACCACCTGTGCCTCGTTCGGCGACTACTGGAATTCCCGCTCCACTCAGCGCTTCCATGTCACGATGAATTGTTCGTTCTGAGACTTCCAAACGGTCGGCCAGATTTCGCGAAGTCAATTGGCGATGTGTCTGCAAAAGCAAAAGAATTGAAAGCAAACGATCTGCGCGCATGTGGGTTTGTCCCTCCTGACCGACACAATTCGCTTGAGTCAAGCACTTCTCATCCGATTTTATCCTAGAAACATGACAGAGGGTGTCATGAATCGCGGCGTACTCTTCATGCTATGCGAAAGGTCACATTTGGCGGGGCCAATAGCTTGGATAACTTCATCGCCCGCAAAAACGACGCGGTTGATTGGCTTCAATGGGACAAAGAAGTCAATTCCATGATGAAGGAGTTCTGGAAAACCATCGATACCGTGGTGATGGGCCGCCGGACTTACGAAGTCGCGATGAAGATGGGGATGCCGGCCTATCCGCGCGTGAAGAACTATGTATTTTCCCGAACGATAACAAAGGGTGCTGACAAAAGAATTGAATTCGTCTCAGAAGATGCCGTCGAATTTGTGCGCAAACTCAAGAACCAATCAGGCAAAGATATCTGTGTGATGGGTGGCGGCATATTGGCGAGATCCCTTTTCGAGGCAAATTTGATAGACGAGATTGGCTTTAACATCCATCCGGTATTGCTCGGTTCGGGAATTCCGCTATTTCATGAGATGAAGTTCCAGATCGATCTGGATCTACTTGATTGCAAACGACTGAAGAACGGTTGTGTGATCGTTTCGTATCGCGTGAAGAATTGATCGAGTTGGACGAGTTGGATTCAACCCAGCCGTGGAGGAGACAACCAATGGAGCAGCGCAAGATCATCGTCTTTATCGCCACGAGTGCGGATGGCTATATCGCACGGCCCGATGGCAATGTCGACTGGCTGAACCGCCCTCGGCCCAAAGGCAACTATGACATGGGCGCATTCATGAAATCCATCGATACGATTCTGTGGGGACGTAAGACTTACGAAATGACACTAGGCTTCGGCCAGAGTGGCAACATGGGTTACGTTGCGAAGGTCAAGAACTATATCTTCACAAGCGATCCCAACAGGTTCGACGATTCAAAACTGGAGTTTGTAAACGAGCCGGTAAAGGAATTCACGACCCGTCTTCGGGCTCAACCTGGAAAAGAGTTCGCTTGCACTATGAGGTTGAGCGAGAGTCCGGAAAGCAGCTGAAAGCGGCGAAGCGTGCGCGGCGTTCGACAAAAGCTCGGTGACTGTTCGGTGTTCGCGTTAGCGAGTGGGTCCTGCTCGCAGTCACTCATCCGGCGGTCCCATGAGGTCATCAGTACCACAGCGCGGTAGAGACTGTGGGAAACCCCAGAGACCACCGGCTTCAGCCGGTGGTACTTCAGCTTTAGCCTAGAGAGTAAAAACGGCAGAGATTCTCGGATACCACCGACTTTAGTCGCGTGGAGGTTCAGTTTCTACCTAACTTTGCAGCGTCGAAGAAGGCCGAAACTGAAACTCCGACACGACTAAAGTCGATGGTATCAAAAAGACTACCAGACAGCAGCACCGCTAGGTTAAGGCTGAAGTACCACCGGCTGAAGCCCGTTGGTATATGCGTTTTCACACACAGTCTCGACCGCGTGGTGGTACTGAATGACCTCATGGGACCGCGGCATGTGTGTGTGCTGTACGATGGAACGATGTCTCGACGTCGACAAGACCTTCTCAATTCATTTCGCCAGGACTTCACGGAAGAAGTCGACTGCCCGCGGATCGCCCGATTCGCCAAGGGAGCGAATCGCCTGCTTGCGCACAAGCTGATTAGGATGTGTCCGCGCAATCTTAATCAACAACGGCACTGTTTCTTCCGAATGGCGTTCGCTGATTGCCCGCACTGCCTGTACCTGCACCTCCGCATTGCCATCGGGACTCTGCGCGGTAGTACTCAGAAAGTCGAAACTGCGTTTACCCACGCGCTCACCCAACGAACGAATCGCTTGCCGCCGTAGGTCAAGCAGTTCGTCACTTTTTGCAATCTCGAAAAGCTTATCCTCTACTCGAGTACCTTTGATCTCAGAAAGAGATTGTAAGACGGTGCGTCGTACCTCTGGTGAACGTTCTGAGTCAAAGAGCTTGAACAAATCGTCCACGACTGTGTCGCCCCGTTCAGCGAGCGCACGAATAGCCTGACGCCGCATCTCCGTGTTTGCGTCCGTTCGAGCAATCTCTAACAGTCGCGTCTGGCCCTTTGGATTCTTTGTTTCTGCCAGCGCACGCAAGGCCGAGCGCCTGACATCAAGATCGACATCGCTGGCGTAAATCTTCATCAACTCGTCGGCGGCGCCTTCCTTTTCAAACTCACCGAGCTGGCGGACAGCCGTGCGGCGCGCATCGCGATCAGGATCGGAATTACCGATTTTAAGCAGGAAACTAAATGCCGCTCCCCGCTCCTTACTATTGCCCGCCGCTTGAATAATGCTGCGCCTCACATCAACGTCTTTGACTGTTTCGTAAAGATTCTGAAGAGTGTTGAGCGCGCCATGGTCGTGGCTTTGTCCGATAGCATGCGCCGCCGCACGGCGCAACTTCACGTCTTCGGCATCATTCCGCACGATGTCTGCTAAAAACACCTGCTCACCGCCGACCTGACCTAACCAGTAGACAGCTGAAGACCGAATACGCGGGTTCTGCGACGTGCTCACGAACGACTTCAGCATGCCTGCGACGCGGACATCGTCGTGCAGGGCGATTCCCAACACGGCTCGCTCGCTTAGCGTGTCAAGGGGCGCGGCAGCGGACAGGGCCCGCAGGTAGTTCAGACTCTCCTCGTTGTTTGCGCGGCCTAGCCAGTAGACTGGATACGAGCTGTATTCACGCTTTCGCTCCAGGTTATAAACCTCCATCCGAGTGATCTGGTTGCTGCTCACGTCACGCAAAAGAAATATCGCCAGGTTTCGAGTTTCCACAGTTACGCCGGCCGCAGTCGTGCCGACAAACACCGACGTGTCGCCGATGGTATTCATCGAGCCATGGAATTCGTGGATTGCCGGATCAACCGCTACTCCCGGCCGCACGTCGAAGGCGTAAGCCGACCAGTAAGGCGTTTGGCTAGCCCGCGCGCGTGTGCGCGCGGCTTCGAGCCGGGTCATCAGGTCAGCACCTTCCACCGCGGTGAAGCTTTGTATCGTTGTTGCTGACGACTGAAACTCGCCGGTGTCAGTGGCGGCTGCAGCTGCGGTCAATGCTGCACTTCGATCTCCGCGCGCGCACGTGGTTCCCACCAACGCGAGACTAAGAATCAATGAATGAATTATTGTTGATTGCCGCATGATATCGTTCCTCCAAACACTCATCTCATTCTCACCGCTCGCTTCCCGCTTATGAGTCGCCGGCTCAAGATAAGTAGAGAACTTTTCAAACTAGCCACCACCTGGTTTCTCGTCGCTTTACTTAAGCAGGTCTTCGAGAAACTTAAGTGCCTCAGGATCTTTGCTCTCGCCCAGGTACCTGACGGCTAGCTTGCGCAAGTCAACGGACTGATCACTGCGCGCGATAGTCATCAGTTTATGAACCGCGCTCTTCTGCCGCGAATTGCCGAATGCGCGCAGCAACGCTCCTCTAACCTGAACGTTCTGTTCTGCGTCATACATTCCTACTAGCTGATCTATCGTCTGTTCGTCGTCTTTGTTGCGGAGTTGGCGAATGGCATAGGTGCGGAGGTCCAGCGCATCGCTACCGCGGGCCACCTCGTAGAGCTTGGCGCGCGCCCGTGGATCATTCATGTCGCCATAGGCGCGGAGCAGTCCCTGCTTTATTGCGGTGTTTGCTTCTGTGTTGTAAAGCCCGAGAAGTTCGTCTACAGACATCCGGCCACGATCGGCCAGCCGGCGAATCGCCTCGATCCGCAACTCTGGTGTTTCACCCTGCCTGGCAATGGCCAGCACTTTGGCATGTGCCTGCGGGTCATCGCTTTCTGCCAGTGCTCGCAGAATCTGTCCGCGAATTTCCGGCGTGCGCTCCGCGTCGAAGAGTCGAATCAGTTCAGCAACCGTGGCGCTGTCTTTCAGTTCCCCCAGATAGCGAATTGCCAGTTGGCGGAGTCCAACCTCATCACTGCCGCGGACCACTTCCAACAACTTCGCATTGCCGCGCGCGCTGCGACTTTCAGCCAGCGCTCGCAGTATTTGTGCGCGGACTTCCTTACTTTTATCCGTGTCATAGAGCTTGGCCAGATCGTCAACAACCGCATCGTTTTTCTGCTCACCCAAACGTTTGATTGCGGTAAGGCGCAGCTTCAGATCGGTCTGGTTGCGTGCAATGTCGAGCAGAAGCGGTACAACGCGCGCACCACCGTGCGAACCAAGCAGCGAGACCGCGGCTGATTGCAATCCCGGGCACTGTGCTGAATTTGCTTTCAGGGTTTCGGAAACGAAATTGATTGCCCGCTCTTCGTTAGCTTGAAAGAGACTCTGCAGGGCGAGGATCTTAATCTCGCAATTATCTCGATCGAGGGCCTGTTGGATGGCCTCGCCCCGGCCGAGCACAACAAGCATTGCTTCTGCCTCGCGCCGCCAGGTGGAGCCGGGATATCTATCAATCAACTTAAGCAGCGGACCGGCCGCCTCGTCCTTCTTGCCCTGTTTTTGCAATGCATAGCCATACCAGTAGAGTGCGGCATCGATGTCTTTATCTTTAGGGTAACCGGTGATGAAATCGTTAAATTTGTCAGCGGCTTTCTGCCAATTCTGGGCCTCGATCAGATCACGTCCCTCGCGAAACATCTGCATGGCGGCGGTGTTACTTTTCGCCGTCTGCACGAAGCGATTCAGCTTCTGTATGTCCTGATCGGGGTCAACGGCAAGCCGCGCGCGAACAACTACGACGAGGCTAACCCCAAGAACGATAAGTAAGGTTAGCCCGTAACGTGCGTAGCTTCGATAACTAAATGGATGCATCATGTTTCTGGTCTTCGTCCTTCGTTTCATATTTTGTCGTCATTAACTCGCAACCAGTGTTCGCAGTTCACTACACAGGCACAGAGAACCCAAGGGCAAGCGCAGAAGATCGAGCGGTGATCCCAAACGTACATGCTATCTTCATGTTCTCTGTGCCTCTGTGGTGAACGATTGTTTAGATTTTTGGTTTTTGGTCTTTGGTTTTTGGTCTTCGGTCTTTGGCAAGACCAAAGGCCGAAAACCGTTTTTCGGCCTAGTCCAACGCGCCGGCGAGCGCTGTAGAATTCACCTGCAACAACGCCACGATGTTCTTGCGTTCCACACGCTGCTGAATCGCGCGCACGTCTTCATCCTTCGGGTGCTGCGACAAATTGGCGATGTCCAACAGAATTGGCTCGAGGCTTTCGAGCAAGGTTGCCACTTGCACATCACCCGCGGTATCGGCTTCACGCCGGAGCATGATGTTTTGATAAACAAGCTGCTGGGCACGCTGTCGTTCGTAGTCAATTTCGGCGGCCTCACCGTCATTACTCAACCGAACGTTTCTGAAAGCGCGTAACAGCAATTCGGACTTTTCAAAGTGCACCGCTGTCATGGTCTCTGCATCAGCAGAACGGACCGGAGCAGAGCCACCTGTCCGACTGTCGTCCCGTGGGCTTAGATCAATCACAGGCGCGGCGTTCTGTTGTGCTAACAAATTCTCTGTAGCGTGTTTCCTGGGAACCGGCTTCGTTGGCTCAATGATCTTGGGTAGCTCTAACGTCGCCGTGTTTTGTTGCTGATTGCCAGCAATAGCTGGTGATTCCGCTGGACTTGGCGATTTGGGTTTTTCGACAGTCGGTGCAGGAGAAACAGGCTCCGGACGTTTGACCGTCGCCTGCTGCGAGGGAGGCCCCCCGACACGTTGTGAATTGTGATAAACGGCAAACGCTAGAAGAGACCCCACTAAGATAAGCCCCGCAATAGCCCAGCCAGGACTGAACCCCCACGTCAAACGACGCCCACTGACAACTCCTTTGCGGCGATCTTCCGGCCGGTGACGACGCGCAATGGTTGCGCCTTGCTTCGCCAGGACGTTTGCCAGTGCTTCACGCTGTTCAGCCGCTGAAAGCGTCATTTCATAAGCAGCCATCTGGCTCCGCAGATTTAGAAAGTCTGTGCGCGCGTGCTGACATTCGACGCATGCCAGCAGATGGCGTTCGACCAATCGCGCATCTGAAGCCGGCAACTCGCCGTCAATCAACAAAGAAACCTTTTCCGTGAAATCGCAATTCATAAACTTGACCTTCGGTCTACCGCTTGACGTCAACTTGAACCCGCTTCAGTGCTAGCTTTCCCAAACTGAAGTCTTTAATTCGCGCCTGCCCCAAATGATCGTACCCGCGTCGCCCAACGCTCACGCAACGCCGTGCGGGCGCGGAAAATATCTACCTTTACTTTGCTCTCCGAAACGTTTAGCACTTGTCCAATCTCCCGGTAGCTCAACTGCTCCTGTTCACGCAACAACAACGCAGTGCGCTGATCTTCCGGCAAGCTCTGTAACATTTCAAACACCAACTGTTTTCGCTCATGTGTTTCGTACTCTTCTTCGGGGTTGCGTGTGCGAGGTCTCATGACTTCGACCACTCGATCAAACAGCCGATAACGCGTGTGTGCTCTGCGAAACTCATTAAGGGCGAAGTTGCGTGCGACGCGATAGAGCCAGAACCTCGCTTCGCTCGGGGGCAATGTTCCCCAAGCCGTGCGATGCAATTGCAGAAAACTCTCCTGCGCCAGGTCTTGCGCAAGCGCGGAGCGGCCGCCCAGCAGGCTCTCAAGGAACCGGCAGAGGCTCGGGTAGAAATCCTGAAACAGCATGGTGAACTCGTCGTCTTCGCTCGCCATAAGCTGCACTACGCTATCTAAAACACCTGGGGTGGATAAAAGTTACAAACTAGAAGTGGACTGATGCCCTAAAAGCCAGTGTTAGCCGGTTTTCTTGGGTAATCTGCGGATGACTGTACGTTTTGTATTCGCGTCAAGTTTTCCTGAATGCCAGCCAGGCCCCCAACGTAGTCAGGACCATTACTAGAATGAGTCCTGTCAGCCCAAGAACTCTATCTACGATCTTAACTCCAGTCCATTCCAGGTAATGTATTTTGTAGAGTAGATCGATTCGATCGGTGTCTGGTCCTCTCTGCTGCAGGCTCATGCTGTTCCAATCAATACTGACTTTGACGCCCGTATCAGTCGTGGCGGTGTTGCCGGATATGCTGGAAATATTTCCGTACCTCTGAGGGTCAGCAGAGAATGCGTCCTTCAACAACAACCTGAGTTCAGCTTCTGCGGGAATGGCCCGGCGTCGCAGGTCTGATGGATTCACCTGCAACCAGCCTGAGTCGGTGCGCACAATCAGATGATCGCCCAACACTGTTCTGAAATAGCGGAACTCACGCCAATTTGAATCTGGCGTCACGAATAGCGCCTTGTCCATTGCATATGTTTTAGGACTCAAGCTTTCGTATGCACCGGAGTAGCCAGGCTTGATGAAAAAGACCATGCCGGTAATAGCCCAGCCAAAGAAAGGAAGCAACAGAACAACCCCAATCGCTCGATGTAGTGGTCTGGCTCTCATATGTGGTATCAGAACTGCGGGCTCGCACGAACTTACCCAGCCATAAGGATAATGAGTCAATACAGAACTAACCTCATAGTCCGGTCTTTGCCATACTGCGCTGTCTCACAACCGCAATGCAATCGTAACTTCTAGACAATAAGTAGAATGTTATAGTGCGGAGTAGGATTTAGTATTTTTTCTTCTCCCTGATTCGAAGGGAACAGCGGCTTGCCCAATCCCAGCCGCTATTCAGCATTAATAGTACAAACAACCGAAAGGACTAAGTGGTGAGTAGTCAGGCAGTTTCAAGAAGCAGCGACCCCGGCCCCCGGACGAATACGCCTAAAGACAACTGGCTCGGTTTCGTCGGAGACGTCTTGAAGTTTACAGGCGAAGTGCGCTTCAAATCGATGTTGCGCATCGATGGACACTTCTCGGGAAACGTTAATTCCTCGGATGGCACACTCATCGTTAGTACCGGTGCGGAGGTCACCCAGGCGGTGATAAACGTTGCCGTTGCCAGGATAAACGGCACAGTCGAAGGCGATATCCACGCCAGTAAAGAACTTGTCCTCGGCCGCACGGCAAGCGTCACGGGGATGCTTTCAGCGCCCGCAATAACTGTGGAAGAGGGCGCACTCTTCAACGGCATCTGCCGAAGAACCAAGAGCTAAAGAGTATTAAGCCAGGTCTAATACGACTAACGTGAATAGCGCCATTCGCCAGCGACCTTGCTGCTTTACCCACACCACCGTGTTGCGACAGCGATTCGTGTAGTCCTTCCCTTCTTTGTTTTTCCCTTTCACGGTTAGCAGATAATTCACTACCGCCGTTTTCCCGTAATCGTGTGTTCTGATCTAACTGATCCCCACTAGTCACGGACAACGAGCACCAACCCTAGAATACAAAACACCAGTCCAAGGATATTTCGTAGCGACAACTGCTCCTTGAAGATAATGATCCCTATAGGAACCAGCATTGCTGTTGCCGCAACATTAGTGGCGACTGCAGCGACACTAATCCTCCAACCGGCTCTATACGCCAGCATGAAGCCAACCTCGATACAGGCCGCGGCAATGCCAACAACGTAAACAGCCCAGTTCGATTCTTTTAGAGCACTCACAAGGGATCTGTTTCCCGGATAAGTAAAGGCGCAGACAACGCACACGACGATTCCTGCCACGTAGGCAATGGCTGTCGCAAGGAACGGGTTCATTCCCTTCGGGATGGACTTTTGCGAGAGATGATAAAAGAGCATCCCGGCGACCGTTAAGAAAAAGGGGAAATTGAAGGATCGCATTTCTGTATGTGCTATTCCTTCATCTTCTGAATGATCGCGTCGGCAAACTCCGCCGTCTTCGCAGTCCCGCCGATGTCACGAGTGCGCACTTTGCCTTCCACGAAAACCGCCAACATTGCTTTTTCAATTTTCTCGGCGGCGGCGCGTTCATCGATGTGGCGAAGCATGAGGATACCGGATTGCAAAAGCGCTGTGGGATTGGCAATGCCCTGGCCGGCGATGTCCGGAGCTGAACCATGGACTGCTTCAAAAGTCGCCCCCAACTCGCCAATGTTTGCTCCCGGAACGAGACCAAGACCGCCGACGAGGCCGGCGCAAAGATCAGAAACGATGTCGCCGTAAAGATTCTCAAGCAACATCACATCAAATTGCTCGGGCCGCATCACGAGTTGCATGCACGCATTGTCGATGATCTTGTCTTCCGCTTCTATCTCGGGGTAATCCCTGGCCACGTTGCGAAAACAGTCGAGGAAAAGCCCATCAGACAGTTTCATGATGTTGGCTTTGTGAATCGCCGTGACCTTTTTTCTTCCTTCTCGACGAGAATACTCAAACGCAAATCGGGCGATGCGTGTCGAAGCCTTCTCGGTGATGATTTTGATGCTCTCGACAACTCCAGGTACGACGACGTGTTCGATTCCAGAGTAGAGATCTTCGGTGTTCTCGCGCACGACAATCAGGTCGAGTTCCGGATAGCGGCAGGGAACATTCGGTAATGCACGTACGGGACGCAGGTTGGCGTAAAGATCGAGCGTTTGGCGCAGCCCCACGTTAACGGAAGTGAATCCTTTTCCAATCGGAGTTGTGACAGGACCCTTTAGCGCCACCTTGTTTCGCTTGATTGACTCGAGCAACTCGGGTGGCAACGTCTCCCCAAACTTTTCGAGTGCCTGCGCGCCCGCGTAGTGGGTCTCCCATTCGACATCAACACCCGCCGCTTCGATGATCCGCACTACGTTTGAAGCTACTTCGGGCCCGATGCCATCGCCCGGAATCAGTGTGATACGATGCATAAGAATGGTCAATGGTCAGTTGTTCTTTGTTTTTTGCGCTTTGTGCTTTGTACTTTGGTTTTTGGTTTTTGTGTTTAGGTCGTCGGCAAGGATAAGACTTTGAGCGCGAACTGACAATCGTACAAAGTACTAAGTACAAAGCACAAAGTACACCGCTTTTAGCAATGCCCGTAGTAACCCAATTCTCGCCAACGCAAACTGCCAACGTTGCCATCATTGGCGGAGGCGTCATTGGTCTCACAATAGCCCGCGCCCTCGCGCTGCGCGGAGTGCGCGAAATCTCGATCATCGAACGCGCTAGCCCGGGAACCGAGGCGTCATTTGCCGCGGCAGGAATGCTTGCCCCTCAGGCAGAAGCCGACTCCAGCGATGAGTTTTTCCGTTTCACCTGTCAGAGCCGAGATATGTATGCGGACTTTGCCACCGCACTCTTCGAAGAGACTGGAGTTGATGTCGAGCTCGATACGACCGGCACGCTTTATCTCGCACTGACAGAACATGACCGAAGTGAGATCGATCAGCGCTGCGCTTGGCAAACGCGTGCAAGCTTGCCCGTCGCGAGGCTGACCGCGGTCGACGCGCGCGGCCTGGAGCCGTCTATCAGTCCGTCGGTGGAGGGTGCCCTGCATTTTCCGTTAGACGTTCAGGTGGAGAATCGACGGCTGCTGACGGCACTCGCTAACTCGGTAAACAAATTTGGCGTCAGGACGATCAGCGAGACGAGTGTTGAGTCACTGCAGGTTGAAAGGGACCGAGTATATGGCCTGCAAACAACCCGCGGTTTCCTAAGTTGTTCGACGGTTGTGGTGGCCGCGG
>WNFR01008592.1_pt1 | contig 16633 bp, 12 predicted proteins | sample 5400221 | NCBI WGS metagenome assembly WNFR01 (sample SAMN13153357, study PRJNA577476) | soil metagenome | isolation source: 40 cm soil under Madrone tree | place: USA:California | collected 2016-06-14
CCCGTCGCGGGGGCGCTCGTCCGCGAGTGGCAGCGGATGAGGAGGCAGGCCGTCAGCCTCGGCCCGGCTCGAGACGAGCTCGATCCTGCCACTGGGCGTCGGGAAGCGCAGGTCGGAGAACTGCACGACCGGCTCGGCGCTGATCGGCACGGTGCCCGCGGCGGCGAGCTCGGCAAAGCCGAGCCCGACGCCGGAGCGCTCGAGCACCGTTTCGATCACCGTTCTGTCGCTCTCGTACAACTCAGGCTCGCCGTAGTCCATCGCGTGCGCCAGGCGACGGAAGATCTCGGTGTTCGGCAGCGAGTCGCCCAGCGGCTCGACCGCCTTGACCTGGGCAGCAAGCGTCAGGTGGAAATACGACGCGACGAGATCGTCGAACTCGAGGAAGCTCGCCGCCGGCAACACGTAGTCCGCGAAGTCGGTGGTGTCGGTAGGGAACAGGTCGACAGCGACCGTGAGCAAGTCTTCGCGCCGCAGTGCCGCATGCAGACGCGCCTGTTCGGGATTCGAGGCAGCGATGTTGATGTTCCAGCAGAAGAGCGCTTCTGACCGTTCTCCGTCCTCGAGTGCGGCGGCGAGATCCATGTGACTGATCGGCTCAGGGGCGTCGCGGCCCAGGTGCGCCCCGGCGAGATAGTCCTCGTCGATCCCGCGAGACTCGGTCCCGTTCAGGTAGAGGAATCCGGCGCCCGGCTTGCCCAGGTTGCCGGTCACTGCGGGCAGGAGCGCGCACGCTCGCACGACGTTCCCGCCGGTCCGCTGCCGTTGGAGGCCTTGGCCGATCCAGAGGAGCGACGGGCCGCGCCCATAGATTCTCGCCGCCTCCTCGATCAGATTCGCCGGGACCCCGGTTACCTCTTCGCCCCAGGCGGGAGTGCAAACCGCGACGACCTCCTCGAGCGCGTCCCAGCCGATCGTGCGCTCACGAACGAACGCGTCGTCGACGAGACCGTCCCGAACGATCACGTGCAACAGGGCGAACGCAAGTGCGGCGTCGCTCCCTGGGAACGGCTGGAGATGCAGGTCCGCCGACGCGGCCGTCGCAGTACGCACGGGATCCACGACAACGACTCGAGCAGGCGATTCAGGCAACCAGTGTTCGAACGCGTGCGGTGCCGACGCGGACGGATTCGCACCCCAGACCAGGATGCACGTCGCACTGTCAGCGGTTCGCGGATCGAATCCAACCAGCGAGGTGCCGTACACGTACTCGAGCGCGACATGACCGGCCTTGTTGCAGATCGTGTCCGGATCGATCTCGGTCGCACCCAGACGGTGAAAGAAGCGCAACGGGAAGAAGTAGCCGAGGAGCGAGAACGTGCCGGTGTAGTGGGCGTTCAAGACCTTGCGGCCTTCGATGCCCCGCAGACGGCCGGCGATCCCTGCGAGCGCTTGCTCCCACGAGACGGCCTCGAACCGGCCCTCCCCCTTTTCGCCGACGCGGCGTAGCGGTCGTGTCAGCCGTTCCCCGGAATCAAGGTAGGCGCCGTTGTAACCGATCGAACACTTGCGACACAACCTGCCGCGGCTGACCGGATGCGCGGGGTCGCCTCGCACGTGACGAATCGCCCCGTCACGCATGACCACCGCGATCCCGCAGGCGTCATAGCAATCGCGAGGGCACGTCGTCAGAACAACCTGGTCGACCATCAGGACGTCACGAGATGCACCGGCACCTTCGCGCGGCGCTGTACCCGGTACGGCTCTTGCGACCACATGAGGTCGGCGACGAACCGGTTGCGCGGCGGGTCGGCGGCCATCACGATCGCGACGCAGTCGAGCCGCGTCGCCTCACGCAGGATCCGCTTCGTCGCCTTGCGCGTCGCGAGCACCTGCGCCGTCGCCTCGACGTCGCGCTTGCCCAGCGCCTCGATCGCGGCCGCGACGACCTCCTTCTGCTCGTCCCACTCGCGCTTGTTCGGCATCAGCCCGGGATTCGGGAAGCCGAAGCCGGAGCCCCACACGCGCACGATCGAGAACACGTGCACGCGGCCGCCGCTCTCTCGCGCGAGCCGCGCGGCGAGCTCGATCGCCGCCGGCGTGATCGCCCGCCCCTCCGTCGCCAGCAGGATGCGGCCGGTCGAGGCCGCACCCTGCCCGGGATCGGAGGGGCGCCGGAGTGCTCCGACGCCCCTCACTCAGTTCCCTACGGCCCCGACGGAACAGCGGCCGCGGTCGGAGCCTGCGTCGCCTCCCGCTTGTCCTCGACCTTCACCCGGTACCAGTAGAGCGGCAGGTACGAGAGCAGGGTGGCCCAGCCGAGGAGGTAATAGACGAGCGTATGGCCGATCTTCGAGTAGTAGATCCCGCCGTAGAGCCAGATGACGAAGTAGAGCACCGCCATCGCCAGCGCGATGTACTTGAAGAACTCCGGCAGCTTCACCGGCCGGCGCGCATTCGGCTTGTACTTCCGCAGCAGGTAGTAGCCGACGAGCACCGGGATGAACGAGAACGTGTAGCCGACGTTCGAGAACGAATAGATCTCGACCGCGCCGCCGGCGAGAACGAGCACGAGCGAGCAGATCACGTTGAAGAACATCGCGCGATCCGGCACGCCGTGCTTGTTGATCTTCTGGAACCAGCGCGGGAACTGCCCGTCGACCGACATCTGGTGCAGCGATCGCGCGCAGCCCATGATCGCGTTCAGCGCCGAGAGCGCCAGCGCAATGATCAGCATGAACGCGATCAGCCAGTTGAGCGCTGTCCCCCCTGCTCCGCCGAAGATCTTTCCGGCAAACGTGACGAAGATCGTCTTCGGATCGACGAGCGCCGAGTTCGAGAGCGCCTTCGCACCGATGACGATGATGAACGCGATCGGGATCAGGGTGTAGATGAAGAGCCCGTACGCGCCTTCGAGGTTCATCGCGATCTTCGCGTCCCGCTCCGGGTTCTTGCACTCGCCGATGTAGCAGGCGGCCGCTTCCATCGCGATCACGTTCCACGTGAGCAGGAACGAGTACGCGATGTAGACGGTCAGCCAGCCGTGGCCGCCGAGGCTCGAGAAGAAGCTCGTGCCGTCGAGATGATGGAAGCCCGACAGCTGGCCCCAATGCGCCGTCGACGGCTTGAAGATCCACGCGATCGCAATGAACGTGAGCGGGATCATCGAGAGCAGCGCGAGCACGGTCGCGAAGGCGGTGCCGAACCGGATCCCGAGATACGCCGGGATGAAGAAGAGCAGGATCCCGACGATCGAGATGCCCACGGTCGACCACGCGATGAACGTGTGGATCGGCGTGAACCCGCTCGTCACGTTGAGATGGAAGCGGTCGGCGAGGTACGCCGACGCGAGGATCATGTTCAGCGGCGCCACCGGGAACCAGCCGAGCCAGTACGCCCAGGCCGTCACGCCGTTGATGTGCTTGGCCGCGCGGGGCCACTTCTCCCTATAGGCCGGGTACGCGTAGGACGGCGAGCCGCCCGACCGCTCGGGCATCATCGCCGACAGCTCCGCAAGGAGCAGACAGAGCAGGTACCCCGTGATTGTGATGACGATGATCACCGGGATTGCCGAAGCTCCCAGCGACGTCACCATGACAGGCGCGATTCCCGTGACGAGGATCGTTCCGGCGAGGCCGATCACGAATGCTCCCCACCAGTTCGTCTCCTGCTTCAGGCCACCGCCTGCATAGTCCAGCTCGTCCTCGTTCGACGCCAAATCGGGCCTCCTTGACGAAGGTGCTGCTGCCGCCCCGAAGCTGGCAGAACGCACCTTTTATTACAAGGAACCGGTAGAACAAGAATCGACGTCGAACAGTGGAGACGATGCACACAGAGCCGCCCGCCGAGTTCCTCGCGCGGTTCGCGCCGTTCGACGCGCTCGAGCCCGCGGAGCTCGAGGCGATCGCCGCGAGCGCCCTCGAGCGGCGGTTCGAGCAGGGAGCGACGCTCCTGCTCGAGGACGCCGCTCCGGCCGACCATCTCGGGGTCGTCCGGGAAGGCTCGGTCGAACTCGTCCACGACGGCGAGGTCGTCGACCTGCTCGGGCCCGGTGAGACCTTCGGCGAGCCGTCGCTCCTGAGCGGCCTCGCGCCGGCCTTCACGGTGCGTGCGCGCGAGGCGACGGTGTGCTTCCTCATTCCGCGCGACCAGGCAATGACGCTCTACGCCCGGCCGGCCGGGGCGACGCACCTCGCACGCACGTTCCGCAACCGGCTCGTGCAGACCGGGCACGTCGTGCACGCCATGCCCGAGCTCGGGACGATCCGCGTCGCGGAGCTGATCACCCGCGCGCCGCTCTTCTGCGAGGCGTCGATCACGATCCGGCGCGCGGCCGAGCTCATGACCGCCGATCACAGCTCGGCGATCCTCGTCCGCGACGGCGAGAGGCTCTCGATTCTCACGGACGGCGCGCTCCGGGCACGGGTCGTCACCGGCGAGATCACCCCGGAGAGCCCGGTCTCGCGGGTCGTCGAGCCGGCCGTGCAGGTCGGGCCGGAGCGGATCGCCGTCGACGCGGTCGTCGAGATGCTCGACCGCGGCGCCGACCACATCGCGGTCGTCGACGCGTCGCGTCAGGTGCTCGGCGTCCTTTCGGCGGCTGACCTCGCCGGGCTCGAGACGCGGAGCCCGTTCGCGCTGCGGCACGCGATCCTCAGCGCCCACGACGAGGACGAGCTCGCGGCCGCGGCGCAGCGCATGCGCGCACTTTTCCTCGCGCTGCTCGACGCCGGGATCGCGCCGCTCGACATCGGGCGTGTGCTCGCACTGCAGGTCGATTCGATCACGACGCGGCTCATCGAGCTGTCGATCGCACGCCGCGGCCCTGCGCCGGCGGCCTGGGCCTGGCTCGTGCTCGGCAGCACGGCGCGGCGCGAGTTCACGCTCGGCTCCGACATCGAAAACGCGCTCGCCTACGACGACGAGGAAGGCGCGGAAACGTACTTCGCGGCGCTCGGCGAGGACGTCGCGCGCGGCCTCCAGCACTGCGGCTTCTCGCTCGACCCGAACGACGTCGTCGCGAGCAACCCGCTGTGGCGCATGTCCGCGAACCGCTGGGAAGAGACGTTCCGCGCCTGCCTCGAGTCCCCCGACCGCTCGCACCTCGTCCGCGCGAACGTCGCGTTCGACTTCCGCCATGTGGCCGGCGGGCTCGAGGTCGCGCCGCCGCTCGTCGCCGTTCTGCGCGACGCGAAGAACCACCCCGATTTCGTGCGCCGGATCGCGCGCAGCGCCACCGACTTCAAGCCGCCGCTCGGCTTTCGCGGCGCGCTCGTGACGTCGTCGAACGGCGACACGAAGGGCGTCGACCTGAAGGCCGGCGGCGTGATCCCGATCGCCAACATGGCGCGCTTTCTCGCGCTCTCGGCCGGTGTCACGATCTCGAGCACGACCTCGCGGCTCGCCGCCGTGCACGACGCGGGTGCGCTCGACGACGACACTGCGGCCTCCCTCGACGAGGCCTTCGCCGTGCTGATGCGCGTGCGGCTCGAGCACCACGCGAGGCAGCTCGAGGCCGGCCTCGCCACCGACAACATCGTCGACCCCGACACGCTCCCGCCGCTCGCCCGCGCCCAGCTGCGCGAGGCGTTCCGCGCGATCGCCGCCGCGCAGAAGCGGCTCTCGGTCTACGTGCCGCTCGGCATGTAGCTCGGCGCCGCGTCGGTGCGCCAGACCGGCCTGCGCAGGAGGATCGCTGCGCTCGCCGCGGAGCAGGCAAAGAGGAACGCTGCGAGCGCGAAGAGCGGCACGGCGCTGCCGAGCGTCGTCAGGAGCCAGCCGGAAACGAGCGTCGTCGCGGCGATGAGCGCGTATTCGCGTGCGTTCCAGCGGACGGTCAGGCTGCGTCGGGAGGCCGGGTCGACGCGCGCCTGCGCCGCATCGACCACGAGCGGCCACGCGCCGGTCGTGGCGAGCGCCGTCGCGAAGAGCGCTGTGACGAAGACCGAGAGGCTGAGTGCCGCGCAGAGCACGACGCAGAAGCCCGCGCCGCCGCCGAGGAGCAAGAGGATCGTCCGCCGCGGCCCGCTGCCCCGGGCGATGAGCCGCGCCGCAACCGTCCCGGCGATCTTCGAGCCGGCGACGCCCGCCGTGACGAGCCCGATCGCAAACGGCGCGAGCCCGAAGTTGCGCGCGAGAACGACCGGCGCGAGCGGCAGCAGCAGCGCCAGCGCCGCAACGAGGAGCAGATCCGGTACCTGAACGGAGAGCCCGCGCGACGGCGCCGCAGGTAGCGGCTTGGCGGCCACGGGCGACACGACGGCGCACCGTCGCCAGACCACCAGAGCGACGACGATGACGCCGATCGCGAGCGCCGAGCTCGCGCGGAGCCCGGTCACCTCCGCGAAGCCGAGCGAACGCGCGCCGCCGGCGAACGCGCCGGTCAGACCCGAGCCGACGAGGCCGCCGAGCGTGTAGATCGCATAGTGCGAGAGAAAGCCGTGCCCGCTGTCGGGCTCGCCCGAACGGCGGCTGAGGATCAGCTGGCTCGCGACCCAGAACATGCCGAGGCCGGCGCCGACGACCGCTGCGCCCACTGCGAGCAGCGCCAGCCCCGATGCGAACGCGAGCGTCGTGCTGCCGAGACCCATGATCGCCACCGCGACGCCGAGCAGCCTCGGCCCGCCGCCCACGCGCGCCCCGACGACGCCCGCGCTGAGCGCGCTCAACGCGATCACGAGCGTGCTGACAGCGAGCACGTCCCCGGCGACCGCGGCCTTCGCGCCCGTCGCAACGACGTGCAGCGGCACGCTGAGCGCCATGTTCGCGAAGGCGAAGCCCGCGGCGCCGGCAACGATGTAGAAGCGCCTGCTCATGCGGCGCGGTACCCGAGACCCTCGGAGACACGATCGGCCGCGCGGAGAACGGCCGGCACGATCTCAGACTCGAGCCGGCCCTCGACGCGATGGCGAGGGCCCCAGACCGAGATCGCAGCGACGGTCGCGCCGCGGTGGTCGCGGATCGGCGCTGCGACGCCCGCTCCGGCCTCCACGCCCTCGCCGATCCGCACGAGATAGCCGCGGCGGCGGATGGCCGCGAACTCGAGCTCGCTCGGAACCGGCAGCCCGTCGCCCGGCGTCGAGTTGCGCAGCTGCTCGTCGATGACGGACTGGCCCTGGAACGCCAGGAGCAGGAACCCTGTGGCGCCGGCGGTCAGCGACTGCCGGTAGCCGACCCAGTCGACGTTGACGGTGACGTGCGGGCTCGACGCCTGGTCGATGTAGACGACCTCGTCGCCGTCGAGGAGGCCCAGGTAGGCCGTCTCCTCTGTCGTGTCACGCAGCTCGCCGAGCACATCCCGTGCTATCGCCCGCGCGGGGAAGCGGTTGAGCACGAGACCCGCTAGCGAGACGACGCGTAACCCGAGCCGGTAGCCGGCGGCCGTGCTTTCGAGGAGGCCGTGCCGCTCGAGCGCAGCGAGCAGCCGCGAGGCGGTGCTCCGGTGCACGCCGAGCCGGGCAGCGGCGTCCGTGACTGTCAGCTCGGACTGGCCCTCGTCGAAGAACCCGAGGATCGTCAGGGCCCGGTCGACGGCCTGCGCGCCGGTGGCGGCGTCCATGCGCATATCCTACACCATTGCGCGCACATCGTGCACGCCACTCCGCGAATTGTGCGCGGGTCTACGTCCGGCCCGGAATCCACTCCGTGCCGGCGAGCGGGACGCGCGCCATCGCCGCCGCCTCGACCGTCAGCGCGACGAGGTCCTCCGGCTCGAGGTTGTGGACGTGCGACTTGCCGCAGGCGCGCGCCAGGGTCTGCGCCTCGAGGGTCATCACGCGCAGATAGTTCGCGACGCGCCGCCCGGCGACGACCGGATCGAGCCGTGCCGCGAGCTCCTCGTCCTGCGTCGAGATGCCCGCCGGATCGCGGCCGGCCTGGTAGTCGTCGTAGTAGCCCGCGGCACTGCCGATCGCGCGGTACTGCTCGTCGAGCTCGGGGCTGTTGTCGCCCATCGCGATCAGCGCCGCGGTGCCGATCGAGCAAGCGTCGGCGCCGAGCGCGAGCGCCTTCGCCACGTCCGCGCCGGTGCGGATCCCGCCCGAGACGATCAGCTGCACCTGCCGGTGCAGACCGAGCTCCTCGAGCGCCTCGATCGCGAGCGGCAGCGCAGCCAGCGTCGGAATGCCGGCGTGCTCGATGAAGACGTCCTGCGTCGCGGCGGTCCCGCCCTGCATCCCGTCGAGCACGATCGCGTCCGCGCCGGCCTTGACCGCCAGCTGCACGTCGTAGTACGGCCGCGAGGCGCCCACCTTCACGAGCACCGGCTTCTCCCAGTCGGTGATCTCGCGCAGCTCGTGGATCTTGATCTCGAGGTCGTCCGGGCCCGTCCAGTCCGGATGGCGCGACGCGCTGCGCTGGTCGATCCCGACCGGCAGGTCGCGCATCGCCGCGACGCGATCGGAGATCTTGTGGCCGAGCAGCATCCCGCCGCCGCCCGGCTTCGCGCCCTGGCCGACGACGATCTCGATCGCGTCGGCGCGTCGGAGGTCGTCGGGGTTCATGCCGTAACGCGACGGGAGCAGCTGGTAGACGAGCGTCTTCGAGCTCTGCCGCTCTTCCGGCGTCATGCCGCCGTCGCCGGTGGTCGTCGACGTGCCGACCTCGGTGGCGGCGCGCCCGAGCGCCTCCTTCGCCGGTGCCGAGAGCGCGCCGAAGCTCATGCCGGCAATCGTGATCGGGATCTTCAGCTCGAGCGGCTTCGAAGCAAAACGCGTGCCGATGACGACGTCGGTGCCGCAGCGCTCGCGGTAGCCCTCGAGCGGGTACCGCGAGATGCTCGCACCGAGCAGCAGCAGGTCGTCGAAGTGGGGCAGCCGGCGCTTCGTCCCGAAGCCGCGGATGTCGTAGATCCCCTCGCGCGCCGCACGCTGGATCTCCGCGATCACGTGCCGGTCGTAGAGGTACGACTCCTTCAGGCCGGGCTGCGTGCTCATCAGTACGCCCCGGCGTTGTCGATCTTGAAGTTGTAGAGCTCTCGCGCCGAGCCGTAGCGGCGGAACTCGCCGGGATCGACGGCGGTGAAGCCCGCGCGCTCGAGCAGGCCGCGCAGCTCCGCGACGTGGTGGGCGCGCAGTTCCTTCTCGATGCAGTCGGCGCCGAGCCCGGCGACGCTGCCGCGGACGTAGATGTGCGTCTCGTAGATCGAGTCGCCGAGCGCCTCGCCGGCGTCGCCGCAGACGACGAGCGCGCCGCGCTGCGCCATGAAGCCGCTGAGGTGCCCGATCGAGCCGCGCACGACGATGTCGACGCCCTTCATCGAGATGCCGCAGCGCGCACCGGCGTCGCCGTGGACGACGAGCAGCCCGCCGCGGCCGGTCGCGCCGGCCGACTGGCCGGCGGTGCCCTCGACGACGACGGAGCCCGACATGATGTTCTCCGCGACGCCTGTGCTGACGTTGCCGTGCACCCGCACGTTCGCGCGCTTGTTCATCCCGGCGCAGTAGTAGCCCGCGTGCCCGGCGATCTCGACCTCGAACGGTGCGTCGAGGCCGCACGCGATCGCGTGCGCACCGTTCGGGTTGACGATGCGCCAGTGGCGCGGCTCCGGATCGTCGCCCGCGAGGTCGTGCAGCCGCTGGTTCAGGTCGCGAAGCGCTGTCCGCTCGAGGTCGACGACCTCGACGGCGGTCTGCGTCTCGACGGCCATCAGGCGAGCGCCTTCTCCCACGCATAGACGACCGTCGGCTCCGGTTCCCACATCCGCGCGTCTGCCGCGCCGGGGAGCACCGCGATCGCGCGCCATTCGGACGCCATCGCGACCCAGTCGTCGGTCTCCGCGAGCACGGCCGGCTTGCACGCGATCGGATCGCGCAGGACTGCGAAGCCGTCCGCGGTGCCGACGAGGAAGGTGTAGAAGCCGTCGAGATCGTCGAGGCACCCCTCGAGCGCCTGCTCGAGAGATGCACCCTCGCGCATGCGCCAGGTGAGATAGCCGGCCGCGACCTCGGTGTCGTTCTCCGTCTGGAACCCGATCCCCTCGCGCTGCAGCTTCCGGCGCAGCCGGTTGTGATTCGAGAGCGAGCCGTTGTGCACGAGGCAGAGGTCGTGGCCGGTCGAGAACGGGTGCGAGCCCTCGGTGGTGACGCGGCTCTCGGTCGCCATCCGCGTGTGACCGAGCCCGTGCGAGCCCTGGAAGTCGGTGAGCGCGAACCGGTCGGCGAAGACGCGCGGCGTCCCGACCTCCTTGTAGATCTCGATCACGCGGCCGGCGCTCATCACCCGGAGCTCGGGGTGCTGCGCGCGCACCCAGGCGTCTGCGTCGTCGGCGTCGGCCTCGACGAGGACGATCGCGTGCTTCGCGCGCACGGAGACGGTGTCGGCGCCGCCGAACGCGGCTGCCAGCTCCCCGGCGACGGCGTCCCAGTCCTGCGCGGGATCGGCGGAGTAGGAGCATCGCCGAGAGGTACTCGCCGAGCCGCGGCTCGAGCTCCGGCGACTTGCAGAAGAGGCCGACGATCCCGCACATGCCTATGGACCCTTTCTACACATGGAGACGACGTTGTAGCGCACGGAACGGCCCGGGACGGCCAGTCTTCGCCGCCCCGGTATGTCGCTTTTCTCCATCCCTAGAAGCGCGTCAGGTACTCCGTGATCTCCCAGGACGTGACCTGCTCGTGATACCGGAACCACTCGTCGCGCTTGACCCGCGCGTAGTAGTCGATGTAGTCCTCCCCGCGCCCGCGGCCGAGCGCGCGGCGCATGACGTCGTCGGCCTCGAGCTCGCCGATCGCCTCGAGCAGGTTCGCCGGCAGCGTGCGCAGCCCGCGGGCGGTGAGCTCCTCGTACGACTTCGTGTAGAGGTTCTCCGAGTTCGGCTCGCCCGCGTCCAGCCCGTGCTCGATCCCGTCGAGGCCGGCGGCGAGCACCGCGGTCGCGGCGAGGTACGGGTTCGCGGAGCCGTCGATCGTGCGGTCCTCGATCCGGCCCGGCGCCGGGATGCGGAGCATCTGCGTCCGGTTGTTGTAGCCGTACGAGATCCAGACGGGCGACCAGGTCGCGCCGCTCGTCGTCGAACCGAGCTTCAGCCGCTTGTACGAGTTGACCGTCGGCGCGGTGACTCCGCTGTACGCGCGCGCGTGCTTCTTCAGCCCGCCGATGAAGTTGTACGCCGTCTCGGAGAGGCCAAGCCCACGCGGGTCGCCCTCGTCGAGGAAGACGTTCTCCCCGTCGCGCCAGAGCGACATGTGGTTGTGCGCGCCGCTGCCGGTGAGCTGGGTGAACGGCTTGGGCATGAACGTCGCGACCATCCCGTGCTGCTCGGCCAGCGTGTGCACCATGTACCGGAAGAAGATCGCCTTGTCGCACGTCGCGAGCGCGTCGTCGAACTCGAAGTTCTGCTCGAACTGCCCGTTCGCGTCCTCGTGGTCGTTCGCGTAGTTGCCCCAGCCCATCTCGTTGCAGTACTTCGAGACGGTCGTGAGGAAGTCGTAGCGCCGCGTCAGGCCGGCCATGTCGTAGCACGGCTTGTCGAGCGTGTCCTGGGAGTCGGCGATCTGGATCGAGCCGTCCTCGTTGCGGTTGATCAGGAAGTACTCGAGCTCGATCCCGATCTTGAAGTCGTAGCCCAGCTCTTTCGCACGTGCGATCTGGTTGCGGAGGATCGTGCGGGGGCAGTACGGCCACGGCTCCCCCTCGACGGTGACGTCGCAGGCGAAGCGGGCGAGGTTCTGCTGCCACGGCACGAGCGTGAAGCTGTCCAGATCCGGAATGGCGGCGATGTCCGGGTCGCTCGGCATCTGGCCGATCTCGCCGGCGGCGAAGCCGGCGAAGCCGGCGCCGTCGTGCACGAGGTCGTCCAGGTTCGCGGCGGGCACGAGCTTCGCGCTCGGGCGGCCGTACATGTCGACGAACTGGGCGAAGAAGAACTCGACGCCCCGCCCCTGGGCGACCTTCCTGATCTGGTCGAGCTTCGGGTCCGTCGCGACGGCCATGGGGGTCCTCCTTGTCGGTGGCCGCCCGGTTGTATCACTCGCCACAGAACGAGCGGGAGGGCCGATTCCTCCACATCTCGCGGGCGGTCATGTGTGGGGCGTATCCGCCTCCATGGCCTCACGGAGGCGCACCATCTTCACCGCGATCTCGGTCATCAGCCAGTCGTCGCGGCGGAGATCGATGCCCGTGAGGTCGCCGATCCGGCGCAGCCGCTGGCGCAGGGTGTTCGGATGGACGTAGAGCGCATCAGAGGTTGCGCTGATGTTGCCACGCCGGGCGAGGAACTCCTCGAGCGTGTGGAGCAGGGACGCGCTGCGCTCGCGGTCGTACCGGGCGAGCTTCGCGACAGCGTCGATCGTCGTGTCGCGGGCGCCCGGGTCGAGCGCAATCCGCAGGAGGTACTTGTAGGCGCCGAGCTCGTCGTAGCTCAGCACGCCGCGGTCGCGGCGGATCACCGCGGCGCCGAGGAGCGCATGCCGCGCCTCCTCGAAGCCCTGCGCCAGCGCCTCGGCGCCGACGCAGACGCTCGACACGCCGACCGCGGCCGGAGTGTCGAGCTCGGCATGGACGCGCGTGAGCTCTTCGACGACGCGCTCTGCGCCGGCCGGCCCGACCGGCACGAGCGCGCGCAGCGCCTGGTCGCGCGTGTCGACGAGCACGCCGCGCACGAGCGAGCGGACAGCTCGCTCCAACGGTTCGTCGACCTTCATCGCCGCCACGACTACATGCGGCTGGTCGAGGTCGCAGCCGAGCCGCGCTGCACGTCCTTCGAGCGCGTCGCCGCCGCGCTGCGCGGCGAGGTCCTCGAAGAAGTCCTTGATCAGGTTCTTCTCGGTGAGCCGCTCGAGCACCTGGATCTTCTTGATGGCGACCGCGGTCTGGTTCGCGACCGCGCGTGCGAGGTCGAGCTCGCGCGTGCCGGCTGCGACGAGCGCGCCGACGAGCTCCCCGCCGGCGACGAGCGATACCGCGACCCGTGACGCACGTCCTCGGCGGCCGAGCTCGGGGCCGAGCTCCGTGAGGCCGAGCGTCGCCGGCGCCTCCGCGTCGCGCGGCGCCGACCAGCGCAAGCGCAACCGCTCGTCGTCGGCGTCGAGGAGATAGAGGTGCACGCTGTCGGCGCCGAGCAGCTCACCGCTGCGCCGCACGACCTCCGGCCCGAGCGCGTCCAGCGAGTCCGCGGCGGCCGCGGCCTCCGCGAGCTCGGTGAGATGCTCGAGCTCGCGCACACGCTGGCGGCTCTCGTCGTACAACCGCGCGTTCTCGATCGCACCCGCGACGAGCGACGCGCTCGTGACGAGGAACTCCACCTCGGCGTCCGTGAACTCGCGCGGCGCAACCGTGTGCAAGGTGAACGCCCCGATCGGGTCGCCGCGCTTGCCCAGCACGGGGATCGCGACGAGGGACTGGAACTTCTCCTCCTCGAGCTCGGGCACGTACTTCACGCGCGGGTCGTCGAGCGCGTGGTCGCGGATGAGCGCCGCTTCTTTTCGGTCGAGCGCCCACCACGCGAGACCCTCGCCCCGCTTCAGGACGATGCGGCCCGCGAGCGCGGCGTACGGGTCGGACGCCGCCCGCAGCACGAGCCCGTCGCGCTCGAGCAGGTACACGAAGCACGCGTGGACTGCACTCGCGTCGGAGAGAAGCCGCACGACGCCCTCGAGGACCTCCTCGAGGTTGAGGGACGACGCGACCGTCGAGATGATCTCGTAGAGGAAGCGCCCCTCGACAATGTGCGTCCTCTGTTTCGCAGCGATCTGCCGATAGTACGGGCGGTTCCGGGCGGCGTCTACGGGCGGCTCAGGAAGACCCCGGCGCGCGCGGCGAGCTCGTCGCCGGAGGCCGTCGTGAAGTTGCCGACATAGCTTCGGTTCTCGTCGAGCCGCTGGCCGAGCAGCTTGCCGGCATAGCCGGGCACGTAGGTGATGACGAGCGACGGCAGCCGGTGCCGGATCAGCGGGACGAGCTCGCTCGTCGCGGCCGCGATCTCCGGCCACGCGACCGTGCGCGCGGGCAGAAAGGCGTACTTCACCGTCAGCCCGTCCGGCGAGAAGCGGACGAAGGCCGCGCCCGGCACGAAGGCGGAGAGGCCGCCGCCGAGCGCGAGCGCCCCGAGCCCGACGGCGACCCAGCCGCCGAGCCGCGGCGCGATCCCGGCGCCGACCGCGAGCAGCACGAGCCCAAACGCGACCACGATGAACTGGGTGCGGCGCTTCGCGTGGTACGTGACGTCCACGCGAAGCGCCGCGTTACTGCTGCTTCGCGACGGCGAGCCCGACGGGGCAGGCGACGCCGGTGCCGCCCAGCCCGCAGTAGCCGTTCGGCACCTTCGCGAGGTACTGCTGGTGGTAGTCCTCCGCGTAGTAGAACGGCCCGGCCTCCGCGAGCTCGGTGCTGATCTCGCCGTAGCCCGCGCGTGTCAGCTCCTGCTGGTACGCGTCGCGCGAGGCCTCGGCGGCGGCGCGCTGCGCGTCGCTCGTCCAGTAGACGGCCGAGCGGTACTGCGTGCCGACGTCGTTGCCCTGGCGCATGCCCTGCGTCGGGTCGTGGTTCTCCCAGAAGAGCCGGAGGATCTCGTCGTAGCTCGTCTGCTGCGGGTCGAAGACGACGAGCACGGCCTCGGTGTGGCCGGTGCGGCCACTGCAGGCCTCCTCGTACGTCGGGTTCGGCGTGGAGCCGCCGGCGTAGCCGACGGCGGTCGTGTAGACGCCCGGCGCGCGCCAGAAGATGCGCTCGGCGCCCCAGAAACAGCCCATCCCGACGATCGCCTGCTCGAGCCCTTCAGGAAACGGGGGCTCGAGCGGCGTGCCGAGGACTTCGTGGCGGGCGGGGACGGACATCCGCTCGGCGCGGCCCGGGAGAGCGTCGCCTGCGGAGACCATGTGTGTGGGCTTGCTGAAGAGGTGCATGCCCCCAAGGGTACGGATGGAGGCAGGTCTACGCAGCCGGGCGAAGCGCTGCACTCGACCCGGGGCCCGAGTGCTTCCGCTCCGTGTCCCAGCGGGGCAGCGAGCCGAGCGCTGCGACGATGTCGACGCGCTCGAGCTCGCGAGCCTCGATCAGCACGCGGGTGAGCTCGTCGAGCTGCGTGCGATGTGCACCGAGCAGCGCGAGCGCGTCGCTGTACGCGTCGGCGACCATCCGCTCGATCTCGCCCTCGATCACGGCCTTGGTCTCGTTGCTGATGAAGCGCTCGTCGGCGACGAACTGTCCGACGCGCGTCGACATGCCGTACTCGGTGACCGCTGCGCGCGCGATCTGGTTGACCTTCTCGAGGTCGTTCTTCGCGCCGCTCGACACGCGCCCGAAGACGATCTGCTCCGCGGCCCGGCCGCCGAGCGCGGCGATCATCGCCTCGTGCAGATGCGTCTGGTCGTGCAGCGCGCGATCCTCGCGGCCGAAGAGCGCGAAGCCCATCGCCTGCCCGCGCGGGTCGATCGTCACGTGCTGCGCGTTCTCGTGGTTCTCGCACAGCTCCGCGCAGATCACGTGGCCGGCCTCGTGGTACGCAATCTTCTCGAGCTCGCCCTCGGCGATCGGCGCGCTCTTGCGTTTCGGGCCGGCGAGCACGCGCCGCATTCCCTCGCGGAGGTCGTCCTGCGTGATCTCGTCGCGGTCTTCGCGCGCGGCCATGATCGCGGCCTCGTTGACGAGCTCTGCGAGCTGTGCCCCGGAGAAGCCGCCCGTGTACAGGGCCAGCGCGTCGAAGTCGACGTCGCCCGCGAGCGGACGGTCGACGCTGTGCACGCGGAGGATCTCGCGGCGGCCTTCCTCGGACGGCGTGCCGACGGCGATCTGGCGCGAGAGGCGGCCGGGCCGAAGCAGAGCAGGGTCGAGCACGTCGGGCCGGTTCGTCGCCGCGACGACGACGACCTGCGCGCTCGAGGTGAAGCCGTCCATCTGCACGAGCAGCTCGTTGAGCGTCGACTCGCGCTCGCCGTTGCCGTCGTGCTCCGAGCGCGCGCGGCCGAGTGCGTCGATCTCGTCGAGGAAGATGACCGAGGGCGCAGCGGCGGTCGCACGCTTGAAGAGCTCGCGGACGCGCTGGGCGCCGACGCCGACGTACTTCTCGACGAACTCGGAGCCGCTGGCGGAGAAGTAGCGGACGCCCGCCTCTCCGGCGAGCGCCTTCGCGAGCATCGTCTTGCCCGTACCGGACGGCCCGTGCAGGAGCAGACCCGCGGGCATCCGCGCCTTCACGCGTGCGAACTTCTCGGGCGAGCGCAGGAACTCGACGATCTCGGCGAGCTCCTCGACCGCCTCGTCGCAGCCGGCGACGTCTGCGAAGCGAGTCTCGGGCGCCGTCGCGACCTCGATGTCGTTGCGGATGCCCTCGCCCTTCGCGTTCGGCGTCGCCTCCGCAGCCCGCGCACGGCGCGACGACGCGGCGCGGAGGGAGACGAGGGCCATGAAGCCGATTCCGCCGAACAGCAGGAACATCTGCCAGGGAACGCCGCCGCCGGGGCGCGCCATCGTCACGTCCACGCCGCCATCGGCCATCCGCAGGGGGAGCGAGGCGTCGGAGACGGGGTACGGCACGCTCGCGTGTGCGCCGCCGCGGAAGACGACGCTCGCGACGTGCGTGCGTTCGTCGATGGTGGCGGTGAGGACGCGACGCGCCTTCAGCGCCTCGATCAGCGACGTGTACGACCGGACGGGCGGGAGCGTGACGTGCAGGCCCGCGCCGCGCACGTTGGGCACGTTCGGGGCGGCGTGGGCAGCGGCCGGGATGAGCACGCAGAGCACCGCGACGGCGCCTACG
>WNFR01004140.1_pt1 | contig 16630 bp, 14 predicted proteins | sample 5400221 | NCBI WGS metagenome assembly WNFR01 (sample SAMN13153357, study PRJNA577476) | soil metagenome | isolation source: 40 cm soil under Madrone tree | place: USA:California | collected 2016-06-14
TCCCGCCATCAAAATTACGGCTTCGGAGATTGCATTGCTCATAGCCTGTAATATTTCTTCAAACCCCAGATTCGGACGCGCTGCGGCAGGAATCGGAAAATCAGCGGCGCGACCTTCGATTGAAAAACATCGCCGAGCGTTAGACGCGGCGGTGGATTTGCCTGACTGACCAATTTGAGGACATGCCGGGCGACCAATGCCGGTTTTGGCGCCGCCGTCATGTTGCGTTCGACCGTGGTCCACGTTTTCGCAACGCTCGCTTCGTATCGCGGATCTGGTTGTGTGCTTTTGTGCACTGCGTCGTTGAACTCGGTACAGATATCGCCCGGCTGAAGATCTACAACGCGCACTCGGGAATCCGGCAGCTCGAGCTGGATCGACATGATGAACGCGGCCATGGCCGCTTTGGCCGCGTTGTATGCAGCCATAAATGGAACTGGCAACCGCGAAGCGAGTGAAGTGACGTTGATGATCAGGCCGTGTTCTCGTGCGCGCATCGCCGCAAGCGCGAGCTGCGTCACTTGAATGTGCCCGAAGACGAGCAGTTGGAATTGATTTACCAATACTTCAGCGGAAAGAAATTCAGCAGGGCCAAAGTGGCCACGGCCCGCGTTGTTGATGACGACGTCAAAATGACCGGCTTCGGCCAGAGCAGCGTTGAAAGCATCGCCGACCGAACGAGGGTCTGATAAGTCGAGTCGCACGGGATGAAGACAAGAAATATTTGACAGGCGTGAAGCGTCCCGCGAGGTGCCCCAAACTTCGTGTCCTTGTTCGATGAGAGCCATGGCGATGGCTTTCCCGATGCCGGAACTAGCGCCAGTGAGGAAAATCTTTTTCACATTTTGAAAAGTGGCTCGGCGTTACGCTGCACGATCTCCCCGGCGGGCGTCGATACCACAACAACAAAACGATCAGATTCTTTCGAGACACGTGGAATATTTTCGATCGACGCTAAGAATGTTGGACTCTGTGGCGCAAATGATGTCTCAACCACCCGGCGCCGAACAGCAACAGGAATACTATGGCGCTGATGAGTTGAGCAGCAATGCCGCTAAAAAGCGCGCGACAAATCAGTGTGGGAACAAGCGCGATGATCGCCATGATCAATGGTGGACGGATGTCGCTCCAGGAATCTTTCCAGCGAAACACCCAGCGTAGCGTGGCATAGCGAAGAATGCCTTGGACGACATAGGCTAGAAGAATTCCGAGCGCCGCGCCCATCGCGCCAAAGCGTGGGATGAACCAGAGCAAACCACTCGCTGCGACCGCGCAGGTGATCGACGAATGCAGCAAATTCAAACGTGGCCGTTGCACCATGATCACTGTTTCTCCCAACAGACGCTGCCCTGCCGGAATGCGGGACCGAAAATCAGAAGAATCGTGCCGCCGGCAAGCGCTAGCACGGCCACCAGTGGCAGTAAGATCCAGAGCATCCATTGCGCGAGGCGCGCGTAAGTATGCGCGGCATGTTCATGATCGCCGGTCGCGGTCATGCCGGCCACGACCGGCGCGAAAATGGGGTTGAAAGCTTGATTGACCTTTCGCAGCCCATTCGCGGTATCGACAACCGCCGCGTAAATGCCGACCGTTGTCAGCGTCACGTCGGGTGCGCGTCCAATGAAATATGCGAGGAGGATGACATCCAGTCGTGAAATGAACGCGTTGATCAACTGATAAGCGCTGATTGGAGCGGCGTAACCGACTAATTGCCGCGCTTCAGTGAGGCCTGACGCAACATGTCGATCTTTGGGATCGCGCCGGAAAAGCTTGGCGGCGAGCGCGAGCGCGACAAGTCCGGATGCGGCTGTTCCGAAAATTGCAGCTATCTCCGGAGCGAACTTATTTAACCCAACAGCGACTGCAATGAGGAGCGCAAGTGTAGTGGCAATCGGAGCGCCACGCCCGGCATGGCGCAAAGAAGAACCGCGAGCGCGGAAACCATCTCCGACTGGAGACGCAGACGATCATGAAACAGCCGAATGGCGACAATGACAATGACAGCCGTAACGGCGGATTGCGCGGTCCCCAGAATTACAGCCACGCGAAAGAGCGTGCGACTGCGTGCGCGTTCCCCGACGGCCTCCGCGCGTGCGATGAACGTGATGATCGCATTGTCGAGACCGAGAACACCTATCTTGCTGAAAATGTCAGTCGTCGACCAGGCCACGGAGAATATTCCCAAAGCTGCCGGTCCGAGCAGCCGCGCCACAAGAAATGTGAAGATGCCGCGAAAATTCGACGCCAACATTGCAATCGTGTTGAGGAACGCACCGCGCTTTAATTCGACGCTCGTTTCTCGCACGCGCGCCGGTGCATCCACGGCCGGTGGCGCGATGCCCGGCGCACTCTCCATCGTGCTCACTGACTTGTGTCACTCTCTAGTGAGTTGGCTTGCCGTCGCGAATGAGTTGACCCAATTGCTCTCTCCTGCACCTCGCGAATCCGATCACAAGCTGGGGCGATCTCGATATAATCTCTCACCGGAAGGCATGGCTCAGTTTACTTTTGACTGAAATATTCTCGATGTAAACGAAGCGTAAGACTAACATTCGCGCGCATATTGTCCTCGACGCTACATTCGAGTGCACGGGGCGGCCAAAAGTTTTTCGTCAAGTGTTTTGGTCACGATCGGGGAGTGGTGGCAGGCTTAATTACGTGCGGAGGAGATTGTCGAATTCGTTGGGTTTCAGAAAAAAGGCGGCTGACGATGCGCGAACCAGACGGCCCAAGGGCCTTAAGACTCTAGCAGGGGTCCGCCTGTTGCGCCCGAGCGAACGAGGTCAGTGCGATTTTCTGTTCCTGGAGGAGCGACCGTGTTTCAGGCGCCGTCAAGGCCTCCAGTTCGTCGGCCCACCGATAGCCCCAATGACCGTATCGTATGCAGGTTTCCTTATCCCCTTCGCCGGGATGGCAACTCAACTCATATAACCCGTCAGGAATTTCCCGAAGAATCTGTTCGAGCGCGGGGCGAGTTAACGATCCGCCAACCTCAAACCCATACATACCATCCGGCATTTGGAGGCCGGGCGGATTGTGCAATCGTCGCGCCCACAGACACGCCACATTCAAACCCAGCCGCTGGAACCATCGTCGCGTTCGAACGCCGAGCAATTCTCGCCAAGGGCCAGCAGAGTTGCGAATCCAGACGTGACCCATCCCATGGGTCAGGCGGGTCACGATCTGGAAGACAGGCGGGAACATGTGAAGGTGCTGGTGGCTGTCGAGATGGGAGAGCCTCAGTCCGGTCTGTTGAAAGCGCGCGATCTGGGTCGCAATTTCGCGCTCGACTTCATCCCAGCTTATTCGCCCGAGCAGCGCGCGTTTGAAGAATTCGCCCTTTGTGCCGGGAAGACGTCCTGTTTTATCAACAAGGGTCGGCAGCGCCTCAGGCGGCAGCACGGCTTGCTCTTCCACCAGCGCCAAATGCAGGCCAACATCCAGTGCCGGGAAATCTCGTGCGAGCGCGACGGCATCTTCGAACGCGCTCCCGGTCACGAGTAGCGAGGCGCTCGTCACGATTCCGTGTTGAAACGCACGCACAATCCCGCGGTTGACGCCGGGCGTCAGTCCCCAATCGTCGGCGTTTACAATCAGCCGCTTCAAGATGCGGAAACTCGGAACGCTCGGATCTCCCGTCGTATCTTCATCCGGAAGGCGACCAGTTCCCGGATCATTTTGATAATCACATCCGGACTCGCCAGGGTTGAGGTGCCGCGATTTCTGGGAAAATAATCCACTCCAAATTGGGTGATCTTGAACCCGTGCAACTTGCTTTTGATGAGCAGTTCCGCGTCAATGAACGAACCCTCCGACTCCAATACAACTTTGTCCAGCATCTCTCGCTTAAACAATTTGAACGAGAAATTGATGTCTTTCACCCGGAGCGGAAAGAGGAAGCGGATGAGAAGATTGTAAACCACGGAATACAGAGTGCGGACGAATCCTTCCGCAGTGCGATCGAATCGAAAGGCTGAAACGATATCAGATTTGGTGAACTCCATGATACGCACTGCTCGGTGCAGCTCCAGGAGATCGACCGGCAAATCCGAGTCACAGTAGAAGATCAGCTCCTTCGTCGCCTTGCTGAAGCCCGTGCGAAGCGCGCCTCCCAGCTTCAAATTCCGTTCGTGGTGAAACACCTTTATGCAACTGTTTGCTTGGGCTAACGCCTCGGCGATTTCCGCGGATCGGTCCGTGCTGGCATCATTGACGATGAGGATCTCGTAACCGGACGTGATGTCGACCAGGACGGCCTCCGCGAAATGCACAGCGCGCTCGATGTTCTCTTCCTCGTTGAACATGGGATAAACCAGCGAGATGCTCGGCCGCCATGTCGCCGCGGGGGCTGTTTCCAGTCCCGTGTTAGAGCCGACGATAGATTGTTGCGCCATTGATCGCGACCTCCGCACGATATCCTGCAAGGTATGCCCGGAGCGCAGGATACCGGGTCATGGGATGCACGCGCCAGTGCGGATCCAAAGTCGACGTGTCGATGATGAGCACTGGGGGATGCGCTTCCCAGTCCGCTTTGAACATCTCCCAACTTCCCGGAATCACGCTCTCCCCTCGCTTTTTAATCTCGATGGGTCGTTTGGCATAGGCGCCCACCAGATGCGTGCAGCTAACAAAGCGCGTTGCAAGACGACGTCCAGAGAAGCTGTAGAGTCTTGGGTAACTCCCCCAGACGAAGATGCGATCGGTCGGGCCTGTTCTTTCAACGATCCCTTGGACGATCGGGAGAAAATCGGGCGTCTCCTTACCCAGTCCGAACGCCATGATTAGATAAACGATCGTCGGCACGGCCGCTGCCCCGATCACGCCCATTTGTACCAACGACCAGTGCGGTTGAGGAGAACGCCGGTTTTGCGCAATAGAGCGCGAGAACGCCAGACCGGCGAGAATCGACAGAGGCGGAAGCACTGTCAGATGATAATGCCCTGGAAACCGCCACCCAATAAAGATTGTCAGATAGGTGACCACCAGCCACAAAACCAGCAGCACCGCTGGCGTAGACCCGGTCCTTGTGTGTCGCAAGGATTTCCAGCTCCAAATCACCTGGCGGATGCCAAAGTACCATAACAAGCCCCACGACAGCATCACACTAAGGTGGATCGTGGCGAGATGTTGCAGGACATACAGGAGTGTTGTTTCGGACTCGACGTAGCGAATGGCAAAGACCCAAGCCCAAAGATACGCGTCGTGCAAGTTCCCTTGCGACTGGTAATACAGGGCGAGCCCCGCGATGGGGGCGACGAATCCGGCAACGATGCCGCTTCCTGCCCGCACGACGCTTCCCAATGACTGAGTGCCGGGAATCAGCCAGGCGTAGGCGAGACATGCCAGCATCACGCCCGCGTTCACGGCGGAAGGCTGCCGGATCAGTGTTGCCGCCCCAACAAGCGCGCCGCTGAGGAACATCCGGCCCCAGCCCGCCTCTTTTTCACCCTGCAGGAATGCGAGAACGCTCAGCGCCAAAAGGAGAGACGCGAAAATCTCGGTGTTGGCCGCGAGCGTGTCGCCCGGCAGGTAGGCGTGGACAAACACGGCGTATCCAATGCCACTCCATGCGCCTGCCCATTCGTCAGCCACACGCGCGGCAATCCGCCGCACGACCAACGCGGTGGCTGCGACTACGAAAATCGCGAGCAGATGCACGGCAAGGAGGTTATTTCTTCCCGCGACTGCGAAGACGCTGGAGTAGATGTAATATATCCCCGGCGGCTTCGTATCGACGGCGGTGTGGTAAACAAGCCCACCGTCCAGGATGTCGTCGGCGATCGTGCCGTAATAGCCCTCATCGGTGAGGCCGACGAGGCATACCGACGGCAAAAGCGTAGGCGCGCGCAGGATGACAACCAGCGCGACGATAACAACGGTGTTCCAGCGAGACTCGCGGCCGGTCATCGAGCGGTCTTTGATTTCAGCACGGCTGCTTCCCTCTGATTGGTCGGCGGACGTACGGCCGAAAAGCTCATCGCGAATATAGAAATGGCTCGCGTCTTAAAGAGATTCATTCCTCAGCAATATAGACAACGACTTAAGTCGGCTCAGTCAGGTTTTTCTCACGCGCTCAGTCCTGTAAGTCCGCTTTACTTTCGCCAATTGCGACAGGACCGCCTTTTGCCCGTGCAACCGGTTTTCGCATGGTCGAAAATGCGTTGAAACGTCCGGTGAACATAATCAGCTTAGGTTTAGTCTGGTTTGACCGCGACGTCGAACTGGATTTGCGGCCGGGTTCCCGTTGGGAGCTGCTCAAAAGCGGTTGTCAAGGAAAGACATCCCCTGATATAAATACGGCTGACACGAATGGGCAATTACGCGGATCTCAAGAATCATTTGGCTGCCTCACCGAAAACCTGGCTTGTAACTGGCGTCGCAGGATTCATCGGATCCAATCTTCTGGAAACCTTGCTTGCGCTAGATCAACGAGTTATCGGACTGGATGACTTCTCGACTGGAAAACGACGCAATCTGGGAGACGTCCGACAGTTATGCGGGCCTGCTCGATGGCTTAAGTTTCGCCTTATCGAGGGTACGATTGGCGATTTAGAAACCTGTCGGTTTGCCTGTCGAGATGTTGATTATGTTCTTCACCATGCGGCCGTTGCTTCGGTAGCACGTTCACTTAAGGACCCGATTAGTACAAACGAGAGTAACGTCAACGGGTTTGTAAATATGCTCGTTGCTGCGCGCGATGCGGGGGTACGACGATTTGTTTATGCAACTAGTAGTTCGGCTTATGGCGACGACCCCGCTCATCTAAAAATAGAATGCACGGTTGGTCGGCCGCTCTCTCCGTACGCAGTAACGAAATATGCGGACGAACTTTATGCGTCCGTCTTTGCCGAGTGCTATGGACTCGAAACAATCGGTCTTCGTTATTTCAATGTTTTTGGACCGCGCCAGGATCCAGAAGGGGATTACGCTGCAGTCATTCCGAAGTGGATCGCAGCACTGATAAACCGCGAATCGATTTTTTTGAACGGGAGCGGCGATACCAGTCGCGACTTCATTTTTGCCCCGGACGCGGTCCAGGCAAATTTGCTCGCCGGCACGGCTGCTAAACCCGAAGCGGTCAATCAGGTTTATAATGTTGCGTTGAATAAAAGAACGACTCTGATTGAGCTATTTTCCATCTTAAAGGAGCTGCTGCTCCAGAGTGGACATGATGTGGGAGCTTGTGAGCCCACATACCGGGAGTTTCAACGCGGGGACGTTTGGCATTCTCAAGCAGACATCACAAAAATCTCGGAATTGCTCGGTTTTTCACCAGTATATGGTGTCCGCGAAGGGCTCGCTAAAACACTACCTTGGTACATGAAAACAGCCGGGCGCATTCCTTCCTTGCAGCCTGTTTGCCCTTGATAATCGGTGCGATACTGACATGCCAAGATGGGTGTGAGATTTGGACAGGCAAAACGGCAGAACGAATTGCCCTTCTCGGAAGGGCTCGCTGCCTCGGCGATTGGGGTAGTCGCATCCAAGAAACGTCGCGGGCGTTATAAAGTGGTGTCTTCCAGCGGCGATTGCTTCGCGGGCAAGTTGTCGTAGGCTGCATATTCTTTCGTGATCGCATGAAGCTTCTCGATAAAATCGGCCGTGAATTTTCCGGCTATAACATTTTGGAATCGGGTAAGCGTCTCCTCGACCGCAAACCGCTGCAGTGCAGTCTTTACGTCACGGATCGTTGCAATCTCGATTGTGCCTATTGCACCGAGTACGACAACAGCCGGCCGCATCCGAGCCTCGACGATTTGAAAAAATGGATACGGAAAATTCGTGAACTTGGCACCATGCGGATCGCTCTCGTCGGCGGCGAGCCGCTTGTGCATCCGAATATTGTCGAAATCGTTCGCTACTGCCGCGAACTGGGCTTTGCCACCAGCCTGACCACTAACGGTTTTCTCCTCACTCGTAAGCTTCTCGCGGAACTGGAAGATGCCGGCTTGCAGGTCATGCAGATCAGCGTTGACCGGATGACACCGAGCCCAATTACAAAAAAATCGTTCAAGACGATCTTGCCGAAGCTTGATTATTTTCGTGGTTCAAAAATCAGCCTGCATATCACCGGAGTGATTTGTGCCGATACGTTGCCCGAATCGCGGGCCGTGCTCGAGACCGGTCTGTCGCGCGGAATTCCCACCGAAGTTCGCCTCGTGCATGCGGACCCGTTGCATCGGTTTCGCGTCGAGCGCGGGCCGCGTGAAGAACTTGAACGCTTTATCGATTCGATGATCGAACGAAAACGTCGCGGGGAAAAGATTCACACCAGCGAGGCCATCCTTAATTACCAACGCAGTCTCCTCCGCGGCGAGCACGTCGAGTGGACCTGTATGGCTGGCTACAAATTATTCTTCGTCTCCGCGCAAGGAAAATTCTGGATCTGCAGCATGGTGCACACGGACAAGCACATCATGGACATCACTTTGGATGATCTCTATGCAAACTACCGCAAAAAGTCATGCCAGGAGGGCTGTGGCGTCTACTGTGCTGTGAGTGCTTCACTTCTCGTGGAAAAGCCCGTTCATGTTCTCGGAAAGGAAATCGTCGCGCGCGCCAAGCGCATTCCATCGATGTTTCGTCGTTCCTTAACTCCGGATGCCGACAAGGCGACGCACAGCGCTATCACAAATCCAGATGGAACGCACAAGATGAACGGCAGCACTAACGGCGGCCCATCCGCAGATGATCGCGTAACTTTGCGGAAAAGCGCCTAACAAAAAGCCGCACGCCAGTATCCAAACGTAAACGTTTCGTCGGGCTGCGATTAGCCGGAAAGCACGGTCGAATGGCGTAACGTCATCCAGCAGGCGGCCTTTTGCTTTCTTTGCCCGGCGCTTCGCGATTTCATCCAATAAATTCGATCCGATGAGCAGAGCGAAAAAATAGAATGCGCTGGGAAATTGGCCGCTTCGCCCCAGATGAAAAGCGATAGCCGCCCACCACGAATTCTCGATCACGTAATCGAGATAATGCTCCCACTCGCCTCGCTCGGTCATTTCGATTTTGACGCGCGCTTGTTTCCCATCCAGTCCATCGACGATACCAAATAGGAGAGCACCGAGGACTCCGGGCCCGACACGGCCAAGCGCAAACGCCGCGGTCGTGCCGCATCCAATGATGAGACCGGCAATCGTAATTTGGTTTGGCGTGATTCGCGTTTTACAAAGAAACGAGATGATTCGCGTTTCGATCGGTGCGTGGAAATAAGCTGGCAAGTCGAGCGTTCCGTTTTGGGCGGAATCGAGAATGATATCCTCAGCCAGGCGACGGTTCTGCTCCGGCGGCGCGGGAAAACAAACCGGCCGCACGTGCCGGCGCATGCTGATAATGTAATCGTCCGCCGTCGCCGCATCGACGATATCGATCTTCCGGTTGTCGATCTTCTCTTGGAGCTGCTCAAAAAACGGGGCAGTTGGAGAAGACGCAGAAAGAAAATGTTTCGTGGCCAATACCGGCCCGCACGAATTTCGGATTAAAGAGCGCGCGGATTCCGGTGGATTGGAATCGACCAGCGCGGCGGATAAATCTTTAGCGCAGAGGGCGGCCAGCAAGCGCGCGTCACAATAAATATTTGCCGGTACTATTAGGAAGTGTTCCCAAGGGCTTTGTTCCAAAAGTAGTTGCCCAGTCATAGGTCCAATTACGCGCGGGACAAAATCGACAATTACTTTTTCGCGGGCCCACGAACGCTTCGCTAGTTCAGCCCCGACGATTTGGGGTGTTGTCGAAAAGACAATCACGCGGCGAAATCCGAGTCGTTGCAAAATGCGGAGCAAACGTTCGAGTAAGTTGACGCCGCACAACTCGATCAAGGCCTCGGGGGCATCCGCGATTAAGATTGGCAGGATGTTCTTCATCGCCCCACCAGATTAAGAATGGCGAGCGCGGCGATTCACATCTTTCGCGCGCCGCGAGGATCACTCGTAATGATCCGGCCATCTTTCATTTCGTGGATCCAATCGCACGCTTCGGCGATCGTGGGATTGTGTGTGACGAGAAGCAAGGCCTTCTCCCCTTGGTGGACGAGATTTTGGAGCAATTCGAACGCCCGCTCTGAATTCGCCGTGTCGAGGTTTCCGGTCGGTTCGTCGGCCAAAATCACCTTTGGGTCGTTCGCTAGGGCGCGCGCGATGGCGACGCGTTGCTGCTCACCACCGGATAGATGCCGGCTGGGACGCCGCAATTTGTCGCCGAGGTCCACCGCTTCGAGCAGCGCGCCCGCCCGCTCCATCATTTCTTGTTCCGACCAACTGCCCAATCGCCGCATTGGTATCATGACGTTTTCTTGCGCACTGAAGTCCTCCATCAAGAAATGGAATTGAAAAATGAATCCGATGAACTCGTTGCGTTTCCGCGCAAGCTGGTCGTCGCTCAGGTGTGAGATTGTTTCCGCTTCGAGTGAAACCCAGCCGGCATCAGGAGGATCGAGCAGGCCGAGGACGTAGAGCAGCGTGCTTTTCCCGCAGCCGGACGGGCCGACCACCGCGTGGATGGTGTCAGGCTCGAGTTGAAGTGAAACGCCGCGCAACGCATGCACGCGTTCTTCCTCTTCGCCCAAATAGCGCTCGATCTCGTGGCAACTGAGACAAACGTCCTTATTCATGCGCTCGAACCGCGAAGGGTCGCCACCGGAGGTAGCTCGGCCGCGCGCCGGGCCGGCACATAACTGGCGAGGGTCACGGCGACGAGCGCGAGCAATGTTGCCCACATATAGTGCCGCCAATCCCACGTCACCAAAAAATGGTCCGCGTAGAGCAAGCCACGAATCCGAATCGGGATGTGCGAAATCCCCCACGTCACGAGCGCGCCCAAAACGCATCCGATGATCGATCCGGTGACAGCGATGATCGCACCTTGCCAAAGAAAAATCGCACTGATGTCCATCCGCCGGTAGCCCATCGACCGCAAAATGGCGATCTCTCTGATTTTGGAAAGCACGGTCATGGTCAGAACATTGAAAATTCCGAACCCTGCCAGCAAAATGATTAATGACACCGTGATGGCGGCCGACAATCGCAACGTCAGAAAAAGTTGAAGCGTGCTTTCTTCGCGTTCCTGCCAGCTTTGCGTGTCGTGCTGAAACAGCGTTTCGAAATGATGCGCCAGGTCCGGGGCACGTTGCGGGTCGCGCAGTTTATAAATGATCATTGAGGCCGTGTAAGGCTTGTGCAAGAGCGTCTGCGCGACTCGCGCATGGGAGTAAATGCGAGTGGCATCGATCGAACCGACGCCACTGCGGGCGACGGCTGCGACCATTAAACGGCGGTATTCGCCGCCGGGGGGCAAGAGCTGGACCGTTTCGCCCGGATTCGCGTCGAGAGTGGATGCCAGCTTCGATCCGAGAATGACCGAATTCGGATTGTTTCGAAAATCATCGAAATTTCCGTCGACAATTTGATGCGAAAGATCGGTTGTTTGCAGATGGAGGGCGGGATCGATCCCGAAAAGATCGACAGTCGCGTTTTCAAAACCGGAGCGCGCGCTGAGTGTCCCGCGCAGCACCGGCGAACACGAAACGACATCGGAAAATTGGCGGCTCACGCGCATGATCGCGCTGGCGTCGTCGATTCCCTCGAAATAGCTGCGATGTGCCGCTTGGATTTTGGAGTCCTTGGGCGGGACGAGCATGGGCGAGCGCGGTCGAAAGCGGGAACGAACAATCATCGCGCCACTGCTGCCGAGGCTTGAGTCGATGAAATATTTGGTGAACCCTTGGGTCTGCGCCTGTGTGCCGATAAAAATGGCCACGCCGAAAACGACACCGGCGAGGCTGAGGAGCAAGGCGCGCTTGCGATGAACGAGAAAGCGCATCGCAATGTAAAGCGGCGGGGTCACTTTATCTGTGAGGGGACGATGTCGATCTTGCGCTGCCGCACCGCCTGGCCGAGCCGCAATCTGTCCTGATCGCTCAGGACGACGCGATCACCTTCGGAAAGGCCGCTCATTGCTTCCGAGAAATCGAGCGTGCGAAAACCAACCTTGACTGTTCGGCGCTGGACGCTGCCGTCTTTCACGATCCATGCTTGATCGACCAGCAGCGCGCGTGTCGGCACGAGCAGAACATTTTCATGAGTGCCGGTAATGATGTTCATCTCTCCGGTCATGCCTGCCATGAGGTTGTCAGGCGGTTTCTCCATTTCGAGCACGATGGTGTAGCGTTGCGTTTCCGGGTCCGCCGCCGGTTGAATGGACGAAACCCGGGCCGCGAATTGTTGCGTGCGATAGGCATACAATTGCACGATCGCTTTCATTCCTGGTTTCACTTCTCCAACGTCTTCCTCGTTTACTTCGCCGCGCACGTAGTTCTTGCGCGAAGACACTGTGAAAAGCTCATTTCCCTCCGCCACCAACTCGCCATCGATGGTCTTGACATTGGTGAGGAGTCCATCGATCCGCGAACGGACTTCGGAGTTTTTCATCTGCGCCTCGAGTCTTTTGCACGTTTCATCGAGCATCTCCAGATTGCGGTCGCGTTCGATACGCTCGGTTTCCACGGCGCCCCGCAATCGATTTGCTTCCGTCCTCGCCTTTTCATATTCGACGGTCGGTACATTGCCCGACGCCACCACCTTCTCCAGCCGTTGCAGGTTGTCTTCTGCGGCTTTGAGCAATTCCGAAGAAGGAAGGGGGAGTGCGGCACGCTGCTTCGCCGCCTCGAGATCCGCACGGGCCTGCCTTAATTGTCGCGCGGTTGTTTCATCGGCGATTGTAGCCAGAAGTTCGCCTGTTTTAACGCCTTTGCCGATCGCCCCGCGCCCGATCGCGAACGGGTCCGCCAATTTGATGAACCCCGCGTTCTGCGCGCGAACCGGCACGACGAATGCCGGCTCGATTCGCACCGTTCCATAGACCGCGGCGAAAGCGGTTCCGCGGCGGACCGTTGTCACCTCTGCCACCGGCAGAAAAAAATAGTAGACGACGCCGAAAAAAAGGGCGAGCAGCGCTACACCGCCCCACAATGTTTTCTTGGACTCCAGCAACTTCAATTGCTGGAACTAATGCATGTTTTGTGCGGTGTCTTCGGAAAATTGAAAATAGCGCCCAGTGGCGCGATCCCATTCAGCGACAGCGAGATTGTGTTGATAAATGGCATCGAGCAACCCGCTTTTGGTTTCCAGAAGACCGGTTTCGGTCAGGCGGTACTCGAATTGCGACGCAATGCCTCTAGCCAGATTTTGTCCAACCACATACGCGCTCTGTTCCGCGGCCTCGGAAGCCGCCGCTAGCGATTTTTGCCGGCTATCGATCGCCTTCAAATTATTATGAATGCGCAACAGCTCACGGGCCACGTTCGCCTCCAATTTCTGGCAAGTAAGTTCGTTGATCTCGCGCGCGGCGCGTTGCTTCAACACCGCGCCGCCCACCTGGCCGTTATCGACAACGCGCCATGTGTAATTCGCGCCGGCGCGGATTTCCGAAGAGAGATCGTCCGTCCGGCGATTGGAATCTTGGCGATGAATTCCCGATACCGGGATGTACTCTCCTGAGACCGCGGCCGCAATTGCCGGATAATAGCCGGCTTCGATAATGCGCTCATCTTCGCCCGCCGCGCGAACGAGCAACCGGGCAAGTTTGAGATCGGCCCGCCGCTTCAATGCTGCCGACGTTTCTGCGCCAAGGTCGACAACCACCGGGGCGAATTGCAGCTCACCTTCCGCTTCAGCCGGGTTCGCTCCCGGCGCCAGATCGTCGCCCATCACCTCCGCCATTTTTAACTGTGCTGCCGCGCCCTCGCGATGCGCGCTTTCAACTTGGGAATCCAGTTCGCGAGCTCGCACGGTGGCGCTTGTCAAAACGCTGCGATCGGTTAATCCGGCTTCGTAACGATCTTTTTGGCTGGCAACCGTTTGTTCCAATCGTTGCCGCTGGTCTGCGCGGATCGACTCCAATTCACGATTGTAAAGCGCCGTATAAAAAGCCAGGCGCGCGGCGTGAAGCTGTTCCACCACGGCAATGTTCAGTTGTTGTTGTGCAATTAAAAGATCGACATCTCCACGTCGGCGCGACGGCGGCGCCGCCGCGTTGAAGAGGGGCTGAATGAAAGATCCGCGCGCGAAAGCGAATCCCTTCGTAGCGCTTTCGCCCGCGCGATGGCCACCCTGAATGCCACCGGGAACTCCGACTTTAGCATCGGGCCACATTATGGAACGAAGGATCAGCCGCTGGCCGGCTGCTTCTTCGAGACCCGCTTGTGCCTGCGCGATCGCAGGATTTTTTTCCAGCGTGGTTTGCAGAAGTTTATCCAGCGTCACGGCCTGCGCGCCCGACAAGATCGACAAGAGTCCAGCGCCACCGAGCGCGAAAGCAAATCGCATTGTTTTCATCGCTGAGTTAATTTCGCCGGTGGCCTGGCCACGCCAAAAATTTTCGCTTCATTGCGATCTTCGCCCGCCGCGTTCCGAAGTTTTGGATTGAAATCGAGCTCTTCCAGGCGGCTGGCGCACGAGCGAGCCAGGCGCGCCAGCGCCACGTTGTGCAAATAGATTGCGCTTAAACGCGTGGTCCGCGTGCGCGTCACATCGGAGGATGCTTGCAAGACGTCGAGTTGTGTTCCTAATCCGGCCGCGAGGTTAGTCCTGGCAATCTCGAGCGACTCGTCGGCGGTCTGGACATTTTTGGTTTCCGATTCGAGCACGCGTTCCGCTTGCTCGAGATCGAAAAACGCGTTGCGCACTTCGGAAGCAATCGCGCGCCGTGCCGCTGCGAGCGCTTGAACAGCAGCTTCGCGCCGGGCGCGCGTCGCCTGTAGCCGTCCCTTGGTCGCAAACCCGTCGAAGATGTGCCAGGTCGCATTTATCCCCACCAAATACCCATGATTGAATTCGTGACCGACCTGCGGGTCCCGCTCGTTGTAAACTTCGTAGGCGGAAAAAAATCCTACCCGCGGGCGAAGTTCGCTTTGGTTCAGCGTGTATTGTCGATCTTCGATCTCGATATCTTTCTGACGCGCTTTCAGTTCGGGACGGCTGACATCAGCTCGAACCAGGCACTCGTTCAGCTCGAAATGGCGGGGGTGATATTGCAATTGTCCCGAAATTTCAAAGGGCGCTTGCTCGGAATCGGGCGGAAAGGCGACCCCGAAAAGTTCCCCGAGTCGCAGGTAGGAATTTTTTAGCTGGGTCTGCGCGTTGATCAACTCCGGCCGTTCGTTAGCCAGCGCAACCTCGGCGCGCTGGACGTTCAATTTACCGACGATGCCCGCGCTCAATCTTTCCTGCTGCGTTTTGAGTTCTTCTTCCAAGACGCGCACGGAATCTTCGCGCACGCGAATCTTGGCACGATTTAAAAGAAGTTCATTGCACCCGATGCGGACATCCATTGCCACCCGGTTGGTGACTTCCTCGAATTCGTATTCCTGCTTGTCGATATTCAAGCGGGCGATTGCGACCTGGCTGGTGACAGCGCCGCCGGTGTAAAGGTTCTGCATCACTCGCAGCGAGGCGTTGTAATCTTCATCTCGAAGGCGTGTTTCGGACTGGTGCTCTCGTTTATCGATCAGACCTGTCGATACGACCGAGGGAAGAAAGCCGGAGCGCGCTTCAACCAGGCCGCCGCGCGCCGCCTGAATTTTCTTGCGCGCGATCTTAATCTCTGGATTTTGACCTTGGGCAAGCGCGACCGCTTCTTCGATGCCATATGCGGGGGTCGCCGCCTGCAATGGAGCAGGCAAAGCAAATATGACTAAGAGCGCAACCGCCTGAACCACCAAACGCATTTCGTCTATCTCTCCGGCAAGGCTTTCTTTTTCAACAAAAATCCCTCTCGGCTTTATGTTTATATCAGTTCTTGCAAGTGAGCACGAGTATGGAAAAATTCCGTTCATTGTCCGAGCAGCAGTCACTCGGGGCGGACGCTGGCCCTCTTTGTGGAAACGGCCTAAGTTGTATCTTGCCCCAATCGATGGGCTGCGCATAGCTTAGAACTTCACGCATGAGAAAAATAAGAATCGCTATCGTCGGGGTGGGAAACTGTGCCAGTTCTCTCATCCAAGGAATAAATTTTTACCATGGGTCCTCGGCTAATGGCGCCGGAGTGGGATTAATGCACCGGCAGATCGGTTCCTACCGGCCGGCCGACATCGAAGTCGTGGCTGCGTTCGACATCGATCGGCGCAAGGTGGGTCTGGATGTTAGCAAAGCCATATTTTCGCCTCCCAATTGCACCAAAGTTTTCTGCGAAAAGGTCAACCTCACCGGCGCGATCGTGAAAATGGGCTGCGTTTTCGATAGTTTCGCGCCCCACATGGCCGACCAAGACCCGCTCCGCACGTTTCTGCCGTTGGAAAAAGAATCCACCCGTGAACAAATCATTTCCGAGCTGAAAGACTCGGCCGCCGAGATCATGGTTAATTATCTTCCGGTCGGCTCCGAAGAGGCCACCCGGTTCTACGCCAGCTGCGCACTCGAAGCCGGCGTCGCTTTTGTGAACAACATCCCCGTTTTCATCGCCAGCGATCCAGTTTGGGCGAAACGCTTTGCCGACAAAAATCTGCCCATCATCGGGGACGACATCAAAGCGCAGCTCGGTGCAACCATATTTCACCGCATGATGGTCGATCTTTTCCGGAAGCGCGGCGTAAAAGTTGAGCGCACTTATCAACTCAACACCGGTGGCAACACCGATT